>Ga0307985_10000227_pt1:0-27500 | contig 34244 bp, 26 predicted proteins | sample EllFjometageno80_FD_203155 | JGI IMG/M metagenome (GOLD analysis project Ga0307985, IMG submission 203155) | Marine microbial communities from Ellis Fjord, Antarctic Ocean - #80 | ecosystem: Environmental > Aquatic > Marine > Unclassified | place: Southern Ocean | collected 2014-10-09 | reverse complement strand
GGTATTCACTATTAACAAAGTTGAAACTCTTCAAGAATTCAATTGCCTCAAAAAACGGTGCTTCTGCCTCCTCTAAATTGTATTCGAAATCATAGTGATTTAAAGTATTGACATGCTTACTCACTAAATTTCTATAGCGCTCTTCGAAACCAGGTGCCAAAATATCACCAACTCTTAGTCCATTACGCGCAACTTTATCCTGATAAGAAGGTCCTATTCCTTTTAATGTAGATCCTATCTTCTCTTTGCCTTTTGATCTCTCATAGGCAGCGTCTAGCAACTTATGGCTTGGAAGAATTAGTTGTGTTTTTTTAGAAACAAATAGATTTTTACGGAAGTCAATATTAAAATGTGACAGCCCTTCAATTTCCTTTTTAAAAACGACAGGGTCTAAAACCACACCATTACCGATAATGTTTTTTATCTGTTCTCTGAAAATTCCTGATGGAATTTGATGCAACACATGTTTATGTCCATCAAACTCTAGTGTATGCCCAGCATTTGGACCGCCCTGAAAACGAGCAACTACATCATACTTTGGGGCAAGAAAATCTACTACTTTCCCTTTACCTTCGTCTCCCCACTGGAGGCCTAGTAACACATCTACCTTCATCTAATTAACTTTGGAGTTTTTGAACTGCTTCATCCATGGTGTCAACAATGTTGAATATAGCAGTCAATTTTGTGATAATTAATAATTTTTTTACGTGTTCAGATGGATTGATTAAACAAACTTCTCCATCTCTATTTCTGAATTTCGTGAGCATAGTGATTAATACACCGATCCCACTACTATTGATGTACCGCACTTTCGAGATATCAATCGCGCAAAATTTAATTTCTTGATTAAATTTTGCGCGATTGATTACTTCAAGTAATTCTGGCCCTTTAACTTCTCCTATTAAATCACCTTCCAAGGAAAGCTTTAATATTCCCGATTCAATTTTATGCGAATATTCCATTATGTCTTAATCTAGAATTAACTTAATCGTCTAATTCTTTAGTCCCCTTCTTTTTTGCAAAGAAATACAATGAATGATGCATTATATCTATATCAAACATTTCTTCAAGTGTATTCTTGATGTTTTGAATTCTTGGATCACAAAACTCAAGAACCTCTGTAGAATCAGTCATCAAAATATGATCGTGTTGTTTAAACCCGAACGACTTCTCATACTGTGCTAAATTTTTGCCGAATTGGTGCTTACTCACCAAATCACACTCTACTAACAAATCCAAAGTATTATAAACTGTGGCTCTACTTACCCGATAATTCTTGTTTTTCATACTGATGTAAAGCGACTCTACATCAAAATGGCCGTTTTGAGAATAAATTTCTTCAAGAATTGCAAACCTTTCGGGTGTCTTCCTCAGCTTCTTTTTTTCTAAGTAGGCAGTAAAAATCACCTTAACTTCGATAAACACCTCAGCATTTAATGCCATCAATTTGTCATTTAGGTTACAAATATATCAATATCAATTGACACATTACTTACCGTTTAATCAATCTCACTGGAATCTTCTTCGCGCGAAACTTTCATGACTCCAGAAACCTCTTCAAGTTTCTTAATTAATTGATCCAAATGAACCGTATTATTAATATATAGCTTAATTCTACCATCAAATATTCCGGTTTCGGTATCAATGGTAATTGATCTCATATTCACTTTTAGCTCGCTGGAGATTATATCGGTAATATCACGAATTAGGCCCACCCTATCAGTTCCAATAATCCTTAAGCTCGCTAAGAATGCACTTTGCTGCTGAGACATCCATTTGGCCTTCACCACTCGGTTACCATGGTTGGATAGTAACTCCGGTGCATTGGGGCAAGTTGTCCTATGCACCTTAATACCTTCATTAACTGTTACAAATCCAAAAACGGAGTCTCCAGGAATAGGATTACAACATTTGGCCAACTTATAATCTACCCTGTCCATGTCTTCACCGACAAGAAGAACGTCAGTATCTTCCTTACTGATTTTTTTTGCGCCCAAAGAAGGTCTTTCTTGTTTCTTAACCTTTTCGGAATTCGACTGATTTAATTTGAAATCTTTGTACTTCTTAATTTCAGAAGGGTCAATAATCCCTTTACCTACTTTATAGTAAAAATCAGTAGCGGTTTTCTCTTCAAAGAATGCTCTTAATTGATTCGTGACTTCACCATCAAAAGGCACTTTCATTTGCTTCAGTTTTCTTTTTACGATCTCCTTGCCATCAACCGCTGCTTTCTTTTTAGCTTCTTTAAGGGTGTCTTTAATTTTTGATTTTGCCTTCGAGGTTACAGCAAACCGAAGCCAATCCTCATTTGGTTTTTGTTTAGTAGAAGTGAGGATCTCAATTTGATCTCCATTTTTTAATTCATAATTAATAGGAACAAGTTTGTTATTCACTTTAGCACCAAGGCATTTTGCACCCACTTCCGTATGAATATCAAAAGCAAAGTCTAAGGCAGTTGCACCGAAAGGCAAAGTCTTTAAATCTCCCGTTGGGGTAAATACAAAGACTTCATCATTAAATAAATTTGCCCTGAAGTCATCAACAAATTCGATTGCATTCGAATCGTTCTGTTCAAGCATTTCTCTTACATGGCCAATCCATTGTTCTAGGCCTGATTCTGAGGATTGATGCTTACCATCCTTATATTTCCAATGTGCCGCATAACCTTTTTCTGCAATCTCATCCATCCGTTTGGTACGAATTTGAACCTCAACCCATTTCCCAGTTTTACTCATTACAGTAGTATGTAATGATTCATATCCGTTCGCTTTTGGGGTTGATACCCAATCTCGAAGCCTATCAGGATTTGGCTGATAAAAATCAGTAACTATTGAATACACATGCCAACATGCTGCCTTTTCGCTTTCAATGTCTGTCTCTAGGCTTATCCTAATAGCAAACAGATCATATACTTCCTCAAATGGAATGTTTTGTTTTTTCATTTTATTCCAGATGGAATAAATTGATTTAGGTCTACCTTTTACTTCAAACTTAAACCCCGACTTATTCATTTCATCCTGGATCGGAGCTAAAAAGCTTCGGATAAAACGAGATCTTGAAACTTTACTTTCAGCAATCTTATCAAAAATGTCTTCATATATAGAAGGCTCCGTATACTTCAGCCACAGGTCCTCTAATTCAGACTTGATAGTATACAATCCCAAGCGATGGGCAAGTGGCGCATAGAGGTAGATTGTCTCCGAAATGATTTTCAATTGCTTGTGACGCGGCATGCTGCCCAAGGTTCTCATATTATGAAGCCTGTCCGCCAGTTTAACCAATATCACCCTCACATCTTCCGAAAGCGTAAGGAGCATTTTTCTAAAATTCTCAGCCTGCTGCGAGCTACCTTGATCAAATACACCAGATATTTTGGTAAGGCCATCTATGATTTTGGCTACTTTTTTACCAAAATCTTTTTCTATCTGATCCAGTTCAATATCAGTATCTTCAACCACATCATGTAGTAAGGCGGCTACAATAGAAGTGGTTCCCAACCCAATTTCTTCCACGCATATCTGAGCGACTGCCAAGGGATGGTATATATAAGGCTCTCCAGTTTTTCTGCGCATTTCTTTATGCGCTTCCAAAGATGTATTGAATGCCTTCTTAATGAACTTTGCGTCATTGTCCTTTAAAAAGGGTTTTGCACGCCTTAAAAGCTTCCTATATCTCCGAATTATTTCTTTTCTTTCTTCCTCTAAATCCGCTTTCACCATACTATTAAATTACTGAGTTTTGACTTAGAAATATTTTTCTTAAAAAAAACTCCATACACATTGAATTATTCTCTTTAAAACTTACATTTGCAATCCGTTTTTCAACCCTTGCGGATGTGGCGAAATTGGTAGACGCACTAGACTTAGGATCTAGCGCCTCAGGGCATGGGGGTTCGAGTCCCTTCATCCGCACAAACAAACCCTCGATCGATGATTGGGGGTTTTTTACTTATTATAATACTAACCATAAAGGATACAAAATTGGATATCACGTTAGACAAAAATAGCTTAAACGAAGCCTCTATTAAAGTTAAACTAAATGAGGCTGATTATCAATCCAAAGTGGCGGAAAAGATCAAAGACCACAGCAAAAAAGCTCAGGTCAAAGGTTTTCGCCCAGGTAAAGTACCTACTGGATTGATTAAACAGATGTATGGCAAGTCAATCCTTGTTGAAGAAATTAATCATTTGGTTGGCCATGCCATCCAAGATTATATCAAGGATAACGAAATCCAACTGCTTGGCGAACCTCTACCAAATCAACAGCAGGTTGATTCGGTTGATTGGGACAACCAGACAGAATTTGAATTTGAGTATAGTATTGGGTTAGTAGAAGATTTTACTGTTGATCTTTCTAAAAAGGTAAAAGTCAAGTCACTTGAAATTAAAGTAGACAAGAAGGTTATTGACGAAGCGATTGACAACGTAAAACTTCAGTTTGGAACAATGACGAATCCAGATGTGAGTGAAGAAGGCGACACCCTTTTTGGAACATTTACACAGACAAAAGGAGAAATTGTTCATGAAACAACTTTGGATTTAAATCAGCTAAAGAAGGCTGATGCTAAAAAATTCATTGGGAAGAAAAAGGACGATGTCATTAAAATTGACTTGAATAAGGTATTTAGTGATGAAGGAGAAAAAGCTGCTCTTTTAGGTAAAACAGCTGATGAAATTCAAGAATTAGACGGTGCTTTTACATTTACTATTAAGAATGTAAACAGAAAAGAAGCCGCTGCTATGGATCAAGAGCTTTTTGATAAGACATTCGGTCCAGATGCAGTTAAGACGGAAGAGGAATTCAGAGCAAAAGTAAGTGACACGATTGGGGAAAATTACAAGCGTGAAAGTGATTCTTGGTTGATTAAATCTATTCAGGACAAACTTATTGAGAAAACTTCTATCCCACTTCCAGACACATTCCTTAAAGAATGGCTTAAAGTTTCTGGAGAAGGTAAAGTTACTGATGCTGACATTGAAAAAGAATATGACCAGTATACTGGCCAATTGCGTTGGAACTTAATTACTGGTAAAGTAGCTAAGGACAACGACATCAAGCCAGAGCACGAAGATGTACTAGCTGCAGCTAGAACTATGATTGAAGCGCAATTTGGTGGTTCAGGATTAGGACAACTAACTGATCAAATAGATTCTTTTGTAGACAACTATTTGAAAGGTGAAAACGGTGACAACTACATGAAACTTGCAGAGCAAGTTCAGCAGGAGAAAGTAATCGAATTTATTAAGTCCAAAATCGAGCTTAAATCTGAGTCAGTTGATGTAGAGAAATTTAAAAAGATTGTTCAGAACTAAAGAGCAAACATCATTGTTTAAGTTAAAGTCCTTTCATACAAGGGCTTTTTTTTTAATTTTGTTAGGTTAAACAGCATTTATACATGAACAATAAAGAAGAATTTAGAAAATACGCTATTCACAATCAGGGTGTAAGTGGCACAGTGGTTGATGATTACGCGAACAGTGTCCAGAATATGACCAGATCAGTAATCGAAGAGAGACCAGGCAATTTCAGAGAAATTGATGTTTTTTCGAGATTAATCTCCGATAGGATCATTTTCATGGGAATGGGCGTTGATGATAATATTGCAAATATTATAACTGCTCAACTGTTGTTCTTACAATCAGCAGATCCAAAAAGAGATATAGTAATGTATATTAATAGCCCAGGTGGTTCAGTTTATGCTGGCCTTGGTATTTATGATACTATGCATTACGTGAGCCCAGATGTAGCTACAGTTTGTACTGGACTTGCTGCTTCAATGGGAGCTGTTTTATTGGCCGGTGGTGCTGAAAACAAGCGTGCCGCACTTCCTCATTCAAGAATAATGATTCATCAGCCGATGAGTGGAATGCAAGGACAAGCGTCAGATATGGAGATCTCTTTAAAACAAACGCTTTCTGTTAAAAAGGATTTGTACGATATCTTAGCCAAGCATAGCGGTAAAACGTATGACCAAATAGAAAAAGATTCAGATCGCGATTATTGGATGAAATCTGAAGAGGCCAAAAAATATGGCTTAATTGATGAAGTTTTAATTAAAAAATAAAATCATGGCAGAGGTAACCTGTTCATTTTGCGGGAGAAATAAGAAAGATGTAGACTTGATGATCTCAGGAATACATGCGCACATATGTAATCATTGTATTACTCAAGCGAATCAAATTCTCTCAGAAGAATCGAAGACTAAAAGTCCTGAAGATGCTCCGAAATTCAATTTGATTAAGCCAATTGATATGAAGAAGCACCTGGACCAATATGTAGTTGGTCAGGACGATGCAAAAAAGGTTATCTCTGTTGCTGTTTACAATCATTACAAGCGACTTATCCAACAAAAAAAGGAGGACGAAGTAGAAGAAGTAACGATTGAGAAATCAAATATTATTATGGTTGGCGAAACCGGTACAGGCAAAACCTATATCGCGAAAACACTAGCCAAAATTCTTCAAGTCCCATTTTGTATCGCTGATGCAACCGTTTTGACAGAAGCAGGATATGTAGGAGAAGATGTGGAAAGCATTTTGACCAGATTACTTCAATCTGCTAATTATGAAGTTGAAAAAGCCGAGCAAGGAATCATCTATATTGATGAAATTGATAAAATTGCAAGGAAGTCTGACAATCCTTCTATTACAAGAGATGTAAGTGGTGAAGGTGTTCAGCAGGCGCTATTGAAATTATTGGAGGGAACAAGTGTAAATGTTCCACCACAAGGAGGAAGAAAACACCCTGATCAAAAAATGATTAGCGTGAACACTGAAAATATACTTTTTATATGTGGCGGTGCATTTGATGGAATTCAAAGGCATATCGGTAATAGGCTTAATACCCAACCTTTAGGGTTTATGGCAAATTCTGAAGACCAAGGAGAGTATGATAGTGAAAATCTTCACCAGTACATTAATGCGCAAGATTTAAAGAATTACGGGTTGATTCCGGAATTAATAGGTCGATTACCTGTCATAACATTTTTGAATCCCCTTACTGCTGAGATTCTTAAAAACATATTGACTGAGCCAAAAAATGCACTCACTAAACAGTACAAAAAACTGTTTGATATGGAAAATAAAGAATTGATCTTTAAACCTGCGGCACTTGATTATATCGTTCAACGTGCACTTGAGTTTAAATTAGGAGCAAGAGGATTAAGATCAATTTGTGAGGCAATTATGACGGATGCAATGTTTGAAATGCCTTCGGATGAAACTTCTGGAAAATTGGTGATTGATAAGGACTATGCTGTTTCGAAGTTTGAGAAATCAAAATTCAAAAAACTTAAAGTAGCTTAAGGCTTAGCCAAAATACTCTACGTAATTTCTTGGTGTTTCATACAGTTTTATTGAATGCAGGATTCCTGTTTTCGATATTTCCTGAATCCTTGGAAACAATATTTTCCAAATTTCCATCACTAGAATTTCACAGCTGGCCATTTTTCCAGCCATAAAATCTACGTCTACATTTAGGTTTTTGTGGTCCAATTTATCTGTCACATCAGTCCTAATGAGGGTTGATAGTTTTTTCAGATCTATCACAAAACCTGTTTCTGGATCAGGTTCACCTACCACTGTAACTATCATGTCAAAATTATGCCCATGCCAGTTGGTGTTGGCGCATGGTCCAAACACAGCTATATTCTTCTCTTCACTCCAATTAGTATTGTACAACTTGTGTGCTGCATTGAAGTGTTCTTTTCTGCTGACGTAAACCTTACCCATATCAATAATTTCGCTGCAAATATAGGTTCTATTTGTTTAACTTTGCATCAATTAATAACATCAAGTTATATGATAGTAGTAACAGGAGCAGCAGGTTTTATTGGTAGCTGTTTGGTTGGAAAACTAAACGAAGAAGGATTTAACCACGTCATTGTTGTAGATAAGTTCGAGGATGATCAAAAAAACAAGAATTTAGCGGACAAGAATATTCTTGAAGCCGTTGACCGATCCGACTTCATAGACTGGCTTGATGAAAAAGGAGATAAAGTAGAATTCATATTTCATCTTGGAGCGAGAACCGACACTGCTGAATTTGATGAAGATTTATTGAATGAATTGAATACTGAATACTCTAAATCGGTTTGGAAAAAATGCATCCAATACCAAATACCATTAGTTTATGCTTCATCTGCAGCAACTTACGGATTAGGTGAATTTGGTTATGATGACAATGATGTGAACATTCCAAATTTAACGCCCCTCAACCCTTATGGTGTGTCAAAAAATGAATTCGATAAGTGGGTTTTAGAACAAGATGAAACCCCCTTATTCTGGGCAGGATTGAAGTTTTTCAATGTGTACGGTCCAAACGAATACCATAAAAGTAGAATGGCTTCTGTTGTCATGCATGCCTTCAACCAGATTCAGGATACAAGTGCAATGAAACTTTTCAGGTCCCACAACCCAGAATTTAAGAATGGTGAGCAAATGCGTGACTTTGTCTATGTTAAAGATGTTGTTGATGTGTGCTACTTTTTACTGCATCATCGTAAGAACTCTGCCATTTATAACCTTGGAAGTGGAAAAGCGAGGACCTTTTTAGATTTAACCAAAGTCGTATTTAAAGCACTGGATAAAAAGGAGGACATTTCATTTGTTGATACACCAGAAGATATTCGCGATAAGTACCAATATTTTACGGAGGCCAATATGGAGAAACTCAAATCAATAGGGTACTCTCAAGAATTTTACGAATTGGAGGATGGTGTTACAGATTATGTGAAGTCCTACTTGTCTGGCAATTCATACATGTGATTTTAAAAACAAAGAAGCCTGCCTATACATAAGTCGGCTAGGCTTCTCGTTATAACAATTTATAAGAATAGATTGTTAAAATATATTTAGAAACGAATTTCATAATCCGCATTTCGCTATTACTAATAGTACATCATTTCTTATTTTTCATAAGACAGCAACCGTTGCCCATTCCAGTATCGGGATGTTCAAATGTTAAAAAATGATTTGTTAATAAGTCAATGCTTGGGAGGACCAGCAAATGAAATAATTCTTGGAGGAATCTTACTCTAAGAACAATCGGAAAATAAAACCCCCTTAATCAAGGAATAAAATAATTGCTATCTATTGAGCTTAGTTGATATTAAATACCAGTAACCACAAGTTCGATTCGTCTGTTAATTGCATTGGCTTCATTGCCAGTTTCAATGGTAATAGGTCGACTCTCACCATATCCAATATGTGTTAATCTCGCCCGAGAGATGCCATATTCAACAAAAAAATCTAATACTGCTTTCGCCCTGTCGTCAGAGAGCTTGAAGTTATAATCAGCTTCGCCTGAAACATCTGTATGGCCCCCTATTTCGATATTTACCTCAGGATTATCATTCAAAAAATTCAAAGCTACTTCTAATTCCTTTTTTGCTTTAAGATTCAATACTGAACTATTCAATTCAAAAAGAATATTGTTGAGCACTACTTTTTCACCAAGAGCAAGTTTTTCCATTGCAATCACAAATTTGCTCTCTTTCTTTGTCATGCTCGATAACCTATTTTTATAGAGTTTATACCCACTCTTATTAGCATAAAGCATTAAATCATTACTGGAAGCTGGAGTAATAAACCCAAAAACGCCATTGTTTTTTGAATAGGTCTGAACAACAGTAGAATCTTTTTCTAAGTCGGTAACATACAATTCTGCACTAAGTTTCAGCTTAGTATCAGCATCTTCAACACTACCAGATAACAAGATTATCTTAGTTTCTGGCATTAAGGATTCAGGCATCTTAAACCTGTACAATTTAATCTGCTGCATGAGATTATTGTCACTATAGTACGCCCATCCATCAACACCTAATGAATAACCAACTTGGTTGTCAAACGTGTTTATTGGAAAGCCAAGATTGACCGGTTCCTCCCACTTTTCATCTACAATCTGAGTTTTGAATAAGTCATATCCTCCAAAACCAGGCTTGCCTTTTGAAGCATAGTAAAAAGTCTGCCCATCAGGATAAATGAACGGTGAACAATCATCCCATTTTGTATTTAATGTAGGCCCAAGGTTTTTAGCAGCAGTCCAATTTTCTCCATTCTTTTCGCTAACCCATAAATCCTGCCCTCCGAACCCACCGGGACGTCTACTTACAAAATATAGCCTTCTACCATCCTGAGAAAGTGAGGGTTGAGATTCCCAGTATTCGGAATTAACCTCTTTGCCCAAATTTTCTGGTTCAATCCATTGTCCATCACGATTGTATGAAATGTACAGGTCACAGCTGCCTAAGCCTTCTGGTCTATTGCAACCAGTGAATACAATAGAAAACCCATCTGCTGCTATCGATGCCGTTCCCTCATTGTATCTTTCTGTATTGATACTTTCCGATAAGCTCTCTGGTTTTACCCACTTATTACGATCAGATCTACTTATGTATAAATTCTCATTAAAACCATTCCTGCTCTTTACTCGACCAGTAAATACAATTGTCCCGTCCGCAGCAAGGGATGGGAAGTATTGTGCTTCAAAAAGGTTAATTGGATTTGGTAATTCTTGAAAGTCAATTTTTTCAGTAATCCTCTTTCCTTTACTGGATAAATCGATACTCTGATAAACTAAATCTCTGGTTGCTTGATCAACACCAATAATATCTCCGTTAATACTCTGTTTCAGCTTTAAAGCTTCCTCATACCTGCCACTACTCCAATGAAAGGTTGCTAGTTCTAAAGTCATTCTATTAGTGTAGCCAGGCTCAACTAAAGGCCTTGAAATTTCGATGGTCTGAATGGCTTTATTTAAGTCATTCCGTTTCATATAAATAATGAACAGCAACAAATGAGCTTCGTCAAAACTTTCGTCTTTTTCCAGCGCTTCTTCAAGTAATGTTAGCGACTGAAAAATATTACCAACACTATCTAATTCATAAGCCTGATTATAAAGCTCAATAGCCTTTTTGGATTTTGTATGCAATTCCTTCTGAGCCCAGGAGTTTTGACTCAAACAAAAAAGTACCAGTAATGAGATAATTAAGCGCATCTATAAACCTAAACTACGGTATATTCATAAACTTATGCGTTTGTAAAGAAATTTTCCATTTCGGGTTAGTTTTTACGTAATCAATAATGATTGGCATCATCTCGTCAGCCTTGTCCCATTCGGGTTGTAAATAGAGCAAACAGTCCTTATTTACTTTGCTAGCATGCCCTTCAGCCCATTTTAAATCACTTTTATTGAAAACAATGATTTTCAATTCATCCGCCTGGTTATAGAATTCAGGCAAGGGTTTTTTGAATTTCTTAGGTGAAAAGCAAAGCCAGTCCCAATTTCCACTTAAAGGATGTGCTCCTGATGTTTCAATATTGGTTTTAAACCCTTCTCTTTGGAGCTCAGCAGTCAGTTGTTGCATATCGTACATCAAGGGCTCTCCGCCTGTTACGACTGCCAATTTCCCAGGGAATTGATTTGCCTTAGCGACAATATCAGACACGGATTCCTTTGGCCATTTATCTGCATCCCATGAATCTTTTACGTCACACCAAACACAACCTACATCACAGCCTCCTGTACGTATAAAATAAGCAGCATTGCCGGTGTGATGTCCTTCTCCTTGAATGGTGTAAAAAGCTTCCATAATTGGAAGCATGTCTTTAGTTCTCTCTTCTTTCATTTCAATTTTTTAAAGCAGGTGTTGAAACTGCTTGTTGAAAGTTGTCATTCTGAATTTATTTCAGAATCTCATCTTCCATTAATTAGATCTTGAACCCGAGTACTCGGGACAGGATGACTGAAATTCTTTAAACTAATTTCTGTGAAGCCAAATAGGTGTTCCAGAGCAAAGAAGCAATTGTCATTGGCCCTACTCCACCAGGAACTGGTGTAATAAAAGAGCATTTAGGAGCCACTTCGTCAAATTTCACATCACCTTTCAGCTTAAAACCTGATTTGGTCTGATCTGAAGCTACTCTGTGTATCCCTACATCAATCACTATTGCTCCCTCTTTTACCATATCTGCGGAAACAAATCCTTCACGTCCAATGGCTACTATCAATATATCAGCTGAACTTGCAATCTCTGCTAAGTTTTTAGTCCTACTGTGGCAAAGCGTTACTGTGGCATTTCCAGGGTTGCTATTTCTAGACATCAAGACACTAATTGGAGTTCCCACAGTATGGCTTCTTCCGATCACAACACAATGCTTGCCGCTTGTTTCAATGCCATTTCTTTCCATTAGCAACATCATCCCTTTTGGCGTTGCTGGAAGCAATGTTGGTAGGTCTAATAACATTTTACCCAAATTAGAAGGGTGAAATCCGTCTACATCTTTAGACGGTAAAATGGCCTCTACTACTTTATGTTCATCAATTTGTTTTGGCAATGGTACCTGAACAATAAAGCCATCAATATCAGGATCAGTATTTAATTTATCAACTGTATCCATTACCTCTTTTTCTGAAGCAGTTTCCGGCAGATGAATTAAAGTCGAACCAAAACCGATATGCTCACATGCTTTAACTTTAGCATTTACATAAGTCTTACTCGCACCATCTTCACCAACAAGTACAGCTGCCAAATGAGGAATTTTACCTCCTCCAGCTTTTAGTTTTTCAACATTCTGAGCTAGCTCATCTTTAATTGATTGCGCGGTTTTCTTACCGTTAAGTAATTGGTACGACATATAGGTTTCTTTTAATCTAATTTCAAAACCGCCATGAAAGCTTCTTGTGGAATTTCCACATTGCCTACTTGACGCATTCTTTTCTTTCCTTTTTTCTGTTTTTCAAGTAATTTTCGTTTCCTAGAAATATCTCCACCATAACATTTGGCGAGCACATTCTTTCTCAAGGCACGAACAGATTCTCGTGCTATAATTTTATTCCCAATTGAAGCTTGAATTGCTATTTCAAACATTTGGCGAGGTACTAATTCTTTCAATTTTTCACAAAGTTTTTTACCCCAATGGTATGCTTTGTCTTTATGAACTATGGCAGACAAAGCATCTACTTTATCTCCGTTAAGCATCACATCAAGCTTCACCATATCGGATCTTCTAAACCCAGTAAGCTCATAATCAAGTGATGCATATCCTCTTGAAATAGTCTTAAGCTTATCAAAAAAGTCAAAAACGATTTCGGCTAATGGCATGTCAAAAGTCAATTCAACCCTGTCGGATGTAAGATAAACTTGATTTTGAATCACCCCCCTTTTGTCCATACACAACCCAATGATTGGGCCTACGAATTCAGCTTTGGAAATGATTTGCGCTTTGATAAATGGCTCTTCAATATGTGAAATCGTATTTGGCTCCGGCATTTCAGACGGTGCATTGATTTCTTCTAAAGAACCGTCCGTTTGAATGGCATGAAATTGCACAGATGGCACCGTAGTAATCACGGTCATGTCAAACTCACGTTCTAGTCTTTCTTGCACAATCTCCAAATGAAGCATGCCTAAGAACCCACAGCGGAATCCAAATCCCAAAGCAGCAGAAGTTTCAGGCTCCCAAACAAGGGAAGCATCGTTCAACTGAAGTTTCTCCATTGAAGCCCTAAGCTCTTCGTATTCTGTCGTATCAACAGGGTAAATTCCTGCAAAAACCATTGGTTTCACATCCTCAAAACCTTTAATAATCTTAGTTGTAGGTCGGTCTACATGAGTAATTGTATCTCCTACTTTAACTTCTTTTGCTACTTTGATACCAGAAATAAGGTAACCTACATTTCCAGCACTAATCTCTTTTTGAGGATCTTGCTTTAGCCTCAAGATTCCAATTTCATCGGCATCATAGGTTTTACCTGTATTGACAAACTTTACTTTGTCTCCTTTTTTTATTGAGCCATCAAAAACCCTAAATATTACTTCAATACCCCTAAATGAATTAAAGACGGAGTCAAAAATCATAGCTTGTAATGGTGCCTTGGGATCTCCTTTAGGTGCTGGAATTTTATGGACAATGGCATCCAAAATATCGTCAATGCCGATACCTTCCTTTCCACTAGCATGAATAACATCCTCTCTAGCACAACCCAATAATTCAACAACTTGATCTGTCATTTCATCTGGCATGGCACCAGGAAGATCAATTTTGTTTAGCACTGGAATAATTTCCAGGTCATTCTCAAGGGCCAAATATAGATTAGAAATGGTCTGGGCTTCTACTCCCTGGGAAGCATCAACAATCAATAATGCACCTTCGCAAGCCGCAATTGAACGAGAAACTTCGTAAGAAAAATCTACATGTCCGGGGGTGTCAATCAGGTTAAGCGTATAATCTTCTCCTTCATGCTTATAATCCATTTGAATGGCATGACTTTTTATGGTTATGCCACGTTCCCGCTCCAAATCCATATCATCCAACAACTGATTTTGCATATCTCGCTCCGAAACGGTACCAGTCGCCTGCAAAAGCCTATCCGCTAATGTACTCTTACCGTGATCGATATGTGCAATAATGCAAAAATTCCTAGTTCGCTCCATAGTCTCCAAAAGAACTGCAAAAATAGAAAATTATACCGCAATGCATTTTGCTGAATACCATTAATTTTGCAGCATGGTTTTGGCAGAAAAGAAAAAACAAGAGAACATCTCAGAATACATCATCTACATGTATCAAACAGAACTTTTAATTAGAAACTTCGCATTTGATATTGGTAAGATCCGAGCTTTGGTGGTTGATCAAATCTCTGATGAAAATCTAAATGAAGCAGGCAAGGAGGAATTATTGGTCTGGTACCAAGCCATAATTTCAAAAATGCTCAAAGAAGAGCTGGGTAAGGAAGGCCATCTGAATGAAGTTCAAAATACAGTGAAAGAACTTTCTGACCTTAGCGTGAACCTACAAATTAAAGACAAGGCTTATTTCAATACGTTCAATGCTGCCCGTCCATTTATTAGAGCATCTATTCAGAAATCTGATGGCTTAATCACTGACCCAATACAAGCTTGTTTGAATGGCGTTTTTGGTTTGCTGATTGCTAGAATGAATGGTGTTGAAGTCGAAATAAAACAAATGGAGGCTATTGAACATTTTGGCAACGTACTTTCACTGTTGAGCTACCATTATAAGAATCCAGCTGAATTGAAATAATTCTGTTCGTTATGAAGAACGCTTTTGACAAGCCTGAAGGAAGTGCCCCTACGTTGCAGTTCAAATTCCCTGATTAACCACAGAGGTTTGTCATTCCGTAATGCAATGAAGGGATCTTTTCAAATGGAGAAAATAAGATTCTTCACTACGTTCAGAATATGAAAAAGGTCATTTGAAGTTTTAAATGTATGCACACTTTACAAACGCGTACTAGCACTGAAGAGGTGAAAAGTTCTCTCCGCTTTTCTACGAGATGACAGGGATGATAAAAATTTAAATTAAGGACTCATGAACAAAGGTACGCTAGCGGGTTATATGCTGTTTGTGATTACACCTTCAGAAGGCTCGCTCTCCAAATGATTAATCCTTATATACCTTCCCACCTTTCATGACAAAACTAACCTTTCCCATTACTGAGATGTCCTGAATTGGGTCACCATCTACAGCCACAATATCAGCGATCTTATTAGCCTCAAGGGAACCATATTCATCATCGATTCTTAGTAATATGGCAGTAGCCATAGTGGCAGATTGGATTGTTTCCATCGGCTTCATCCCCGATTCAACCATGTATCCAAATTCTCTCCAATTTTCTCCATGCGGGAAAACTCCAGCATCTGTGCCAAATGCCATTTTTACACCTTTCTTATAAGCATTTTGAAACGTATTATAGATGGCCGGTCCAACTACCTTTATCTTTTCAAGTATCATCGGAGGAAAATACCCAGGAATTTCTGCCAACTTCATTGAATATTTACCTGCAGATATTGTTGGCACAAAATAAGTGCCCTTTTCTACCATTAAATCCATAGTCTCGGCCGACATAAATGTGCCATGTTCAATTGAATTTATTCCAGCCCGAACCGCTCGTTGCATTCCTTCATCTCCATGTGCATGGGCAGCTGTAATAAATCCATATTCCTCTGCCGTTTCAACGATCCCTTTTAATTCTTCATCTGTAAATTGTGGCCCTTGTCCGTTCTTCGTCATACTCAATACACCGCCAGTAGCAGTGATTTTAATTACATCCGACCCATCTTTATAGCGCTGGCGCACTGCTTTTCTGGCATCAGCTTCAGAATTGATAACACCCTCTACTGGGCCTGGGTCGCCCATCAAATCTTTCTTCCATCCGTTGGTTGGATCACCATGCCCACCTGTGGTTGCTATTGTTTTTCCAGCCGTATAAATATTTGGCCCAACGACTTTGCCAGCATTGATCGCTTTCCTAAGAGAGATATTGACCCCTGATCCGCCCAAGTCTCTAATTGTTGTAAATCCTGCCATCAAGGTCGTTTTTGCATAAACCTGTGCATTGTATGCTACATCTGCTTCGTTGGCGGTAAAGCTTTCAACATATCGAGTTGGACTTGTTTGGCCTTCTATGTGTACGTGCATGTCCATTAATCCGGGCATCACAGTTTTGTCTTTTAGGTCAATGACTTTATCTTCGTGACTGCCTCTTGTATATCCTTTGTCAATGGAAACAATCTTTTTGCCTTCAATCACAATAGACATTTGGGTTTGAACTTGGTCAGATACACCATTGATCAGTTTGCCACAATGAAGAATAGTTCTTTGGGCCGAAAGGTTAAAAGAAAGTAATAGGGCAAGTGAAAAAAGGAGGCTTTTTATAAATTTCATAATCGTTTAAGGTTAAATCGATTGAAATATACAAAATCAGTTGAGCTATTTTTTAATTAATCTGGCGAGGTACTGATCATTTTCATCTTGATGTAGGAAGTAGACAAACCATCCTGCCTTTTCGGCCAATTCAGATAATTTTTTCTTGTCGATATATACCCAATCAAACCAATCATCTTTTTGCCCTTTATATTCAAATTGAAAACTGACTTCACCAAAATATTTATCCTCAGGCGTTTTTACTTCCTCGTACAAATAACTGATGTCACTTGAATCAAAAATAATTTGTCCACCAGGGAGTAGCAGTTCGTCAGCTTTTGATAAAAATGACTCAAATCGGGACAATTGACCAATGAATCCAATCCCATTCATCATCATTAAAATGGTATCAAAGCTTTGCTCTTTGAGGTCAAAAAAGTCAACACAATCAGTGGCTTTCACCCCACTTTCGTTCATGACTTTTACAGCGTTTTCAGAATTATCAATGGCCATCACTTCCTTATTCATCTGCTGTAACAGCAAACTATGTACTCCCGTACCTGCACCAACATCTAAGGTTTTACCATCACATACAGCCAATGCCATTTTCTCCATTTCGGGGAAGTCATCGTATTCTCTAAACAAATACCAGACAGGCATTTCTTCGGTTGTTCCATAGCTGGTATGCATCAATAGTGACTGTTCACTATCGTCAGAATAATCCGCTAATGCCCGGCCATATATGTCATTTTTTTTCTTCATTCCTGACAAAGCTAAAACTCTTATAATTAGAAAGATGGATTATTTTCAATTTTGACATTAAGCCAATTAAGGTTTTATAAGTCAGATGATTAACAGAATAATCTGTTCCTAATTAATCATATTGAAATACAGACTTAACCTTTTCCATAAAAAAACAATAGAAGATTTTTTATGGAACTTATTAATCCTCCAAAAACGACTACCATTCATATGAGAAATACATGCCTTAAGATAAAAAACGCCCCCAACTTGTACACTTTTGTACACTTTTGTGCAACTATTTACAACAAATAGTAGTTGATCCAAATAAGAATAACAAGTTTGAATAGGTCTCTAATTATTTTACTACTCGTAACGGTTTTTATAAATACGTTGCACTCCCAAATCACGAGGAAATCCTTCGATGCTCAAAGGACGGAATCTAAATTTAAAATAGATGGTGTTCTTGACGAAGCTGATTGGACAACAGCTAGTGAAATCACTGATTTCTCTCAAACTCGACCTAACCCACTAGAGCCATCATCCAAAAAGACTGAGGTTTGGTTTCGTTATGATGATGAGGCCATCTATATAGCGGCTAAACTTTATGAAAAAAAAGAAGATCTTTTCAATCTTCTGACTAATAGAGACAATGGGGGAAATGCCGATTACTTTGGGATAGTGATTGATGCTTATAATGCTGGATTAGCTGGTATTGGACTCTATGTCACTTCTGCAGGCGTTCAAAAAGATGTGCTGTTTTCAAGTTCAGAAGGAGGTAGAAATAGAGGAAGAGGAGATAGTAACTGGAATGCTGTATGGGATTCTAATACCAAAGTCTATGATGATCATTGGACAGTAGAAATGAAAATTCCATATGCTGTATTGAGGTTTAAATCATCTGATATACAAGATTGGGGCATCAATTTTGAGCGTTCGAGTCGCGTACTCAACGAAACTTCAACTTGGAATCCAATTGATCCAAATATAACTGGGAGTTTAAATCAAGCAGGAATTGTTACAAATATTAAAAGTATTAAATCACCTACCAGACTATTTTTTTATCCATATATGTCAACTGTTGCAGGCAGGTCCACAGCAAACGGATGGGGAACGCCACAACTCAATGGAGGAATGGATGTAAAGTATGGTATCAATGATGCTTTTACATTGGACATGACCTTAATACCGGATTTTTCTGGAGTCAGGTCTGATGATCAAGTATTAAATCTAAGTCCGTTTGAAGTCAGGTTCGATGAGAACAGGCAATTTTTTACTGAAGGGGTAGAACTGTTCTCGAAAGCTGGTTTATTTTATTCTAGAAGAATTGGTGCTACTCCAGGAAATATAACGGGTGATATTGGTGAGAATGAAGATGTAATTTTTGAACCACCAACAGCTCAGTTAATCAATGCCACTAAGGTGACGGGCAGAACGAATGGCGGACTTGGAATAGGATTCTTTAATGCCATTACAGATGTGACTAAGATAAAGGTTGAAAATACGGAAACAGGAGAAATAAGAGAGATTGATGGTGATCCACGGACTAATTTTAATGTCATTGTATTAGATCAGAACCTAAAGAACAATTCCTCGGTAACATTAACTAATACAAATGTATTAAGAGAGAAGGGCGTTGATGATGCAAACGTCACTGGTCTTAACTTCCAGTTTTATAACAAGTCGTTAATGTGGAGAGTTAAAGGTTTTGGTGGATATAGTCAAGAATTTTATAAAGATGCAGAATCCGGAATTACAGATATAACTACTGGATTTAAATACAATTTTCAACTGAATAAGGTAAGCGGTAAATGGCGATACGGTTATAATGTTAATGTTGAAAATGATACTTATAATATTAACGATCTAGGGTTTCAAAGAGGTGCAAATAAAATCAATAATGAATTGACACTTGAATACCAGCAATTTAAACCTCAAGGTTGGTTTAATAATTATAGGATTAGGTCAGAAGTGAAATATGATCAAATTTACCAACCTCGACAGTTTCAAAATTATGGTATTGAGTTAAATATAAATGGCCAATTCAAAAACTTCTGGTTTGGCTGGGTAGGATATGAAATTAATCCTAGGACTCAGAATGACTTTTTCGAAGCAAGAACTAGTGGCTATATATTTAAAAGAGCACCGAGATCAAGAATGAATTTTAATATATTCACGGATGGTAGAAAGGATTTTAGGATAGAAGCTAGATCAAGTTTTATGAGCAGGCCTGATTGGGACCAAACAGAAAATGACTATCGCGTTAAAGGAAGGCTTAGAATTGGGCAACGCCTTGAATTCTCACATGAAATACAATTCCAAGACAAAAATAACCAAAGAGGATATACCACTAAATTGTATGATGAAAATGATGACCTAGACGCTATAATTTTTGGTACTAGGAATATTGACAATGTGATTAATGAGCTAGAAGGAACCTATATATTCACAAATCGAATGGGGCTTACTTTTAGAGCGAGACATTACTGGAGTACTGTAGAATACTCTAAATACTGGGAATTAACAGAAGAGGGAGACCTCATAAACACGGATTATACTGGTATAGATCCTGACACCGGTGTAAAATTACACGATAGAAACTTCAATACCTTTAATATTGATTTGGCTTACAACTGGCAAATATTCCCAGGCTCAGAAATAACAGCAGTTTGGAAAAGGGCTATTTTCACTGATGACAAAAATACTGAACTCGACTTTTCAGAGAACTTTAGCAATACATTTAACTCCCCTAATTTTGATACTTTCACCTTACGATTTGTCTATTTCTTAGACTATTTGAATATCAAGAAATTGTTTACCAAGTAGACCTTATTTGGTTGAGATTGTCTAATTTCCATCTCAACTCAAAAAAACGACATCAATTTTCTAGCCCACCTTTATTTATCAGATAACGATCGTGAAACTGCGATTGGTAATTTTTTGGGTGACTTTGTTAAAGGAAAAGATTATTTAAACTACCCCGAAAATATTGCAAAAGGGATTGTTATCCATAGAGAAATAGACCGATTCACTGATACACATCAGATTGCCTTAAGGAGTAAGGACAAACTGAGAGTTAAATATAGGCATTATGCAGGAGTGATTGTCGACATGTTTTACGATCATTTCTTAGCCAAAAACTTTTCTGATTACCATGAATTGAGTCTGCAGGAGTTCACCGAAAAGCAATTTGTTTTTCTAACGGGCTATATAGACTCAATGCCCGAAAAAGCACAGCAAATGCTCCCTTATATGATCAGGAATAATTGGCTGCTTGCCTATGCTCAAATTGAAGGACTTCATAGGGCATTGAGTGGTATGTCTAGGCGGACAAAATTTGACTCAAAAATGAACGAGTCAGTCCAAGATCTAGTTGCTCATTATGCCACTTTTGAAAATGAGTTTCGCGAATTTTTCCCGATAGTCAAGGCATATGTTTCTGATTTTAAGAAAGATTTGATTATTTCGTGACAAATATGATTGTATCAAAACCAAAGCGTTCCACCATTTTTTCACTAGGAGTGGTAACCGTCATTGTTATTGGAGGACTGTTTTATGCAGTGAATCAATTGAGAGGCGTAGCATCAATTGCTATATGGCAGTATATTATAATTGCCATTTTATTATTAACCGCTTCGTTATTGCTTCATAAATTGCTCTTTAACTATAAGGTATTGAAAATAGGTGATAACAAATTCCACGTATATTACCCATTTCGTTTTTATAAATCGGTCCAATCAATAAAAGATTTAGGCGCTTGGCAGGAGACAATTATCAATACCAATAAAACAGAGTTTAGGCAGTTGAAAATTGTTTTTCTCACTAAAGGCTATGTCAAAATTTCCAATCAAGAAAATAGTGATTATGATAAAGTAATCAATTACTTGAAGAAGAAGGCTCCAAAAAAACAAGTAAAGCAGGATGATTAAAAACCTAATTTATATTGTAATTGGAGGTGGTTTTGGGAGCGCACTACGCTATTTAATTCAATATGCTGTACATAAAAATTATCCGAATGCATTTCCCTACGGCACCTTTTTAGTCAATATCATCGGTTGCTTCTTAGTTGGACTTTTAATTAGTGCAGTAGCTAAAGAAAAACACATGGCCCAACACTTAGAATTACTCCTTATTGTAGGATTCTGTGGTGGATTTACCACTTTCTCTACTTTTGCATATGAGGGAAACTCATTACTGGGAGAGGGTAGAATTGGATATGCTTTCCTATATATAGGCTTAAGTGTATTGGCTGGAATGCTCTTTGCGTATCTAGGATTCAGACTTGGTAAAGGCTAGTTGTGACTCCAGTCATATTGATCAAGTCCCTTTAAGCAACCTATCAATAAATCAATCGAGCCTTGAATATCATCTTTGTTAGCCATTTCTATCACTTGATGCAAGTGCCTCGTAGGTATTGATACTGCTCCGGATATAGCACCTCCCTTTCCCATTCTTTGCACACCAGCAGTATCAGTACCACCAGCAGTTAAAATTTCAGGTTGCCATTTGATTTTATTAGTATCAGCGATCCCCTTCATGTAAGCCACCATTCGATAGTCACAAATGGTGGACGCGTCCATAATTTTAATTGCAGTGCCTTCGCCAAGAGACGTAACTTTCTCATGGGGCAAAGCACCTGGAAGATCAAATGCAATGGTGGTATCAAGGCCGAATCCAAAATCAGGGTTAATCGAATGAGCGGAAACATTGGCACCTCTTAATCCAACCTCTTCTTGTACTGTAAACACAGCATACACATCATATGGTGCCGACTTGAGATTGCGTAAGGCTTCGATTAGTATAAATACCGAAACGCGATTATCAATCGATTTGCAGTTTACACAATCGCCCATTTCAATTAATTCGCGTTCTCTTGTGATAGGATCTCCAATCGTTATTAATTTTTCAACTTCTTCTTTTGTCCTTCCTAAATCAATGAAGTAATCACTCAGTTTGGCTACTTTATTTCTTTCTTCGGCCGTCATCACATGAATGGGCTTAGAACCCATCACACCAATGACATCTTCCTTACCATGAATAATTACACGCTGAGCAGTCAATGTTTTTGGATCAAAGCCTCCAAGGGTATGAAATCTTACAAAGCCATTGTCATCTATATGAGTTACTATAAAGCCAATTTCATCCATATGAGCAGCCACCATCGCCTTTTTACCATCAGGGTTATTAGATCCCTTCTTTACTGCGATTACATTACCCAAATTGTCAACAGAAATTTCGTCTACTAATGAAGTGGCCTCTCTTAATACTATATTACGTATTCTTGATTCAAAACCAGGTGCACCTGCTACCTCGCAGATTTCTTTAAGTAAATTGACATTAATGCTCATAGGAGTTCTTCAAGTTTCCACGAAGTTAAGAGATATTAAAAAGAGGGCAATTCATATTCAGTGAAAAAATAAAAAGGGGTAGTACCACCTACCTCTTTTCCCAATCAACATAAATCGAACTAACTCATCTACTACGTCTTAGTAAATAGTAATTCGTGAATTTTTTATAAACCTTTTGCTAGTGTATTAATCACTTTCAAGCCATCATAAAAAAAATGATGATCAAGGACCATAGAAGCAGTAATTCTATTATCAATTCTAGAAAAATATGTACTTGAAGTAGTCAAAATAAGTTAGCTTTTTGGTGTTAGGCGACAGACCAAAAGTATAAAAAAACCACCTACTTCCTAGCTTAAAACAAGTCAAATTACATAAAAATCATCGATTTGAGCATGTATGAGCATTTCATTAATGTAAGCAACAAATTTACACATGAGAAAATATTAAATAAATTAGGCAATAAAATTTAAACCAAGTACAGAATGGCAAGTTGAAGGGAATCCAAACTTGTGGCGCTCAACTTTCTTCCAAAAAAAATGTGGATTGGTTAAGAGTTCTTGTCGAGTAAGTTAAAGGGTGCATAAGCCCTTTTGGTTCTATTTTTCCCTTCATTATGCCTTTTGAATCGAACCCCCAGCTCCGAGCTCATTCCAACATAGATATAATTTCGAGAAGAGCTTTTCAGAGCATAAACAGTGATCACAAAGTAAGATAAACAAAAAAAGCTCCCGTTATAGGAGCTTTAGTGCGCACGAGAGGCTTGCCCGACTTTGTCGGGATTCGAACTCTGCCAGAGGCAGACAAGCTCCACTTATAAGGTTTTCAGAAATTTTCTTCCGTGACCAGTCTTCAAGTACTTTTCAAATGCTCTCGCTTCAATCCTGTTTTCAAAATCTTAAGTAAAAAGAAGCTCAAAGGGTGCATAAGCCCTTGTGGTTCTATTTTTCCCTTCATTATGCCTTTTGAATCGAACCCCCAGCTCCGAGCTCATTCCAACATAGATATAATTTCAAGAAGAGCTTTTCAGAGCATAAATAGTGACCACAAAGTAAGATAAACAAAAAAAGCTCCCGTTATAGGAGCTTAAGTGCGCACGAGAGGATTCGAACCTCCACACAACTTAATGCACCACCCCCTCAAGGTGGCGTGTCTACCAATTTCACCACGTGCGCATTATATGTAGTAAATTTGGTGGGCAAAAGTAGACAAGTTTTGAATTATATCAAATGCAAAACGATCCAATCCAATTACTCGTTAAATTGGGATTAAACACTTACTTTTTTACATTTAGATTCGTTAATAACTCAGCGTATGAACAACTTGAATAAAAGCGCCCTGGTCGGATTAATATTTGTAGGGATAGGGGCATTATTGATTCTTGATAATTTAAGGATTATCCCATGGCAATTGACGCATTATATCCTTCAATGGGAAAATATTCTTATCGTACTTGGTGTGGTCCTAATTATTTCAGGTGAAAATAGAACACCGGGATACATTTTATTAGGATTAGGAGTTCTATTCAGTCTTAATGAATGGGTCAACTTCGATATTAATATTGGTGACTTATGGCCTCTAGTTTTTATTATCATTGGTGCTTCAATCATTAGCAAAACAAGAAAATCAGACCACAGTCAAAAATTTGATTCTAATATTAAAGACGAAGACATTATTGAAGACACCGCTGTTTTTGGAGGTGGAGACAAAATAATAACAAGTGGGAACTTTAAGGGAGGGAGTCTAACAGCCATATGTGGAGGTTCAAACATTGACCTTACTCAAAGCAAATTATCCGAAGGTAAAAATGAAATTGATGTTTTTTACCTCTTTGGTGGTTCAAAAATAAGGGTCCCTCAGGATTGGACCATCCATCTTCAAACCACGGGTATTTTTGGTGGTATGAGTGAAAAAAGAAAGTTTGTAGATTCTTCAATAGATCAATCTAAAGAACTTTATATCAAAGGAATAGCCATTTTTGGTGGTAGTGAGATTACAAATTGATTTAATCAAATGACATGAAGAAACAACTAATCGTATTACTATGTTTGGTATCCTTTTCACTACAAGGGCAAGACCGAATGACGGGTAAAAACTGGGCAACACGCTCAGAAGTAATTGCGCAAAATGGAATGGCTGCAACGAGTCATCCTTTGGCCACACAAGTCGCGCTTGATATTCTAAAAAAGGGAGGTAACGCAATTGATGCCGCAATAGCCGCCAACGCTGTACTAGGCTTAGTAGAGCCGACTGGTAATGGAATCGGTGGAGATTTGTTTGCAATCATATGGGATGCAAAAACAGAAAAGCTTCACGGTTTGAATGCAAGTGGTAGGTCTCCATATTCTCTATCACTTGAATATTTCAAAAAGAACGGTCATAAAAAAATTCCTTCTTATGGGCCGCTGCCCGTATCAGTGCCAGGAGCCGTAGATGGTTGGTTTGAGATGCACAATAAATTTGGAAGTTTAGAAATGCAGGAAATACTGCAACCCGCAATCGATTATGCAAATAATGGCTTTCCTGTTACCGAGTATATAGGATGGTTAATGAAATCGGGTGGAGAAAATCTTAAACGTTTTCCTGGATTCAAAGAAACCTACATGACCAATGGTCGAATGCCTCAAAAAGGGGAAGTTTTCAGAAACCCTGGATTGGCCAATACATTAGATAAAATAGCCAAAGGCGGACGTGATGCTTTTTATAAAGGTGAAGTGGCGAAAACTATCGCAGATTATATGCAGCAATTAGGAGGCTTCTTGACAGAAAGAGACCTTGCTGATCATACTTCCGATTGGATAGAACCTGTATCCGTAAATTATAGAGGTTATGATGTTTGGGAGCTCCCTCCTAGCGGCCAAGGCATTGCTGCTTTGCAAATGCTCACAATTCTTGAAGGCTATGACCTAAAATCTATGGGCTTCGGCAGCACTGAATATGTGCACACTTTTACAGAAGCAAAAAAATTGGCGTTTGAAGATCGAGCGAAATACTATGCTGACATGGACTTTTATAAAACGCCTGTAGAAAAATTAATCTCTGAGGACTATGCCACAGAGAGAAGGAAACTAATTAATCAAGAAAAAGCAGGGAATTCGTACCCTGCGGGCAAATTAAAAGATGGAGACACCATCTACTTGACGGTAGCTGATAAGAATGGAAATATGGTTTCGTTGATCCAAAGTAATTATAGAGGAATGGGCAGTGGTATGACACCACCAGGCCTTGGGTTTATTTTGCAAGATCGTGGAGAATTATTTTCATTGGAAGAAGGACATCCAAATGTATTCGAACCTCATAAGAGGCCGTTCCATACAATTATCCCTGCATTTATTACCAAAGATGGAAAGCCTTATATCAGTTTTGGACTCATGGGTGGTGCAACACAACCCCAAGGGCATGCTCAAATTGTGATCAATATGATTGATTTTGGAATGAATCTGCAAGAGGCTGGAGATGCGCCACGGATCTTACATACTGGATCTTCTCAACCTACTGGTGGCACCATGACCAATGGCGGAACTTTGCAATTAGAGACCGGATTTGACTATGAAACAATCAGAGAATTAATAAAGATGGGACACAAAATCTCTTGGAATGTTGGAAGTTATGGAGGTTATCAAGCCATTATGTGGGATGCCATTAACAAAGTATATTATGGCGCTTCAGAATCAAGGAAAGATGGGCAAGCCGCTGGCTATTAATATTTATTAGCCGAAATGAACGAAGTCGAAATAATTTCATATCAACCAAATTTGGGAGAGTTTTTTAAATCCATTAGCTATGAATGGCTTGAAAAATATTTTGGAATCGAAGAAACCGACAGAGAAGTACTCGAAAACCACCAGACCAACATTATTGACAAAGGAGGACATATCTTATTTGCAAGGGTCTCAGGGCAAATAGTTGGGACCTGCGCGCTAATAAACCATGGAGAAGGAATTTATGAACTCGCCAAACTGGGTATTATTGAGTCACATCAAGGATTGAAAATTGGAGAAAAATTGACAAAAGCGGTGATTGAGAAAGCTAAGGTTCTTAAGGCAAAATACGTTGTATTAGAGTCTAGTAATCGGCTTAAAAAGGCGCTCAAACTTTATGAGAAATTAGGCTTTGTTGAAGATAAATACCTCATACAAGAACCATTTTCAAGGTGTAATATTCAATTAATGCTCAAATTCGAATATAATTGAACCCAGGACTTAGCCTGTAAGAGTGGTTTAAGTTAATATTTACATCGAATTTTTCACCGTTTAAATATATTCAAAAAATATTTTCGTTTTTACTTGCAACATTGTTGCAAATAGTTTTGCTTTGTAATCTAAATAAGTCGAAAAATGGAAAAGAACAGTAAGAAAAAATTTAAACAAATCAATTTATTGTTAACAATGGCGTTAATATCATTAGTCATTTTTGGCTGTTCAACTTCTGATCCCGAGCCAGTAAATGAAGAAGAATTGATCACAACTGTCAATGTGACCTTCACCAATACACAAAATGCCAATGATGTTGTGATAGCTTCGTTCGTAGACCAGGATGGTCCAGGCGGTAATGACGGTATCACGACCAACCCTACTTTAACGGCAAACGCTACATATACTGTTCAAATAGAATTTTTAAATGAGTCAGTATCACCAACTGAAGACATCACAGAAGAAGTTAAAGAAGAAGGTGATGATCATCAGGTGTTCTATGTAATATCTTCAAGCCTAAATATTGGGGTAGCCTATAATGACGAAGATGCCAA
>Ga0307985_10000226_pt1 | contig 34246 bp, 43 predicted proteins | sample EllFjometageno80_FD_203155 | JGI IMG/M metagenome (GOLD analysis project Ga0307985, IMG submission 203155) | Marine microbial communities from Ellis Fjord, Antarctic Ocean - #80 | ecosystem: Environmental > Aquatic > Marine > Unclassified | place: Southern Ocean | collected 2014-10-09 | reverse complement strand
CCATCAACGTATTGGTCACTATCCACGGAGTTTACACTCATGTGAGATAAATCCACACTTCCATCAACTAGCTCAGAAGAATCAACTGAATTTGCTCCCATAGCCGCTGCATCAACTGCACCAGCCGCAAAGTGTGCTGTGTCAATTGAACCATCTACATAAGAAGCACTATCAATAGAGTTTGCACTCATGTGAACTGCATCAATAGAGCCATCAACATAATGAACACTATCAATGCCATCTTCTAACAGAGTTTTAATCTGTGCTGCAGTTTGATCTGCTGTAGCACTTGCTTCAATACCATCTAACTTTGCGCCGTCTACTGATAAATCTCTACCATCAACTGTTTGTGAACCAGCCATAGTAATATTGCCAGTCATAGCTCCGCCAGCTAATTGTAACGACTCATCATCTTCAGCAAAGTCGTTTAAAAGCTCTGCTGTCATTCTTAACTCAACGTTAATACCTGCACTGTGCCCGCCTGATACGGCTACACAGGTTAATGTAGTTCCGCTAATAGCAGTAACTTTAACTACTTCATCAGTTAAAGAGACATACATGTAGTCTCCACCACCTAAGGAAGGAAATGTTGCGACTGAAGCTACCCCAAAACTAGTAGCTCCTGCACTAATAGTGCCAGATAACGTTGTATATGCATTGTTGGTAAACTTTACGCCCATATAAGTACTCCTTTAGATGCTAGTGGATTATTAAGATATAGTGATAGTCCACGTAATCGTAATTGAGTCAGACGCCGCTTTGTTAACTACTGAAAAGACAGTTCGTGCCAACATGTCGCCACTAGAAGCAGCGTCAAAAATACCCGCTTCAGTAATAGCTCCAGTACCATCGCCTGCTGCCCAAGTAGCTGCATAAGCAATAGTGTTAGTTGAAACAGTAGTGCTTGTTAGAGCGTTTCTGTCTAGCTCAGTAACCAAAGTAGTGTTGCCAGCTGCTGCTGCAGTTGTACCAGTACCTAACGCCATATGCGTCATTACTGTATTTGCATTGTTCATTCTATCAGCAACCCAGTTTTTACCTGCTGTTACTACTAGATTTTCTACCTCTGCTACTACTACATTATTTTTTTCGATTATTAGTGCACCAGTTAGTGCTAAGTTATCGTTGATCATGTTAAACTCCTAGTTTAATTGTACTCTATTTAATGGAATCGCATTCATGACTCCGCCGGTGACACGTGCTAAATTAATTGTATCGGATATATTTATTATATCACTACTTTCATCTAGCGTTTTATAAAAATTATTAGCAAGTATTTCTTCTATAGTTGCTGTATCTGTAAAAGTTTTTAGAGAAAGCCAAATTGAATCTGTCAAATTAGCTGAGTCAGACGGATTTTTACCTAAACCATAATAACTAGTATCGCTAAAAGCGCTAGCTAGTAACGAAAGGTTATCTGCAAAAACCTTACTTGGCCCTATTGAAGCTACATCTGAAATACCAAAAGTATCTACCTGGTCATTACCTCTGTATAATGAAAACTGTGAATTTCCTGGGTTAAGTATTGATGTATTAAGTAAACCTGTTCCTACAGGGTTATTCTCAACATCTGTTAATACAATAGCGTCATTAAAATACCTAGCAAACCCATAAGATATTGCCAACTCATCACTCATCGTAGCGACATTGCCTTTATTACCGTAATAATTTTTATCTACTAATGCTGCATCATCTAGAGCAATACCATCTGTGACATACTTGTTAAACGAATTTACGTAAACCTCACTTATAGTAGCCGAGTCTACTTTAATTACTGTAGAGGCTACACCAAAAACTTCGGTAGGAGTAACACTATCTGATTTATTAAGTCCCGAAGCAAAATACGAAGCATCTGAAGTGCTAACTGAATCTGCTTTATGTATTCCTAATACAACTAAAGCTGCATCAGTAAGAGAAGCCACTTCTTCTACTATTTTAATTACATCAGAAGTTACAAGCTCGTTTAGACTAATTACTTCGGTAGCATACTTACTATAAATTATTCCAACTACGTCTCCTACTGTTACAGTATCTGTAGCTATCTTGGCTGTGGATAATCCTAATATATCAAGCATAAAGGCAACATTACCTTTATTGCCATAAAAATCTTTATCTATTAGTGCTGAATCATCTAAGGTAAATGCATCAGTAAAGTTACGGTTGTATGCCACTACTTTGGCAAACCCATCCAAGACTGTCATTGCATCAATTTTTACTAGTGTTGGGTGTACATCGCGTGTATCTGGAACTGTAATAGTTTCAACTAAACTTTTAGTTATAACTGTTATATGTAGATCAGATAATAATGTATTATTTTCTAACCATCTATTATTAGGATTATTATTTACAGAAACATCTGCTTCTGGCATTACATAAGTTACTACAGCCTTAATAGCCATTTTAGAAATCTGCTCGTATGCTGAACTTTAATAAGTCTTGTACTGTGAGTATTTTACCAGTGGCATAAACAACTTCAATTTCACCTTCGTAATCTCCTGCTAAGCCTGCTAATCCTGCTAAGCCCCAGCTCATAATAACGTGGCCATCTGTGTAAGGCGTAACAATTGTACAAATATTTGATGTTATTATAGTAGTAGTATCTAGCTTACGCATCTTCATAGTAACTACAGTAGTTGATGCGCTTAGATCAATAGGGGCCCATGTTGTTGAGTCGGCTGCATCTAAAGTTTGACCACTTGCTGCTACATTACTATCTTTTATAATAATATCTAATTCTGTTAGGGAATCATCGGATACTAGATTAATAGTAGGATAGTATCCTGTTGAACTAGATATTGTATTTGGGGAAAACGAGTGAAAATTTGACATTATACAAATCCTCTATCTGTTAATTTAACATTACTATCTAGATTATCGGAATTCGTCATTCCTAATAATCTAATATTTTTAAGACTTGCTTGATATCTCAAGTAATAAGTATTGTTTTCTTCTTTCATGTCACCTTTAATAGAAGCATGTGCTTTATAAGCTACGTAGTTATAAAGAGCTTCATTGTACACTTGAGGTAAATCTACAAATTCAGTTGTTAAAGTTAAGACTGGAGGAGTAGATACATACACAACACTAATATCATCTCTTTTTAAAATATCTGTACCTTTAACTAAAATCTTAAATGGTGCTGGAAACAATAACGATACGTTGTAATCTACTTTGTCTATAAATTTTGTTCGTTCATTATTAATAGCAACTTCTGTTCCATCATTAAATTCAGCACTAACAGCATACAAAAAATCTAAAGGAATACTGTGTAAAGAATTATTTGTAACATCTGTAAGTACTAACTCTTTTTGAATTAGACCAAAATGTTTGTGAAGTTCAAGATTAGCTTCGTTAAGATAGCTTATAAGAATTGCAATATTTGCTTTTTGTAGTGTACTTGGACTGGTTGTACCGATGTCACTTACGTATAGCTGTTTAACTTCGCCCTTTGTGATATGGGACAAGTAGTCTGAAACATACATATTATAGTCCTAAGATAATTTTCAATTATCATACCACCTTAGGTTATGTGTGTAAACCTATTTAAACAAAATAAGAGCTACTACCCTCAGCTTCTGGTTCTTCATCATCCCACAACATACTTCCATCTCCAGATTCTCCTGAAGACACTTCACTGGGTTTCCAAGCATTAAACTCACCTAACATAGATATATTGTCTATTTGGTCATCGTGTTTTGACTTAAATCCTTTAAACGTTGCTAATGATAACTCAACTAACATTTCACCTAACTCAGTAGATTCTTTTAATTCTTCGGGGAACCATATTTTCCCCGCTTTAAACAAAGGCAATGCAATCTGTTGGAATCTACTCATCTTATCTTTATTTGGTCTAATACCTGGAGAAGTCTTGCCTCTACCAGCTGCCAACGTAAAGTAAATATTACGGTTCATCTGTTCATTCTGTATCCAAGATATAAAGCCCCCCTGCTGCCCTGTTACTTCGATACCTACTTCTTGAGGACTGTACTTTTGTGATAATCTAAATAGCGCATCCATAGTCTCATCCATCAAAGCTCTCTTACAGAATCCATCTACCCAAAGCCAATCACCATTGTTGTTATACGCCCATACATTAATTGTACTGAAGTCTGCACTTTCTCTAGCACTGGTAGCAAAGTCAGTTGTAATATAGAAATTAAAGGCTCCCATGTTTTGTTTGACATTAGCATGCTTGTACCAGGTAAGATCACTATCCTGTACTAATCGCTCCTCTTCAGACATAATCCTAAGCATTAATTCTTGATTAAAACTGTCTAGCTTGCCAGCACCTTTAGACTTGTCATACTGTTCTTGTACATAGTCATAATCGAATCGGTCCTCCCAAGCACCTTTGAAATCTTCTCTACTAACAGGGAACTCTTCACACACTGGGTACACTGATACGTGCCATACACCAGATTCTACTGCTTTATACAATGGGTCTTTAGCATTGAATGGCGTTCCGGACCAGATGACCTTACGTCTTTTAGGATGCAGTGCATAATCAATCGCTGAGTACACCGTATTCTCTACACTTTCAATAATAGTGGGCGAACGTGCGTCATCATCAGACAGTAAGTCATCCAACATAGCTAATTGAGGTCTCGTGTTTAGTTCTACCGTTCCACGAACACCAGTTTTAGCTCCGTGACCTGTTACAACTAACTCTTTTCCTTGTTTATTCTTAAAATACCACCTAATATCAGTAAATCTGTAAGATTCTAAATAAGTTTTTAAGAATTCACTGTACTGACAACGTCTTTCTAGCCTGTAACGCATCTTCTTGACACCATTTTCAATAGAGTCCGAGACATACAGCCCATAATCCACATCACCAAACCCTGGAATAGAGCCATACACTGCTAAATATAGGATTAGGTATTCAGAAAAGATCGTAGTCTTTGCTAATCCACGCGAGCACATGTTAACTGTGTTCTGTGTTTTGCCTGTAATGTTATCTAGCATCTTGTAGTGAATAACAGGCGTCTTGTTTTCTTCTCCCTTATCTCCGTTTACCAATTTTATGAAGCTAACGAACTCGAGGGCGAATTCGCTAGGTACATAACTCGGATCAACAGCATAACTAATGCTATTTAGCCATTCGTCTACTGTTTTCTTTACTAGTTTCACAGAACCTTGTATAAAGTTTCAACTAAATGTTCTTGAGTTTTGCGTTTATCTAACTCAATTCCATGTTTACGACCAATTTTTTCAAGTTGTGCTGGATTTAACTTCATAAGTTCTTCTTTGTTTAGGCTCTCTGACCAGTAAGGTTTATATTTATTACTCATAATTCACTCTCCTCAATTATTATATCTTTATCTTTTAAGTATCCTTCACAGTTTAGAAGAGAACTACTGTCACAAATTAACAGTTGCTCGTTAGGTTCACATAAGGTATTTGGAGGAAGGATTAAAGAATTGGATTTATTGGATTGACTACATCCTGTAGCCAGGACTGCAAGTAATACTATACTAAGAATTTTCATTTGAAATCTCCTCATATTCAGTTTCGACAGTATCTCTTCTCTTCGCGATAATGTCACTATGCGCAATGTGCTCTGCTGTAACTGCACCACTTTGTATCATCTTCAATTGTTGTTGCGCTAACGCCCTTGTTGTCTCACGTAACTCATCAATAGAAGAATTGTTATACGTAACATCTACTTCTATCTTTGATGCTTCAGGCGCTTTCAGTTGCATGATTAAACACTCGGCAGCTTTCTGACGCACAGTCTCGCTTTTAGCAGTGCGCATAAGATCCGCTTGAGTGTTAATCGCCTCTTGGTGTATATCCATATTAAGAATATGGATGGGCACTAAAGTTCTTTCTAATATCCTATGAACAAGGTCTCCCTTGTTATAAGCCGTAGAAAACGATGAAATCGTTTTCATCGGCGTATTCTTATCTACCAATCGTTGGTAACGGTCAGGAAACGTCTTAGCGTACGCAATCGTATTAGAGTCCCCGATTAACTTATAACTAACAAACTTAACAGCGTTAATATAATCTAACATCTTATATCTACCACTCTCAATCACCCCAGCAAAGCCAATCAGGTTTTCCTTATAGATATCCCGAAACTCATCGCCCTCTGTACTATTAATGAAGGTAATCATCTCATCAGTAACATTGTGCCTAAATTTCTTAGGCATACTTCCCTGTAGCTGGTCTTTTGTCAGCACTGCCAGACTTTTGTCTTTAGTTAATTCCATTAGCGTAGTATCCCATAATAACGTTTGGCTGCTGTAATTTGCGCAGCATGTCGCTTTTCATCTAAGAAATAATCATCATCAACACAGTATATTAACAAAGGATTTGCAATATAGCAATCATCTCTTCTTTTTATAAAGTGTTGGTCTATTAACTCTTTTATGTCCTTCTTCGATATGCGCTCCTCAATTGCAGCATCCACAGAGTTATCCGGATGCAAACAATCACATAAGACATCTACAGTCTCATGCAAGTTGCCCTCCGCTAACCCCGCACCTAACTCGTAACCTACAATAATAAAATGCTGCTTATCAGTTGTCTGCATGTTTGTTCTCCTTAAGCAGTTTCTCAAACTTATCTGCTAAACCAAAGTAATCATCATTTACATTACGTATCGTATACTGAGGATTAAGCATATAGTGCTTACTTGAATGTTTAGCTATAACTTGTAAATCTATTAACCTTTTAACAGAACGTGACGCATAGCTCTTTTTAATGTCCAATGTCTCACATATCTCTGCCTGAGTAATATTACAAATATTATCTCCATTAAGCGGCAGCTTCTTAAACATGCAACAATAAACACTGAACACAGATGACGACCCTATCAACTCATTAACTACTAATAAGTTATCTAATGGTATCTTAGCCCAGCCTGCAGTATACGGTGTCTGCATCGTTCTCCCTGAAAAGTACACTTAATAGGGGAAGTATATCATAACATCCCCTCACAAGTAAACTAATTAGTAAAAGTTAACTCCACAGATAACTTCTGAGCTATAAAAGTTAACTCCCCAGACAACCTTGGTCCTTTCGGAATAGTAGCTGTAGAGCTTCCCTTCTTAAGAGGATTCTTTTTGTATAGTTCCAAGCCTCTTTTGGCTACGCCAACGAGTCTTGTCACAACCCATATAATATACTATAAATATATAAGGACATCTTAGGACACTCCCCCTCCGGGGGGTGTCCAGATGTCCGTTAGAATAAGTTTTAGAATAGCAATAGAGATCCTTGGGACTAAGCATGCTAACTTTTTTCTATACAGAAATTACACAATTTACTACGGGTGCAGTAAACTTACGTTCTTAGAGTTTGGGAGTGGGATACCCCCCCTATGCTTCCAGATTAACTATCTTTATTTTTCTCTACATCCATACGCTCCGCGTTAGAGCAAACAGCATCTCTTAATGCTGTAGTTTGGGAGCAAGCCATTAGCAGACAAGCTAAATGGGACTACGAACAGACAAGAGTATTCGAAATAGGTACGGCTAAACAGCCAGACTTATTTAGAGTCAACATCAATACCAAAGGCAACAGCTTAAGTCAAGAAGATTATGCTAAGCTCGAGGCTAACTTGATGAAGGTTATTACTAAGTTCGACCTTGGTGATAAACTCTTGGCTAGTTCTAGGCCTATCTATGACGCTGATTCAGGTATAGATACGGACTGGTAGTCTCGACCGACAGTGCTGAAAAACTGCACTCTTGTATATAGGTATCTTCGGATATCTATATACTCGTATATTTTTTCACACAAAGGACACACACTCACACAACTAGTTATAAGATAGTATATTACGCTCCGCGTGGGGGGCTGCTTGACAATCTTGTCATCAGTTAACTTATCGAAGGAGATATTATGCAAATCTTAAAAGTTATAGGTAATACTATTGCCTCAGTAGGTCAGACAGTTCAGGATACAGCAGAATTAGCCAGTATGGTAGTTAGTGACCATGGACTTAAATCTACAACACGCTCTACATTTCTAATAGTTAATACAGCGTTAGATGAATCAGCTCAGATGGCTATTGCAGAATCTGAATACAATCTAGCACAGTTCAAAAGAGACCATGCTAAGAAACTTGGCAGGCCATCTAAGAAATGAGATTAAATATATTCCTTACTAGTTTACTAGAGGGTGCTGTATTTATTGCTTTCATAGCCTCATTTACTATACTATTTATTATGTTGACAGTTTGATGAGTGACATGATTATGGTGCATGTAAACTACCATACCAAATTTGAGTGTAGTATCTAATAGATATAACGATTGGTGACCCAAGGTGCCCAGGGGGTTAAATGTAAATCCTATAGGTTATAAATAACGCCAACACTATACTCATACCTTATTTATGCGATGGCTTGCGTAAATACCATCTAAGTATCTGCAGAGGACTGCAATATTGTTCAGCAATGTACCACGCTCTTCTATGGGAACAATGCATATCCAAACAGTTAATCTTAGCACCTGAGTATGTGAAACTGCTCATTTAACTACCATACAACCTAAGTAGGTCTCAAATCTCTCTGTTCGAGAAGATACGGTAGTTATCCATTCATCTAATCATTTGGAGAATCATATGTATTACGAATCAATACTGTTAGCCGAAGAAATTCTGTTGATGTTATTTATGTTGTTATCCTGTATAGGCATGGCAACATTGTTAATATTATTACGCAGATATCGTTAGGCTAATGTAAGTTGTATAGCTTGTCATTTGACAGGTTATATAGCTTATTTGTTTAGATAGTACATCTAGAAAGACCTTTATTATTTCCAGTCAGTTGCATACGCTAGCAATGTAATTGACTTTTATCTATGCTAGTAATTCCTTAAAGGAGAATATCCATGAGTATCGTTACAACCACTAGTCGTATGACTAAGAACAACCCTACAACTAAGTTCAGCATTCGTTTGAATGAAGACGAGTCAGTAGAGTTCAGACCTACAGGTACATTTGCCCATGTAACAACTGAGCAAGTACTGAAGATTGTTACTAAAGCAGATGTAGATGTCACTGCTGAGAATAACAAGAACAAAGTTAACTTCAAGTTAACTGGTAAAGATAAGTTATTCGGATTTCTGAATTACTTTGACAATGACCTCACTGATGAGTCTGCAAGTACTGAAGTAAAAGCAGTACTAAAAGATGTTAAATCTGCATTATCAACAGTTGAGCTAGGTGATATTACATTGCCTATGACTGCTGGTCAAGCAGATGATTTGATTAATGGTCTATAAGATTATATAATCAAGCTGGGTATCCTATTATTGAGTTAGTGGGATACCTTTTACATGATAGATCATAACTTGATATCTGTAGATAATACCTTTTCATACTGAGATAGTATTCTAATAGATAATACAAATTATAGTCACGCACCTAAATCCATTTACACTCAAAAGGATTGGTTCCTTGGAGAAGCTATAATTTACTGATTGATCTACCGCTAAACCACAACCAGAATACCATTGCGAAGCACTTGCTACTAGTACTGTAAGCATATAGTGCGGTATTCGACCTATAACTGACGGAAAACCAAATCCATGAGCATGCCAATACTAGTTGGAGTTATGCTTGTGGATTTTTATTTTATTACGGAGAATCTATTATGAACCATCAACTACATAATGAGTTGGAATACTCAAAGAGAATGCGTAACAACCTAATACTTACTGATGTATTAGACGATATACCAACAAAAATAACTCAATCACTTAATTTAGCAATTGATAGTTACCGATCCGGTTCATACTATCAATCTAAGCAAAATAGAGTTGCTAAGCTACCTGAAACAATAGACATAGTAAGCAATATCATTGCTATCATACTATCGTCTAAACGCAAGCAACCTATCCAAGGACTGGCTACTGAGCTAGGACGCAGTTTAGGTTATCACAATCAAATCAGTGCTGTTAAAACAGGTGCTGAAATACTAGCTTTATGTCATGGCAAACTCTATGACATTGAGTTAAATGACGATGGTACTGAGATAGTACCTAAGTATAAGTTAACTTCAGATAGTATTGATAAACTCAATGTTCTACAATACCTACCACCAATGGTTCAGAAACCTAATGATTGGATATCCAATACAGACGGTGGATGGCTATGGGAGCGTAAATCTGTAGTATTAGGCAAAGGTACTCATCATAATGAGACTCAAGCCTACGATGCACTAAACTTATTACAATCAGTTGCATGGACTATAGATATACCAACCTATGTTGAGCATGAGAATACCAATAAAGCTATGGACAATGACCAATTTGAGCGTGTTATACGCGATTACTTTGGTAAACCATTCTACTTTGTATGGCGTTATGACAAACGAGGTAGATCATACTCATCAGGTTACGACTTGAATGTTCAATCTAACGAGTATGGTAAAGCTTTGTTATCACTGTTCAATAAGAAAGTAGTAACTAACCTAAATAACTTAAAGATTGCTATTGCTGGTCATGCCGGTCAAGATAAATTGACATGGAATGGTCGTATCAACTGGTTTAATCAACAACTTAACCTTGATGCCAGTACATTCGATGAACCTATCTTAGGTTCTAAAGCAATACAAGCTTATCTAGACAGTAAGAAAGGTATACCTACTGGTTATACAATGAGTATTGACGCAACTGCATCCGGTTTACAAGTAATGTCAGCTTTATCAGGCTGTAAAGTTACTGCTAGAGCATGCAATATGGTTAATACCGGTAACAGAGAAGACATTTATCAGTTCGTAGCAGATAAGATGAACATCATCCTAGAAGCTACTGAACAAGTAATACGTAAGGATGTCAAGAAACCTGTTATGACCACGTTCTATAACTCAGAAGCTAATCCTAAAGAAACATTCAATAAAAAGCAATTAAAGGCATTCTATGCTGCACTAGACGATACATTGCCAGGTGCACTAGATGTTATGGAAGCTATCAATGAATACTGGGACAGTACCGCAGATGTACATATGTGGACACTACCAGACGGTCATGTAGCTAAAGTACCTGTTACTGAAATGTCTGATATACGTATAGAAGTAGATGAGTTAGATCATCGTACATTTACTTACAGATACAACAAGCAACAACCTTCTGAAAACTATAGAAGTTTAGTTGCAAACATAGTACATAGCGTTGATGGCTATGTAGCTAGAGAGATGGTAAGACGATGCCATTCCATGAAAATCGACCTAGTCCATATCCATGATTGCTTTGTATTTAGTCCTGACTACCTACAAGTTGTACAACAGACTTACAGAGAAATATTAGCTGAAATTGCTAATAGTGACCTGTTATCTGACATCCTTAGCGAAATTAGTGGTACTTATGTGCCTGTCACTAAGTTATCTACTGACTTAGCTAAAGATATTTTGAATAGCGAATATATGCTTTCATAATGAATTACAATTTGTTATCGATGAACTGACCTCTTAACAGGGGTTAGTTCATTATTTTTTTCTGTACTTTGTATCCGTTCTCCGAACGGTTCTCTAAATGTATTAAACTTAACCCTGTACTATAGATTTAATATACTTTTAACTAAAATTGGCTTAAAGCTAGGAGACATATGAAACATTTCACTGTTGACGAGTGCAAACTTAGAGGTTGCTTAAACAATCTCAAAGGTAAATGTACTCTAGACAAGCTTCCTATAGCTACATTTGCAGAACCTTTAGCTTACTTTCAAGATGCTACAATTTGTATAGTAAGACAGCAAATAAATGTATATCGTACAGAAAATCTAATCGAGAATAACTCATGAAAAGATTCACTCTAGCAGGAAATCAACAACAAAATCTTACTGCTCAACAACAAGCTGTTGTAGATAGTAACGAGCCTACTGTATTGGTTAATGCTGTAGCTGGTAGTGGTAAAACCGCTACGCTTATGCACTTAGCTACTAAATATAACAAAGGCATTTATCTTGCTTTCAACAAAGCTATTGTAAAAGACGTAGTTCCAAAATTGCCTTTAGGCTGGACTTGTAAAACATTTAATGCTTTTGGATTAGGAATGATTAAAAAACATCATCCTTATGCTAAAGTAGATTTTACTAAATATACTAATAAAGGCTATATACACCCTAATTCTGCTTCATTAATAAGTAAACATATGGCTATGAATGGCAACATTTCAGATGCATCTTGGAAAACTACTTGTGACAGATTTAAAATTGGTCACAACTTTATTGCTGATGCTAAAAAACTATTTGCTGAAGAACAAAAAAACACTGATGTAATTAGTGGTGACGACATGTTGCAATATCCTATTGACAACGGTTGGAAATCTGAAGAATATGACATTGTTCTTATAGATGAATGCCAAGATTTAAATCCACAACAAATAGCGTTTTTAACATGCATTCCTACAAAACGGATCGTATTTGTAGGTGACATGAATCAAGCCATTTATGGTTTTAGGGGCAGTGACCCATATGCTATTGAAAAAATTAAAGATCACTATAATCCTGTTGATTACAAATTAACAGAAAGTTTTAGATGTCCTCAAGAAATAATATCTACTATTAAACACATAGTACCTGATATGACAAGTAACAAAACAAATGGTGAAGTTGAAATAGTTGATGGTAATCGAGACATAGATTTCCCAGATGAATGTTTTATTATTAGTAGAACTAATAATAATTTAGTTAAGCTTGCTTACAAATTCATCCAAGAAAACAAACATTTTTCAATAGGGGGGACATTCATTGCCCAACTAAAAAGAGACTTAAATAAAGTATTTAAAGACGCTACTGACCTTGATTCAATGCGAGAGAATATAGCAGTTCAATACGAAAAAGAAATCAATAAAGCCACAGGCAATAAATGGAGCATTAGTAGTATTGAAAATAAATATGACAGTCTCTTAGCAATTATTAATTTAGCTAAAGACACCGATGACATTTCAATTTTTGTTACAAACTTAGCAATGCATTCAGATAGTGCTAGCTGTAGAAAGTTAATGACTATTCATGCGGCCAAAGGCTTAGAAACGCCCACAGTTTATTTTGTTAAACCTGATTCATGTGCTTATTTTAAAGAAAGAACTGAATCACAGTGGGAAAAACAACAAGAAGACAATTTGTATTATGTTGCTTGCACACGTGCATTAAATAAGCTTGTATTTGTAAACTAATGCAAGTATTAGAATTTGAAAACATTACTCGTCATATGCGAGTACTCTACAAAAGAACTAATGATATTTTTGCTACAAAAGTAGTCTCAACATCTCTAGGACATCCTGGAATACAGACTGTCCGTTTAGAAGGTGGATTCACTTTGAATTATTTTACAATGTTTGAGCTTACTTACGACAAACCACCTATAGAGCTATACGCTGACAGTCCTGTCAATCGTACAGAATTATTATTAGAGAATCAAATGATTCTAACAAACCTACTTGAGGACTAATTATGGGCAGACATTATGACGGTGACATCGAAGGTAAATTCTGGTTTGGAGTTCAAGACTCATCAGATCCAGAATACTTTGGTGCAGAAGATATTACAGAATTACAAGTAACAGAGGACGGAGACGATGACTACCACACTGGTTATATTGATTATGTTATTCCTTTTACTAATCTTGAGATAGTTAAAGAAGCTATAGAGCTTTGTAAACGAGAATTAGTAAATAACTACATTATTCTTGATGAGTTTTTTACTGACCATGCTTCTAATGGTTATAACGATAAAATGATTATTAAATATTACAAGGACAGTCGTGGCCTTGTTATTAATGAAGCTTTTTTAAGAAGTCAAATGCAAATATATGCACGCCTAAGATTAGGAATGCAGATATTAGTTTACTTTAATGAAAATCCTGGAAAAGATTGTAACTTCACAGCGGAGATGTAATGAAAAAAAAATTAACAATAGACAAAGATTTATCACACATAAGTGTAGAAAATTTATTAGAAATGATTTATTACCTAAATAAGAAATTCGGTAACGAAATTCTTAATAAATTAGAAAAAGAAAAATCTGAAAGAATATTTGATACACATAAAGAATCTTCTAAAATCTATCCCCCTAAAAATTACTATAAACCTTGGACAAAAGAAGAAGAAATAATAGTAATGGAATCATTAAACGCCAAAATGCCTATAGAAAATATTGCAGATACATTAGGCAGAAGTGTTAATGCAATAGAAATTAGAATAAAAAGACTTAGCATTTTTAAAAATGTCCGTGTCACTAATGAAAACTGAATATATTTTTATAAAAAGCAAGCATGAATTCATCGATCAAAAAGGTGAAATCTTTAAAGCTAGTGAAAATGGCAATGTTGACGATTCTCAAAGAATTGGCAATGTTATAAGTATCTCTCCACTATGGTGGAAAGGTTTATCAGAATCTGAAAATGAAACAGTTTCAGAAATTTGGAGAAGTATATGGGACAAATGAAAGCTTACGCTGAGTGGGCTAAAGATGAAGGTTATTTAGATTCTGACTACATGCCTGTAGATCCAGAAGCAGATAGCATGGATTACACAGATAAATTCATAAAAGCTCGTGCTTCAGCACGTAATTTAAATATGGCTTCCAGCCATTTTACTAATCTTATTAACAAACCAAAGGAGAAGAAATGAGACTGTCTTACCAAAAACAAACTGATATTCGAGAATCAATATTAAACGATTTATACAATCCACCTAGAAAAAAACTTGATGATAAAAAAAGTGCATTAGTTATGCGCAATCATGCTGAGTGGGTTAAACCTTTAATGTCTATTATTAACCAATTGCCTGACAATATGACTGTAATGTCTGAAAATGTAAGAATGGAAGTTCCTGCTTTAAATATTGAAGGTGAAAACCCAAGTGAGACATGTGATAAAGTTACTTGGTCAGAATATGCTTCTACACCTGTTCCTATTATGCAAACAGGAAGTAGTTATTATAATTCTAAGGAAATTCCTATTCCTTTACAAGAAAGCTTAAAAGAAGAAGTTCTTGCTTTACGTTTAGAAGATTGGAATCTTCAAATAGAAAAAAGAGATATGAAAAAATATTTACGCACTACTTTAGAAGTTAACAATACAACTACTAAATTGCGTAAAGCTTTTCCTAGTACTTTACAAAAGTATATTCCACCAGAACCAACAAGAGCACCAAGGCAAGCCAAATTACCAATAAATGAGCCTGATGCAGTTGAATTACCAGGCAATCTTAAATTAAGAATGACTGAAAACTTATTAGATAATTAAGGAACTATAATGATTGAAATTTCATCTACAGCAATGGTAGAAGCACTTGACAGTGTATTACTATCAAAGCTAACGCCTATGTTAGTAGGCTCACCAGGTATTGGTAAGTCTGACATTGTTAAACTTGTTGCTAAAAAACATAACCTTAAATTAATAGATGTTAGGCTAGCACAGTCTGACCCTACTGATTTAAATGGCTTTCCTACACTTCAAAGTGATGGAAAACGTATGGACTATGCTCCACCAACTACATTTCCTCTAGAACATCTAGATCAAATTCCAGAAGGACATGATGGCTGGTTATTATTCTTAGATGAGATTAATGCAGCACCACCTTCTATACAAGCCGCAGCTTACAAGTTAGTATTGGATAGACAGATAGGTGCCCATAACTTACATAAGCGTGTAGCTATTGTATGTGCAGGAAATAAATCTACAGATAAAGCTATTGTAAATAGACTATCTACAGCTATGCAATCAAGAATGATTCACTTAAACCTTATGGTTGACCCTGAAAGCTGGTTAGACTGGGCTAATGCATCTGACATTGACCACAGAGTCATATCATTTATTAAGTTTAGACCTGAGCTTCTTCATAAATTTAACCCTAGTCATGCAGACGATACGTTTGCTTCACCACGTACGTGGGAATTCTTATCTAAAATTATCATAGATAAAGTCAAATTTAACGCAACTGACCATGCAGTACTTACAGGTACTGTAGGAGAAGGTCCAGCTACAGAATTTAAAGCATTTTGTGAAGTCTACAAGGATTTACCTACTATCGAAGCTATGATTGAAAATCCTACAACTGTTACTATCCCTAATGAGCCAGGTCATCAGTATGCAATGACTACTCTAATAAGTCATCATGCTAATGATGTTACAATTGAACCTCTAATGATAGTTATTAAAAAATTACCAATTGAATTTCAAGTTGTTGTCTTAAAAGATATATATTCTATAGCACCTGAGTTAAAGAAAAATCCAATTATTCAAGATTGGATTAGTAAAAACGCAGACAAACTATTCGGATAACCTAATGGAAAATACTCAATCAGATACTCAACTTAGACATTCTAAGATAGATTTGATGACTAAATCAGTCTTCTTATCTACTATATGCCTAAGTCTTAAACATGAGTTTAGCGAAGTAATACCTACTGCTGCTACTAATGGATTATCTATTCTATACAACCCAGACTTTCTTAATGGCTTAAGTCCAGCAGAACGTACTGGGCTACTGGCACACGAAGTGTGGCATGTAGCCTTTAGTCATTTAACCCGAGTTGGTACCAGAGACAAAATGATTTGGAACAAAGCAGGTGACTATGTTATTAACTATATGTTAACTGCAGCAGGATTTACTATTCCTAAAGGCGGGCTCTATGACGAAAGATTTAGAGAAATGAGTACTGAAGAAGTCTATGAAATTATTAAAGAAGAACCTGATGATTCACATGGAGGTTCTGATTTTGAAGTTGACTTACTAGATCCACCACCAGGACTAACTTCTAAAGATGTAGAGAGCAAAATTACAGATATGATTATTAAAGCTCAAATACAATCAAAAATAGCTAATAAAGACAAAGGCGAGATTCCTGGTGAAATCTCAAGAGCTATTGATAAGTTAATTAATCCTAGACTACCTTGGTATGAAATACTACAAAGATATATGTCAGACTTAGTCAAAGATGATTATTCTTGGGCTAAGCCTAATAAACGCTTCTACCCTACTTATTATTTACCAAGTCAACAATCTTATACTATTGGACAAATTGTAGTAGCTATAGATACAAGTGGTAGTGTTAATCAAGATGAATTAACTGAGATGCTTACTGAAATTGAAAACATAAGAGACACTTTTAAACCTAACAAGCTAACAATTATAGATTGTGATGCTGAAATACATAATGTTTTTGAAATTGAAAAATATGATAACATTTTAGACTTAAAGTTTCATGGTTACGGAGGAACAGATTTTCAGCCAGTAATTGATTACTGTAATGAAATCAGTCCTGAAGTATTAATCTATTTCACAGATTTATATGCAGATGAGGTGAGAGATGTTGGAGAGTATCCTATACTATGGATATGCACCTCCGACAATAAGCACACTCAACCTGTAGGTGAAACAATCTATTTAAAATAAAATGTCTGAAGATAAAATACCCCTAGAATATTTAGTCGAAACACTTGCTAAAGCACTTTGTTTTGAGAAATACGTAGCTGTTAATAACATAGACGATTATGACCAAGTTAATTCAAAAGAAGCAATTGCTTATTATCACGAACGCTCAGAGTTATATTTACATAAATCTTTTGAGCTATTAAGTATGTTTCACGACTTTGAAGAAGACGAAATTCCTAATACTTTTCACTAAATAAGGACACTTATGAAAAATATCCATTTTGGTGAAGGTGAAATTACTACGCTTGTCTTAATTAAAGAAGACGCAATAATAGAACATGAACTACTAAAATATTATGTTAATCCTTTACATGACAAGGGCATAGACAAAGATAGTATTGCTGTTTACGGATTATTATACGAAGATAGCAAAGTAAAAGCAGAGTTAGGCAAAGCCTATTTACGAATGCTATTATCTAAAATTCTAAAATTAAAAACAGTACAAAACATTATTGTTGCTGATAACAGCTACTTTAAATGGTTAACTAAAAAAACAAAAGTAATTGACTGCTACGGTGAAACTTTTTCAGCTAAACTAGACGGTTACGAAGATTTTAAAGTTGTATTAGTTCCTAATTATAAGTCTTTATTCTACAACCCTAACAACCAAGAACTTATTACAGAAGGTATTACAGCTATTACTGGTTTCAAAAAACCAAGTATTATCCATAGTGCCGATTACATTACTACCCCAGATAAAGTAGAAGACTTCTTAGCTAAACTTTGTACTAAAGAAGCTCTTACTATAGACATAGAAACTACAGGATTACGTTTAGGCAGCCAAATTCTAAGTATTGCCTTTGCTTGGGACAAGCACAATGGCGGTGTTATATACCTAAAGCACATAAACAAAAACTTAATAAAAGAATTCTTTATTAGATATTCAGGAACAATGATATTTCATAATGCATTGTTTGACTGTAAACATCTGATTCATAATTTATTTGAATCTATGCAAGAAGGCTTAAATGTTTTTGAATATGTAGAAGACAGTATGCTGTATACCTACTTAGCTAAAAATAGTACAACAGAAGTAAAGCTAGATCTTAAGTCTAATTCTTTAGAATTTGCAGGTAACTATGGTGTTAATGTAAAAGACGCTAGTAATTTACCTTTAGATGTGCTCTTAGAATACAATATTAAAGATTGTTTAGCTACATGGCATGTCTATACTAAGTATAAGACTATCGTTGAAAATAACAATCTTCTAGAGCCTTACACAACTATATTCCAACCTTCAATCAAAGTATTACTTAAGATGATGCTTATTGGATTGCCTATAGACAATACAAAAGTATTAGAAGTTGAAAAAGAATTACAAGATAAGCATGACAAACATCTGTCAGCTATTGCTAAATATCCTGAAATTATTAAATTTAACTGGGCATTACGTTACCAAACAATGATAGATGTTAATAACCAGTTAAAACGTAAGTGTAGACCCTATAGTGACTTTATAGATTTAACGTTTAACTCTAAGTCTACTAATAATATTAGAGAATTATTCTATACACAGCTAGGTTATGAAGCTACAGATTTTACTGAAACTAAACAAGCAGCAACTGGATCTAAAACTCTTAAAAAGCTAGTATTAATAGCTAAAGAAGAATCTCACAAAGAAATTCTAGAGCATCTACTAGGCATAAAACAGACTAGTAAAATACTAAATACATTTATTAAAGCATTTAAAAAATATACAACAGACGGATTCTTACATGGAAGTCTTAAGTTAGGAGGCACTCAATCAGGACGGCTAAGTTCTAGTGACCCTAATTTACAGAATCTACCAAGTAATAGTACCTATGGTAAAGCTATTAAGTCTTGCTTCCGAGCTCCAAAAGGTTACCTATGGGCTGGTGCAGACTTCAGTAGTTTAGAAGATAGAGTAAATGCTCTCTTAACTAAAGACCCTAATAAAATCAAAGTTTATACTGATGGCTATGATGGTCATAGTTTAAGAGCTTACACATACTTCAAAGACCAGATGCCTGATATAGAAGATACTGTTGACAGTATTAATTCTATTGAAGACAAATATCCAGAGCTTAGACAAAAGTCTAAAGGACCTACCTTTGCTCTTACTTATAGTGGCACTTGGCATACTCTAGTATCAAATATTGGAATAGAGAAAAACGAAGCTAAATTAATTGAACGACAGTATCATGATTTATATTCTGTTTCTGACATATTTACACAGAAGAATATTGATTTTGCAGAGAAACACGGTTATATGAAATGTGCGTTCGGTATGCAAATAAAGTGTCCATTATTAGCTATGACTATATCCAATAATACATTGACTCCCTATGCTGCTCTAGCAGAGGCTAGAAGTGCGAATAACGCTGTAACACAGTCCTGGGGCATGCTTATTAATAGGGCTCTAATTGCTACAAATAAATTAATAGAACAGTCTAATATGATGTATGATATATATCCAATCAACACAATTCATGATGCAGCCTATTTTTTAGTTAAGGATGATCCGATGTCTGTGAAATTTTTAAATGACACATTGATAAACGAAATGCAATGGAATGCTCATCCGAGCATTTCTTCAAATGAAGTAATGATGGAGGCTAACCTAGAAATAGGTAAGTCTTGGGATAAACAAACCGTAGTGCCTAACAATGCAAGCATTAACAGCATTACCAAATTATTAACAACCCTGGGAGGGTAAAAATATGCACGATTCAAATAAAATACCTACTGTAATGGCTGATGTCATGGATTACTCAAAAAATACTGCATTTGTAACATGTCCTTTTTGTAATGGTAGACATGGTCATGGTATTAAAGGTAAAGAGGGTCATCGAGTATCTGATTGTCCTGAAGGTTTTGGTATTGGATACTACCTAACTTTTCCTAAAATCATTGAAAGAAAACATACAAGAAGGAGATTATAGATGGCATTTAAATATACCAATAAGGACAACGTGTCTCTACCGTTAGCTGTATGGCTAATGCATGACGATTACGACTATGACAGTCGTAGTAATGTTATTAGTGCAACTTCACTACTTAAACCCACAAGAGCACTCGTTTTAATAAATGAGTACAAAGGTTTAGACAAGACAGTAGACATTATGAGTTTAGTTAGTGCTAGGATGGGCTCAGCTATACATGCTGTAGCAGAACAAGCTTGGACTAACAGAGCAAACATTACTAAAGCACTACAGGCATTACAAGTATCTAACTTAGATGAAAAACTTGTCATTAATCCTGAGACAGTTAAAGAAGGTGACATTCCTATTTATGTAGAACAACGACATGAAAAAGAAGTTGGAGACTACATAATCTCTGGCAAATATGACTTAGTCGTAGATGGCACTGTATCAGATTATAAAAGTACATCCGTATGGTCTTATATCTTCGATTCTAACGCTTTAAAGTATACACAGCAAGCTAGTATCTACAAATGGTTAGCACCAAACAGAATCACAGATAACGCTGTACATATTCAATATATATTTACAGATTGGTCAGCAGCTCAAGCAATGAGAGATCCAAGTTATCCTCAAACAAGAGTGTTAACTAAAGAATATCCAATATGGTCTGTAGAACAGACTGACCACTTTATTAAAGAAAAGCTAGAACGACTAGAGCAATTCAAAGGTCGCCCTCAAGAAGAACTTCCAGAATGTACTAAGGAAGAACTGTGGGAATCTGAAACTAAATATAAATATTATAAGAATCCTACCAAAATGGCTAGAGCTACTAAGAACTACGATAGTTTGGATGAAGCAAATATACGCTTAGCCAGTGACGGTGGAGTAGGGACAGTAGTTACTGTACCCGGAGAAGTAAAAGCTTGCAGATACTGTGAAGTGTCTGACATATGTAAACAAGCTCAAAATTTAATACAACAAGGGAGATTAGTGTTATGAAAATCTGGCAATCCGTGAAAGACTGGTTTAGTGATAAACAAGACGTTAAACCTATAGAAGAAAAACGTTTATCTAATATAAGACCAATAATATTAACAAAAGTTAAACGTAAAACTCGTGATAATGTAAGTTTAACTAAAAAACAAATTAGTATTATTCGTAAACTGTATAAATATAGAGAAGATTACAATGTTTCTACTTATGCAGAATTTACAAAGTTTTGTAATAACGAGTTAAATATTGATAAAAGCAGAAGCGTTTATCATAGAATTATTCATAAAGATGGTGGTTATGCCCCAGTAAATAAGGGGTAATATGTCAGAACCTAAATACTTCAAATTCTCTGAAGAGATTGTAGATATTTTAGTTGCTAAAACGCAATCTCAAAATAGACACTTCTTTAGATTGTTAGTCGCTTATTACTTTTCTAAAGTATCTTCAATGATGCGATGTAATATTGAGACAAGAGATAGGGGGGTAATACCCGTTAACTCTTATGTTCTTAATCTTATGCCATCAGGTACAGGCAAAGGCTTCTCAACTAATATCATGGAAGAAGATATTATTGATGGCTTTAGAACAAAGTTCTTAAGTAATGTCTTACCTGGAGAAAGTAATGCTGAATTGTTGCAGATTGCAGCAAGACGCCAAAGTATCAATCCTAATATGTCTTCGGATGAAGCAATGGCTGATGTACAAAAAGAATATGATTCTTTAGGTACTTTAGCTTTTAGTTTTGATAGTGGTACAGCACCAGCAGTCAAACAAATGAGACTCAAATTGCTAATGTCTAACGCAGGTTCTATGAATCTAGAGTTAGATGAGGTAGGTTCAAACCTAACTAGCAATGTAGAGATGCTTAATACTTTCCTAGAGTTATACGATGTAGGAAAAGTAAAACAAAAGCTAACAAAAAATACTTCAGAAAACAAACGTGGCGAAGAGCTCATTGGCAAAACGCCCACTAACCTTATGTTGTTTGGTACACCAACTAAATTATTAGATGGTAGTAAGACAGAAGAAGAGTTTAAACAAATGCTTGAGACGGGCTATGCTCGTAGAATGCTATTTGGTTATACAAACACTTTGAATGATTACAAAAAACAAACTGCAGAAGAACTATACGATGCATTAACTGCTACTAATGTTGTTAAAGATACATTACGTATTAGCCAGATTATTACTAATCTAGCTGATAGGAATAAATTTAACACCGTGCTAACTCTTAGCAAAGAAGATACTATTCACTTACTTAATTACAAAATTCAGTGTGAAACAAGGTCTTCTAAGCTAAAGATGCATGAAGACATTAAAAAAGCTGAGCTATCACATCGTTATTACAAAGCTTTAAAGCTAGCAGGTGCTTATGCATTTGTAGAAGGCAGTAAAGATGTTAATAAAAGTCATCTTGATGCTGCTATACAACTTGTAGAAGATTCAGGTGGTCACTTTAATAGAATTATTACTAAGGAAGGCTCATATGCCCGTTTAGCAAGATATATTGCTGACGTAGGCAAAGAGATTACCCAAGTAGATTTAATTGAAGAGTTGCCCTTTTATAGAGGCCCAGAGTCACAAAAGAAAGATATGTTATCTTTAGCTGTTGCATGGGGCTACAAGAATAATATTATTATTCGTAAAAGCTACATTGATGAAATTGAGTTTTTATCTGGCGAAGCTTTAAAAGAAACTAACTTAGATAAAATACAAGTAGCTTATAGTACTGATATAACCGAAAACTTTGATGGCGCAATAACTAAGTTTAATCGTTTACACGAGTTAGTAAGTGCTCCAGGCTATCACTATACTGCACACAACTTCTTACAGAAGTATCGTACTAGTGAAAAAGCTATACCTGGTTTTAACTTGTTAATACTAGATATAGATGGTGAATGCAGCCTAGACTCAGCTAGAGAACTTCTTAGTGACTATAAAACTTTATTTGCTACTACTAAGCGACATACAGCTGAACAAAACAGATTTAGAATTATATTTCCAATGTCTCATTACTTAAAACTTAAGCCAAGAGACTATTCTAAATTTATGGAGAATGTCTTTAATTGGTTACCTTTTGAGTGTGACACAGCTACAAAAGACATTGCCAGAAAATGGATGTCACATGAAGGACCTTACTATTACAATGATGGTGAACTTATAGATGCCACTTTATTTATTCCTCAAACTAAAAAAGCTATAGAACAAGAACAAAAGATTCTTGATGCTAAAGGCATGAGCAATATGGAAAGATGGTTTTCTAGTCGCATTGAAGTAGGTAATAGAGCAACTATGCTTATTAGATACGGCTTTATGCTGATGGATAACGGCTACCCAGTAGACGCTATTAGTAACAAACTTATAACTTTTAATGAACAAATGACTGACCCAATAAGTCAAGAAGAAATTCATACAAAGATTATGAGATCAATTGATAAAAAAATACTTCAAAAGGAGAGTAAATAATGAACAATAATTTAGTACTGTTATGTGGCAAGTCTGCTACAGGTAAATCCGCAAGTTTACAAATGTTAAAAAACCCAGAAGGGGTTATGTATTTAAATTGTGAAAACAATAAAAAGTTACCATTTAAATCTAAGTTTAAAGAATTTACTATTACTGACCCAACTGATGTCCCAGATGCAATCGACTCAGTTAAAGGTGATAAAAAAATTCATACTATTGTTATTGATAGTTTAACTTACCTTATGGACATGTATGAAAGCACTAAAGTGCTTACTTCAACTAATACAATGAAAGCTTGGGGTTCATACGCACAGTTTATGAAAAATATGATGTCTCAAAATGTAGGTAACTCAGATAAGAATATTATTTTTATTGCCCACACTTCAGATATTTTTAATGAATCTGAAATGGTTAACGAAACAATGGTTAAAGTTAAAGGTTCTCTTATGAATACTGGCATAGAAAGCTATTTTAGTACTGTTATTGCTTCTAAAAAAGTAGGAAATAAACGCTTAGAAGATTATAAATCACCTTTATTAACTTATAATGAAGAAGAAACAGAATTAGAGTTTAAATATGTTTTCCAAACTAGATTAACTAAAGATACTGTTAATGAACGTATTAGAAGCCCTATGCGTATGTGGACTACACAAGAAACTTATATTGACAATAATTTACAAAGCATTTTAGACAGACTACACGAGTACTACGATGACTAAGAAATTTTCAGACATGGATCTAATGCGATTTGTTGATGGTGAATTAGAAAACAAAGAACTATCAATGGATATCATGAGAGATTTACTTTTAGGTGATGAAGATTTAAAAGCACGTTTACGTGTATTTGCTGAAACGAAAGAAGTATTGACTAAAAAAGGAAATACTATGTTGTTAAATTTACTTAATTAGGAGATATTATGAATGCTTTTAAATTACTAATTAATACGCTAAACTTTTTAATGTTTGGTGTAATAACTGTCAGTGTTGTTTATATAGCCCTATGGTTTGAACAATACGAACAATATATTTTATAGGAGAAAAAAATGACTTTAAAAGTCTTAAAACTTAGAGATCTGATAGAACACCCTAGTGGTGTGCCAGATAATTCTAAAAAACCTGATACTAATAAAATATATAAATTAGTTAACGTTATAGATGCAGCTGGAAGAACAATAGGATTTCCAGATGAACTTGAAGTAGTTGTTGAAGTAACAGAGATAAGTTCATGACAAATATTTCTATAATCCCTAAACAAGGTCAATATCAACTTAGAAAAGAAACATTTTTTAATTGGTACTTTAAAAACAAAACAACGGAACAAATTGCAGGCTTTATATCACCATACTTTATGAGCATAGTTCACAAAGATGTTAGATTTGGTCTTAAAGATTTATTAAAAGACTCTAAAACTGTTCCTTCATATTTACTTGAAGACTATCCAACTGATACTAAAGCTAATGTTGAAATAGATGTTCAGTTTATTAAATTAATTTAGGAGAATCTATATGAGATTATTAAAAAATTATCAAATAATGTGGCGTAAAAAAGAGTTGGTACAAAGAAAAATTAACGACTCATTACAAGGTTATAATTTATCAGATACTGCTAAAGATATTTATATTTTTGCAGCAGCAATGCATAGTACATGTATTACTAATATAAGACATCACAACTATTTTCAAGATAAGTCAATATCAACAATTAAGCGTGCTGTTGGAGAGTTAAAAGAACATAAATTGCTTATAGAACGGCATGAAAGCTTTATATCAGAAGATCAACGTGTTACTTGGTTAAGTATTAATGAAAGGAGTTAATATGTACATTGCAAAAGATGAAGGTCAAACTAGTAAACATTATAAAGATTCAAAAAAAGACCGTCAGAATCGTATGACCAATACTATTAAAAAAGCTTTAAACATTAATGAAACTTTTTGGAAGCCTTTTAACAAAGCTTTAAAACAGGAGAAATAATATGGAACTGTCTTTAACACTTGATTTAAATGTAGTTAGAACAGAAATGAAACCCGTATTTACAGATAAATACAAAAGTGATTGGGTAGATCAAAATAATCCTACTGACACAGAATTGAATAATTCTATTAAAGCTGAAGTCAATATTGGTTTAGATTATTTAAAATTATCTTTTGAAATAACTACAGATTAGTATGGAAGTTGAATTTAACATAATACCTACTCCTGCTAGTAGACCTAGAGTTACTCGTTGGTCAACTTATTATGGTAAGAAGTATTCAAAGTTTAAGCAAGACATGCTTGAATTAACAGAAGACATTAAAGTTACACCTATTACAGGCAACATATATGCCCAATTAGTCTTTAATATACCAATACCTAAGTCTTGGGCTAAGAAAGACAAAGAACTCAAAAATGGGGCATATTGTGACAATAACGCTGATATTGATAACTATTGTAAAGCTATACTAGATTCTTTAAACGGTATTTACTATGAAGACGATAGACAAATAGTAATGCTTAAAGCAACAATGTTTTGGTCCAATACTGCAAGCATAACTTGTAACTTTAGTAAATTAGATAAACGTAGGTTAGGTGCTACACCTCCTATGAGCCCCTTTGGAGAATAGTAATGCCATTAACAAAAGAACAATTGTGTGAAGCTTTAGCTTTAGATTACGCAGATAGAGCAAGTAAAAGAGGAGCTAATTATGAAGATTCGTATGACCAGTATATCTTTAGATGTAACAAAAGAACTTTAGAAGACTTACGCCATCAACATAAAGTCCAAAATTTAAAATAAAACTCTGTACAATAAATGTAGATTATTGTTAAGGAGACTATTATGGCAAGAGCAGCAAGAAAAAATACAATTATGGGTAATTCCCAAAAAAATATGAATAGCGAATTTCCTGAAACTAAAATAGGACCAGGTCCAGGATTCGATAAATCAGATATAAAAAGAAAAAATCAAAAAACAGCAGCTGAAAAAGGTTCTCGTCCTGTTCAAGAAAGAGACACTGGGCCTGGAGGTATGACAGCAACTGGTTCAAAGAAAAGACTTGGTAGAGCTGTAGCAAAAAACCAAAAGAAATTTGGTACACGAGTAGGTACTGGTAGTGTTTCTGCAAGAAAACCTTCTGGAAGAAAATAATACACTAGTCTCCCTGAAAGTGTATTTTGGTTTTGGTTAATCTTTTCTGAGTTTACACGGATTGGCTTGGACTTCAGTTAACCAAATTTATGAAACGGTACGGCTACTATCGTATACACAAGTAGCTTTCTAATCTAGTTTTTAAACGCTGGAACACTCATAATATTATTAGCACCGTAGTGCTGGTACTATATTTAGTCGCTTACAACTTAATTGAGTGTTCCAACTTTTACAAATGGAGAACGCTAATCCGTGAGGTTAGCAAGGCTACAGCCTGAGTACGCTAAATAGTCTATATAAAAAGTGCTTCTATATTCTAACAGTGCTCCGCACTGTGTTTAAACAACTAACAATTTATTGAGGGTGTTACTGCCTTTATAAATTTCTATTCTCAGTAACAAAATTTAAAGGAGATTTTTATTATGGGCAAATTTAGTATGCACGATGATATAAAATTGAAAGAAACTTCCCTAGGTGGAGGCTCATATCTATGGGACTCTGGAGTATATGCTACAATAGTAGATATGGCATACTTTGATCAATCTAAAGGCGGAGCACATTCTTTGAATGTAACTTTGCTAAATGAAGATGGTAAAAAGTTAAAGCAAACTTTTTGGTTTACTAACCGCAAGGAAGAAGTTCATTATGTTAACCAAAAAGGTAAGAAAGATTACTTACCAGGCTACAACTTAGCTAACAACCTATCTTTAATTATTACAAGTGATGATATCAATGAAGCATTTGATAAAAGTGAAAAGAAGATGGTTAACGTTTATGACTTTAATGTAAGAAAAGAAGTTCCTACAGAGAAGAGCGTTGCTACTTCTTTATTAGGTAAACAAGTTAAAGTTGCAGTTCTTAAGCAAGTAGTTAACAAGCGTGTTAACGATGGCAGTGGTACTTATGTAGACTCTGCTGAAACTAGAGATGAAAATGAAATCAAGGAATTCTATTTCCATGATACTGATTTGACTGTAGTTGAAAAAGCTAAAGAGGCTAAGGAAGCATTAATGATGCCTAAATGGTCTGACCGCAATACAGGTATAACTCTTAACAAAGTTAAAGCTGTTACAGGCGCAGCAGCTTCAGGTGATAAGCCTGCAGGCAAGAAACTGTTTAACTAGGAGATACTATGATTATTAAATTAAACGACAACGATATTCATGGTGCTATTAGAAGTCTTCTAAGAGAACGTAGCATAATCGACAATAACACTGAGATTGAAACTACTATCACTGTTGGTAGAGGTAAAAATTCAGGTGTTACTGCCGAAGTTGTTATCTTAGAAACAAATCTTGAAAGTAATTTGCTTAAGCTAAAAACTAGCGATGCAGTAGTTAAACCTACTAGTGCATTATTTACTGATGATGAAGTTTCCAAAGAATCTTAAACTTATAGCCGGTACAACAGGATTTACTGTGTTAATTATAGCCATTCTAGCTTTGTCTGTAGTGGCTATACCTATACTAGCAATCATATTTATTATGTTTGTAGTATATTTTATTGTCCGGCTTATGTTGTACGATGTAGACGAAGATAAGAAAGATAATGGTAATCCTTTTACTTAAGTAAGTCCTAAACTTTCACCACTTAGTATTTCCAATCCAGGAAGAATAAGTACTTCTTCTAATACTTTAAGTGGTCCACCTGAAGTAGGGAAGAAATTACCTGCTAATATACTTGATTCCATAATTGATTCAAAATCAAATCCTAACATAGTATTACCTACATATAACATTCCAATATTTAAAGGCTTTTCTTTTGCTATATTAAACGTAGCTCTTTGAATTCTTAACCAATATTTAATAAAGAATAACAATCCTATATCATTTCCATATTGTAAATATCTATTAAGCGGTTGATCATAATTTACAAACGTTTCAACCATTTGTTTATATGCTTTATTTTCATCCATGTTTTTAACTTCTATAGCATGGCTGTACATTGCGTATCTAGCAATAAAATCACTTGATTGTGTAAGATGCATCATGGTCTTAAATAACGCAGTTTCTTCGCCAATGTAAGCTTGATTGGCTACTTTAACAACATTCCCTTTAAACATATTATCAAACTTTTTACCTACTTTAGTATTCCTAAGAGTACTCATACTCTGATGTCTATAAGTAAAGTCGTTTTTATTAATATCTTCTGTAATAGAAGTAAATAAACCCATGTCCATAAGTTTAGCAACTTTATTATTATTTAAGCTTTCTTTTAAAACTTCTTGTTGGTTTTGTATAGCAACATCATTTCTTAATGCTGGGTTACCTACTTGTTTTAATTCTAGCAATTGAAGTTTTTTATGTTCTTTTTGATAACGTTCAAGTTCTTTAAAACCTTCTCTCCACTTTTTAACTAAATAAGTAGGAGGAATGCCATATAGTACTGAAGTAGTAAAATTACTTAATATGTTAAATGCTAATACTGCAGGAATCTTTATTACAATGTTTACTTTAGATAACGCTACTAATTCAAACATTAATTTTTCTGTTATTTTTGCGTATTTCTGCACTTTTTTATTATTTCTAATTAATGGTGCATTACCAATACTTGGCATTTTATAACCAAAAACTGTATCTAACAATTTTCTTTCTACATAAAAAGCTGGGCTTCCTTTTTTCTTTTTGTTTTCTGTAGCTAAATCTAATATGTAATTACGAGTATCTAAAGGCAATACATTAAAGTATTCATCTCTGTTTTCACCTTCTAAAATGTTTACATATTTTTGAGGTTCTTTACTGTAGTTAAGTGTAGTGTGTGCATCTAACAAATCAATTGCTTCTCTATTAATTTTTTCTGATGATGCTTTATCTAATGAATGGCTATACATAGTTGGCAAAACTTGGTCAAAAGCAAGCTCTTGTTCTAGTAATCTTTCTACTAATCCGTGATTCATATGTATTGTGTAATCAACAATTTTTCCTTTTTCATTAACAATAGGCATCATTGTGTGATTTTTATCTAACGTGTTTTGTTTTTCTGTTTGGGTCTGTGTAAATCTTTTAATTAATAAATTAATTTGACCCTCTGTTTCAGGATTTCTACTTAAAATTTCTTTTAATGAGCTTCCTGCGTGATGTAAAGACGTTACAGAAGCTATACCTTTAGTTCGCATAGCATCAGGTAAATTGTAATTAACATATATTCCGTAATTACTATCACCTACACCTGTTACTGACTCAAAACCTGACACTAATTTGTAATCAGCGTCTTCCATACGTTTTTTTGTAACTGCGTCCATTGATTCAAATTCTATTTGAATAGTTGGGTTTGTAATTTTTGCTATATAACCTTTAGTCATCAATACTGGATTATCATTAAAGTTTTCTTTACGACTGTTTTCTTTAAATGATATGTGATGATAAATTAAATTAGTAATTCCATTAGCATCTTTATTACCTTTAAACTCTCTGTTTATTACAGTTCTAACTTCTTTTTTACTATAAGGTTCTACATGTTTTTGTAAAGATAATAACGTTACATATACGTCTATTTCTTCAACAGTTGCTTTACTATTAGTAGTGTTTTTTTGATGAATTAAGTGTGCATTTTTAAACTGATTATTATTAAATTGATTACCTAACATCATAAATTCAGCTAAACTTTCTGTTTGTGCAGCGTAATGTTTATTATTAGTAATATCTAATATTCCAGCGTATTTATCTACTTGCTCTTGTAAAAATGCATCATCATTTAATAATTTAATAGCATCTTCCATGTTGTAAGCACCTGTTGCTTCTAATATTGAAAAATCTGCTTTTAACAACACTCTAGTTAATGCTTGCTTTTCATTAGCAGTTACTGAATCTAAATCTATAAATTCATTTAACAAAGATTCTCCAGTTAACTGTTTATATTGCCTACGAGCTACATCTACTTCTTTTTGTGATTTGTATAGTAACCTAATAAAATCTTCGTTAATTCCACCAAATGCATCTGCTTTTAAAGAAGCCATATTTTGTTTTAATCCTGGCTTAAAGTTTTTAAAAGCCGCATCTAAGTATCTTTGTACTTTAGGATTATTATTAATAAATGTGCCGTAACTTGATGTCATCAATACTGCTAACTTACTGTCATAAAGTACATTAGCAAAAAAGTTATTAATTTTTCCGTCTTTTGTTAGCTTATCAACACCTTTAATATATTGATCTGATGTAAATTTAACACCATCTGTTACTGTTTTTTTAAGGAAATTAGATGCTACTTCATTTGCTTTGTCATAATCTCTAGCTAGGTTTTGACGTTGTAATATGTTTCTAACTGTCCCTGCTTGAGAATGACTAACATTGACTAACTCTTTAGTTAGTTGAAAGATTTTCATGTCTAATGTTCCAGAAACAGGTTTTTTCTGAATTAGGTTTGTTAATCTATTTACTAGTTCAGTAAACAAATCAATTATTTTTTCTATTACATTTGCATCACTTTCTTTATTCCATAAAGGAACAACCTTTGCTGGCATAGTACTTAGTTGTCTTACTAAATGCTTGTTCGTTAATGCATAAGCTAAAAACTCATCTAATACATACTTAGGAGGCTTTGTTGGCCCAAACAAGTAGTTGTATTGTTCTTTAGCCGCTTGTATTTCTGTAGCAGCATCTGTTAATGTAATTATCTTGCCATCAACATCTTTATGTAAGAATATCTCATAAGGACGATCCATCTTACGTAATTCTTTTTTCACAGAATTTCTAATGTCTGCAATATTATTTCTAAAAGTAGAATCTTTAGCTAACGCACTATTTGTTAATATGTGAATTATTTCGTGTAAATATGCTTCTTGTGCTGTTTGTTCAGAAAAACTATTAGGTTTTTTATTGTTTAATACAATGCTTACATTTTTGTCTGTTAGATTTACAGCACCAAATGCTTTAACATCTGCACTAAACAGCTCAACTGACACATTATCTAAGGCATTGCCTGTCGGAAGAATAATCTCGTTTAAAACACGCTGTAAGTGGCTTTGTTGAGCAGCTTGTTCTTGGCTATTAGGATAAAAAGTTTTAAAGTGATTACCAAGCTTATTAAATATATTTTGAGCAGTGTTTGTAAGAGAGTCTGTATCCCACAAAGACTTCATTTCAATATCTAAATCATTATCTAATGAATACAACTCTTCACTATCACGTGGAGAGCTTTCTTCATTATTTTCTAAATTCTTTAATATTTCAATATTTTCTGATAAATCTTTACCTTCAGTACCAAATGCTAAATCACCTGTGCCTACTAACACAAGACGTTCACTAGGTCTTGAAGTAGCTACATACAATGATTGTAATTTAGTTAACCAATCTGGTGAACTTTGATTACCCATAATGTTTTCATAATCAACATATACAGTTTTATAAGTACTACCTTGCGATTTATGAGTATTAAGTAAATAACCTGCAGAAACTTCGGATGTAGTTACTTCGTCTATTACTTTCTTTTCCATGTTATAACGATTTTGATTTTCTGATTGTTGTTTACGTATAGCATCTTTAGTACGTTGTCCATCATCAAAAACTAAATTGTATTCTAAATCTTCATCAGTTTTAACTCTTAGTATTCTTACAGGTATATTAGAAAAAGCTTTACCAAAATTTCCTGTTGTTTCTACAGTAACTTCTGTATTTCTTAACTCTTGCGTTACTGTAACTTCATCACCATTATTTAAATCTACTGAACGCATTGCTTTGTTATCTTTCATAGCAGCAACGCTCTCACCCATAACAATCCGTTCACCTTCTATAAAAGGTAACGCATTTAAATCACCTGAATTTTCAATGTTAGGAAATAGTTTTTCACGTATCCGTGAACGTATTGAAATTGTTCTTGCTTTAGATTCTTTATTAAAATGAATATATTTAACATTAGCAGGGTCTTTACTATATTCTTCAACAAATTTATCAAGTGTTGCGTCTGTTAAACCACCTTTAAGAGTACCCTCCATATAATGTACACCATCTTGTTTACTATTTTCTGGAACTTTAGGTAATATAAAACCTGTGTCTTTTTTTGAACCGTTGTAAAGTCTTGGGTTTTTAAAAAGCCATTCAATTGTATTTGCAATAATATCTGTAACACCAAGAATAGGTGATTCTTTGCCTTGACGCATACGTTCTGTCAATTTAACATAATTGTCTACATTAATACCTAAATCAGTTTTATTATTAAAACCCATTACATTATCAAATACTGCAGATAACCCAATATTTCCTTTATTATCTTCAATAGGAGGTAATTGCACATTATCTCCCATAAAAATAACTCTAATGTTCATATCATTAGATATTTTAGATATTTCAACAAGGAATTCTTCAGTAACCATAGATACTTCATCTATTACTATTAGATTAATTCCTTGTTTTTCTAAAGCTTTCATAGAAGCTTCAAATTTATCTAAATCTTTTTCAAAAGACCATTCTTGTGTTTTTGCATTGTATTGTTTTGTTTGTCCTAATAAACTAGCAAGTGTTGTGTACTGGTCTTCTCTATAACTAGTAGCTTTTGCTATTACATTTTTAGATTTATGAGTAGGTAAAGCAAACAAGACTTTATCTTTATTAACTTTTAACTCATTTAATGCTTTTTCAACAATTGTAGTTTTACCTGTACCACCTCTACCAGCTAATACAAACATTTTGTCAGCGGACTTCCACCATTCTTTCATTTTATTAATTACAGTAGTTTGACCTGCATTAGTAAATACATCATTACCTGTGCTATCTTGAAATAGTACATATGGATCACCCACAGTAGCTACTTCTTTTTCAATAGGTCCTACTTCTCTTAACTGGCTTCTTGGTATATGTCTAAAAGTCATACTAATACGTTCACCAGTTGCTTTTCCAACTGAATGTTTATTCTCACGTTGAAATACACCGTCAGGCATTACATATAAATCACCATCTTCTACAGTAAACACCTCATCTTCTTGTGTATTGTCATTACGAGATATTGTAATTTCTGCTGATGACCCTAAACTAATTGTAGCTACAGAGCCTATAGTATCATTATCTCTTATATAAATAAACTCATCATCTGCATGTTTACCAATTCCTTTACCTTTAGGAAATACATTCATTAAAGCGCTATTGTAATAACCGTCTGGATGTCCTAATCGTTTTTCTAATTTTCTAGCAATATTAGCAAAACCTGGAGACATTTCTTGAGCTTCATGTTTGATACCTGAATACTCATAATCTATTGGGCCATACCAAGTAGCTATCCAACCAAAACGTTTAGATGATTTTTCATCACGTTTTATAGCTTTTTTAACATCTTCAAAATTTAATTTTGTAAATAAGCTTTTTGTTTGAGTAACTCCAGATGCAGTAGTAGTCGTTTCCTGTACTTGCTCAACTTCGTTAGTAGTAGCATTTTTCGGATCTACCTGGCTCTCTGCTA
>Ga0307985_10000225_pt1 | contig 34285 bp, 30 predicted proteins | sample EllFjometageno80_FD_203155 | JGI IMG/M metagenome (GOLD analysis project Ga0307985, IMG submission 203155) | Marine microbial communities from Ellis Fjord, Antarctic Ocean - #80 | ecosystem: Environmental > Aquatic > Marine > Unclassified | place: Southern Ocean | collected 2014-10-09 | reverse complement strand
GTTTTGCACATCGGTCAGCTCTGGTCCACGAATACCTCCTTGATTTCCTATTTTGTGACAATATATACAGCCTACAGTATTAAAAAGTTCAATACCTTTTTTTATTTCAGTCGAAGCTTCTGGAACTGTTGTATATTCTGATAAAGGTTTCGCATTGAAACGTGGAGACCACGGCTCTTGTATTCCAATGTACCATAATGAACTAATGGATAAAATTATAAAAACCACACCAGCAATTGCCCATGGTCTGCGTAAAGGACTACGTTCTCCTTGATTGGATAAAAACGGTATAGAAAACAGCAATATACCCCCAAGCAAAGGTCCTAAAAACATGACGTATGATTCTATTTGACGAGGCATTAATGCAAAGAGCGCAAAAATCCAAGTAAAATACCAATCGGGTTTAGGATTTATATTTACATTGGTTAAATCTGGTTTTGACGTTAATTCTGGTGCACCAATAAACCATGCCAAACAAACGATAACAATCAATACTAAAGCACTAAAAACAGCATCTCGCCAAATAGCGTCTGGAAAAAAAGGAACCCCTTTTTTTAAGAGCATGTCTTCATACCATTTTCTATAGGTTTTTGTGTTAACCAATCTACCCACTTTTGGTGGTTCAGAAATCCCATTTCTAAATACTAAGTACAAGTGGTATCCTACAAATAAAAATAACAAGGCAGGAAATAAAAAGACGTGCATTGCAAAAAATCGATTCAATGTTTCACCACCAATAGTATCTCCACCTAATAGAAAATATGCCAATGAATCGCCTATCAGTGGAATTCTTCCCATTTGTTCAGCCGCAACTATAGCAGACCAAACACCATTATTATCCCAACGTAATAACTGCCCTGTAAATGCCATGAAAATGGTAATTACCATTAAAACTACACCAGTTACCCAGCTCATTTCTCTTGGATATTTATAAGCTGCATTTAAATAAACGCGGATCATGTGCATTCCCATTAAAAGTATCATCCCAGAAGCTCCCCAATTATGCAAGCCTCTAATAAAACTACCCATAAAGGCTTGGTTTTCGATGTATTGGAGTGATTGATAGGCCACATCTACCGATGGTTGGTATAAAAACCCTAAAGCAATTCCTGTTATGACCTGCAAAATAAGACAAAACAAGGTTGCACTTCCCCAAACGTAATTCCATGTAGATTCTGGGGGTACTAAATGTGTGGTCAATGGTTTTAACAACTCACTGAACCCGCCTCGATCATCTAACCAATGTCCTATTTTTTTTAGCCTTTTTTTCATAAGAATTAAATATTAAAGAAATAGGAAAATTGCAAGCTAGTAGTATTCATTTTGTTTGATTTATATGTTGTCTCAGGTATTTTATGCATCTATATTGGTTATTGGAATGGCTTGAGTTTCTATTTCAACTTGATTTTTTACTATGCGTATTGGGTACGTATATAAACCTCTTGGTGGTGGACCAGCTGCTCTTGAACCATCTTTATAATATACACCTCCATGACAAGGACACATAAATAATTCTGGTTTTTCTTCCCATCTCACAGGACATCCTAAATGTGCACAATTCACAGAAAAAGCTGTTAATTTATTATTTTCTTCTCTTCGGATATATGCCGCAGAATAGGCTATTTTTCCACTCCATTTATAAGGCGAAGCATTTTCAAAAGACACCATTTTTGTCTTACCTTCTTCAAAATCTATTAAATTACCAACCTTTCGCCAAGTAGTATCTTTTTTTCTAGTTATAGGATCTAGCATTGCGGTAATTAACGGGAAAGCCAAAACTGCTCCTATAAATCCACCAATTGCAATAGTAATCTTCGTTAAAAAACTTCTTCTGTTAACTGCTTCAAAATTTGAGTCAGTTGTATTTTCTTCTTCGCAATCACAACTCATTTTTCTCTTTTTTTGATAGTTCTTTATAAATCTCCATAATCCAACCTGTAATAGCTACACCAAAAAGAATGAATCCAATTCCAGTGATAATCCACGATGTTAATATGCCCCAAAATATCAGCACAACTCCTAAAGCCAAAAAGAATGGCCAATATGTGGGTTTTGGCAGTTCTTCTGGTTGTGCTTTATATGTATGTTGTTCAGCCATAATTTTTTATTTATCTGAAATAACTACTTCTAATAATTGTTTTTTATCTAATGCAGGATTGTCATCATACCAATGCAAAAGTATTTCTACTGAAGAAATAACGTATAATATACAGCCAGGAACCCACATCATTAGACCTGCTATTTCTTGATCTGTTCTCACAGACATCGGCATGGGATTTCTAAAAGTTGCAAAAACTGGAATCGCTTCTACCATAGAAGTTGAAAACGCCATAAATGTAACATAAAGCCCTAAAACAGAGCAACTAACACATGCAGCAAACAAATATATCACGCTTTTAACTGGATGCAAACGTTTGCTTTTATTGGGATGAAATACTGGTAAAACCATTAGAAATCCTGCTATAAATAATAAGATATAAATAGATGCCTCGGGTATTTGTAAAATAAAACTGTTTTTAGGTACATTGATACCGCAAACAACTAATCCGTATCTTGAAGACATGATTGCCGCACTTAAAAAATGTCCTAACCACATGACCAAAGCACCAATAACCCAAAGCACTGCAAAATATTTTTTTGGCTCGTTAAATACTCCCAGTTTATTAAAAAAATCATTATCGATTGATTTTAACGGTAATGATTTTAGTATTAAAATAGGCGAAATCATTAATAGTACAATATGCTGTAGCATGGTTACACTATGCAATCCATAGTTGGTCAAATTTGAAATAGGAGATCCCAAAACCAAATATATCAATACCATCGCTGTACAGAACAACACTTTTTGAATGTTACTGGTTTTAAATAGCAATAGATAACATAAAACAAGTACGATTAAACATAAGAACCCTATAAATGACCAGTTATAAGGGTTTAAAAAATAATCTGTTGCGTTCATAATAATGGTGTTATATAGACAAAATAAAAAACGAATAACCAAACAACATCTACAAAATGCCAGTACACGCCTACTCCATCAATTCCAGCAAACGTTACCTTCTTTAACTTTCCGAAGGACATCGCAAAAAGAATTCCCAAAGCAATAATTCCTAAAATAACATGCAAACCATGAAAGCCAGTAAGTGTAAAGAAACTAGAACCAAATATATCTTTTTTCAATGTTATTTGCTTTTGATACAAACCGATATATTCAGTTACTTGACCTAATATAAAAATAATGCCAAATAGAATAGTTATTGCCATCCATAGTTTAAAATTGTTATATTTTTTTTTCAGCAATGCTTTCTTACTAAATAATAAGGTGAAGCTACTTGCAACTAAAAATAGTGTAAAAATTCCTGCTCTAACTGCATCTAAATTTTTTGCTACTGTATCTGTCGCATCCGAGAAATTTCGGTAATAGACATAGGCAATGATAAGCGCTATAAAAAAAAACGTTTCTGAAAAAATAAAAAACAACATCAATAATTTTCCTTTACCTCTATGCATCAGTTCAATTTTTTATCAGGATTATCAGGATTATTCAAATCCCATAGAGGTCTTCTGCTATGTACTTGAGGAATTTTGTCAAAATTCTTTAGTTCTGGAGGAGAAGGTGTTGACCATTCCAACGTCCACGCATCCCAAGGGTTTGCAACTACTGTTCTTGGTTTTTTTAAGGTTTTATAAATATTCCAAAAGAAAATAGCCATACCAATAAACATAAATACAGCTCCAATGGATGAAAATATATTCAACACTTTCCAATACGGCAAATCTGGATAGGTATAAATGCGTCTTGGCATTCCTATAATTCCTAAAATATGTTGTAAAAAGAAGGTTAAATTAAATCCTAAAACGAACAACCAAAAATGCCATTTACCTAATGAAGGTGATAACATTCTACCACTTATTTTAGGAAACCAATAATAGATTCCCGCGAAAATTCCGAAGAGACTTCCACCTAAAAATACGTAGTGTAAATGCGCTACCAAATAATAGGTATCTGTTAATTGCCAATCTATAGGGACAATAGCAAAAGAAATACCACTTAATCCGCCAAACGTAAAATCGACTAAAAAAGCAATTGCAAACAACATTGGGATGGATAGTGTAATACTTCCTTTGTGCATAGTTCCAATCCAATTAATAACTTTTAAACCCGTTGGGATTCCAATTAGCATACTGCTTATAGCAAAAAAACCATTAATTGCATTTGAAAGACCAACCGTAAACATGTGATGTGCCCATACACTGTAAGACAAAAGAGCAATGGCAACAGAAGAAGAAGCTACGAATTTGTAGCCATAAATAGGTTTTCTTGAAAAGACAGGAATGACTTCTGAAATTATACCAAAAGCTGGTAATGCCAAGATATACACTTCAGGATGTCCAAATGCCCAAAAAAAGTGTTGCCATAAAATTGCAGAACCCCCAGTTGAAGGGATAAAGAAATGTGCATCAAACTGTCTATCAATTAACATCATAAACAACCCAGCATTTAGCAATGGAAATGCTGCCAACATCAAGAATCCATTAACTAAAATCATCCATACAAAAAGTGGAAGCATCGTTAATTTAATATCTGGTGATCGTAGGGTAAGTATGGTGGTTATAAAATTAAGTCCAGCACCAATACTTCCAATCCCAGTTAATATTAAACCCACCAAAAAATAATCAACACCTTTGGTAGGAGAGTAATTGCTTTCACTCAAAGGCGCATAATTAAACCATCCTGCATCTGGTGCACCACCTGCAAAAAAACTAAAATACAACAGCATACCACCTAAACAGGTCATCCAAAAACTAAACGCGTTAAGGCGTGGAAATGCCATTTCATTAGCGCCAATCATTAATGGAACTAAATAGGTAGCTAAACCTATCATTGCGGGCATTAATACCAAAAATATCATGGTAGTCCCATGCATTGTAAAAATTTGGTTATAAAGTTCTGGCGAAATCAAATCATTATCTGGTAATGCCAATTGTGCACGTATGGCCATAGCTTCTAATCCACCAATAACAAAGAAAAACAACGCCAACCACAAATACATAATACCCAATTGCTTATGATCTGTAGAAGCAATCCATAACAATTTACCACGTCCTGTTTTTAGAGACGGTAATGGCTCTTTATCTTCTGGTATGTCTATGAATAAACTCATTTCAAATTATTTATATATGCAACCAAAGCATCAATTTCTGATTCTGATAAAATAAAATTTGGCATTTTTACTCCAGGTTTAACATCTTGCGGATTGGTTAACCATGCTCTTAAATTTTCTTTGTTATTGACTTTCATATCTGCTAAAAACCTTTTACGACTAGCAAAGTGAGTTAAATTTGGACCAATATTTTCTTTAAAATCAGTTCCATTAATAGCATGACAATTGGTGCAGGTTTTTGTTTCAAATAATTGTTTCCCTTTTAAAAATAATTCATCAGAACTAGTTGTTACAACAGGCTGTAATTGTTGCTGTTGCCAGATTTCAAACGCTTCCGAATTTAGAGCGGTAACTCTAATTCTCATGCGAGCGTGTTGCACGCCACAAAATTCACTACACGTACCTAAATATTCTCCTTCTTTATCTGCATAAAACCACATATAATTATCTATTCCAGGAATCATATCTAGTTTTCTACCCAATTCTGGAACCCACCAACTATGTATTACATCTGCTGAAGTTAATTTTAAAAGAATTTTTTTGCCTGTAGGAATATAAATTTGGTTTGCTGTTACAACACCACTATTTGGATATTTTGCTTCCCACCACCATTGATGTCCCGTTATTTCTAAAAATGGCTTGGGATTTTCAGGTATTGTTTGTACTTTTTTCATAGTACTTATGGTTAAATAAACAAACACTCCTATAACGATTGTAACTATTATTGCCAGAACAGACTCTGCTTGTCCAGTACTCTCTATTTGAGAAGGTTTTTCAGGACTCTTTTTCACCCCATATCGAAACAGAAAAAAGAAAGTAAAAAACACAACCAATAAAAAAACAATACTTGCTACTATAAGAAAGTAGATGAATAGTTCTTCGATTAAATCAACATCGGTTATTTTTAAGAAATAGTAGTTTGGCACTTATAAATTTAATCTTTAGGTTAGGTTAGCCAAGAACAATTTGTCCTTAATTCTGATTTATACTGAACGTTTATTGCAGCCCTTCATATATAATTTTAGTCTCTTCTGCTCTGCAGATAATTATCAAATTTAATAATTTCAGAAACAATAACGTCCTAAACGTTGGAAAAAGAGAAAAGAAAATTTGTTCCATAAAATTATCGTTATAGTGCAATACAAAAACCTTTTATCTGATAATAAATACAACAACACTGTTTTCTCAAATAATCTAATTTAAATAAGCGTTGCTACCTAGATAAAGAAAAAAGAATTATAGTTTGCGCAGCAACCCTTTTAATTCATTCATTAAATTTTCCTTTTGTTCTTGTTCTCCTTTTACAGCTAACAGTATTTCTTTAACTTTTGATTTTCCAAACCCCCAAGCTTCTTCTATACTTATGTGAGGTGGTAAAGATAGCTCTCCAGGATTGGTAATTGCGTCAATAATAAAAGGCTTAGGGGATGCAATAGCCATCTCGATAGCTTCTGGAATATCTTTTGCGTGTTCTACTCGAATACCATCGCCACCACAGAGTTTTGCATATTCAGCAAAATTAGGGTTCGTGAGTTTTAATGCCTTATCGGTAAAAGCATATCCTGATTGTTCTCCTTCAATTTTCACAAAGCCCAATTGACTATTGTTATAGACCAAAATTTTTATTGGCCAATTGTATCGTACGGCTGTAATAAAATCATTCATACACATTCCAAAAGCTCCATCTCCTACAATTGCCCAAACTTGTTTTTCTGGGTTTACCGATTGAATACCCATTGCTGCTGGAAAACCAACTCCCATCGAGCCATGATTGAATGAACCCAGCAACCTTCTGTTTGTATGCAACGTTAAGTGATGTGCCACCCAAATGGCACTTTCACCTACATCAACGGTAAAGCAGGCTTCATCTGAAGCTTTTTTGTTGATTTCATTAATAAACAATTGTGGATGTAAAGGTTCACTGTCATTTACAAGTGTACTATTTTTTTCTTTATGTTTTTTCCACTGTGCAAAACTATCAACTAAATGGTTTAAGAATTTTGAGTTATCCTTCTCAATCACTTTAGGTATTAATTTTGAAATAGCAGCACCACAATCACCATGCACACCTAGATTAACTTTAGCTCTATTGCCAATGTTTTCGATACGCTTATCAATTTGAATTATTTTACAATTATCAGGTAGAAAATTACTATAAGGGAAATCGGTACCTAGCATCAATAAGACATCAGTATGCATAACCGCATGATAGCCACTTGGATTTCCAATTAATCCTGTAAGACCTACCACGTTTTTATCTTCCTTATGAAAAATATCTGAAGAGCGAAACGTATGTACTATAGGTGCTTTTAATTTTTCAGAAAGGGCTATTACGTCTTCTTTACAATTAATGCAGCCTGCTCCTGCGAAAATTGTTATTTTCTTATTCTCATTCAGCACATTGGCAACATTATCTATATCAATATCAGATGGGACCAAAATAGCATTCGACCTGATAACAGGATGTATAAAATGATCACCCGAAGCAAGTTGAATTGCAATATCTACAGGAACTTCAACACGTACAACTGCATTTTGTTCTAAAGCAATTTGTATGGCACGTAACACAACTCTAGGCGCTTCTTCTGCTGAACGAATAACTGCCTGATAAGCACATACATCATCAAAAATGTTAGTAAGACCTACTTCCTGAAAGTAATTGGTACGCATGTTTACACGAGCCACTTGTCCACTAATGGCTAGTAGGGGAACACGTTCTTTTTTTGCATTGTACATACCATTTATTAAATGTAATGTCCCAGGACCAACGGTACCTGCACAAACAGCTAGGTTTCCAGTTATTTGTGCTTCTGCACAAGCTGCAAAAGCACCATTTTCTTCATGACGGACAGCGTTCCATTTTATTTTAGCTTGATCACTTTGCAATGCGTCTGTAAAAGAATTTAAAGCATCTCCCGTAACTCCCCAAATTTGTTGAACACCTACTTCTTCTAAAATTTTTAATATTTGTTCTGCTACGTTCATAATTTATTAATTCAAATTAAATGGGTTTAAAACTAAAACGATTCTTTTGAAATGGCATAGAGAATCTAAGAGTTTCAACACGCCTTCTATAGTTTTAATTTCTATTACTTTAAAAGTATGTATTGTAAATTTTACGTCAATAAATATATTATGTCCTTTTAATACTTCCCTAAGCACTTATTTTATTGAAAATAACTTACGGATTTTAAATAACTAACTCCATAAAATTATTTTTGTTTCTAACATTTATTTTTTTGTGGAAGATATAATATTTTACGATAGGTTCCAATTTGCATTCACTATCAAATTTCACAATTAACGATGGAATTGGCTGTTTTAAATGGAAATATCTAAGAAAAAGAGCTGAAAAATATAAGGGTACTGCAAAATGAATTATGGACATTAAAAATTAATAGTTATAACAACAAGTACTTTAATTTTTTTAAATATTATTTTTCATTGGCATAATTGGAGGTACCTTCAAAGGGTATATTTTTTTAAAAAAATTAATTAGCAAATGCAACTTTTAAACATTACATTTGAGAAAACAACAACTACTTTGAGTTTAATATTTTTAGTGTACGGAATATCTTTTATTTTTCTTTTAAGGAAGCAAAAGGAAAAGGTTTATTTATCTTTTACATTGGCTACAATTGCCAGTTTATGCATGTATTTTTATCATGCAACTTCATCACTAAATTTAAATTTCTAAGACGATGAAAATCCTAAAATATTTCAACAGTGCTTGCATACTTATTATTTGCATTATTTTAATCTCAGCGCTATATTTCCAATTTGGTCTCCATGAAGAACCCTGCCCACTATGCCTTTTACAGCGTATGGGAATGATGGGCGTTATCTTAGGACTTTCCTTAAATGTATATTTTGGATTTGACACAAACCATTTTAGTATAATTATTATCTCAGCGCTTATAGGCGCTATGTTTTCAGTTAGGCAGGTAATGTTACACCTTTGCCCAGTAGCGGCTGGAGAGAGTACCGGATATGGATCACCAATTTTTGGTATGCACCTATATTCTTGGGGGATACTTATTTTTATGACAAGTATTTTGGGTTCCGCCTTGTTCTTATTTTTTGGTGATAGATTTAAACCAGGAGACAACCACAAGATACTCAAGTTTGAGAAATATGCAGTATACCTAGCTGTTTTGGTAGTTTTTGTAAATGTGGTAGCGGCATTTTTTGAATGTCAATTTGGACCTTGTTGCGAAAACGGCCCCTGCGTATAAATCCTTTTATAAATTTTGATTCATACACTAGGCTCTGAGAAAACAGAAGATTCAATAACTCATTGAGCACCTAGCAAACTTACATAGAATTATCTACTGCAAATATAATTCTACAGGGTTAAAAAACTTACTACACTCCACAAAAGAAGGTTTTGAAACTGATACTTACAAAGAACAACTAGGCTTCAAGGGTCTTACTTCAATAAATTCGCTAACAGTTGGACTTAAATATCCCTAAGATTTGCTTCAAATTATAAATACTTAGAAAAAATAAACATTAAATTGAATTAATATATATATTGAAAGTATGAAACATTCAAAAAAAACATTGCTATTTTTAATGACAGTTCTAACTGTATGTTTTATTTCATGCAAAGAAAAGACACAAAAACTCAACCCTGAATTAGCCTCAATAGACTTAAAAAGAGGAGAACTTTTGTTATGTAGTACGGAGAGTTTTGGCGAAGTCAACTTTTCACTTTCCTGCAGTTATGAAACAAGAGAAACTTTTGACTTGGCATTGTCACTTTTACATTCATTTGAATATGCTGAGGCAGAAAAAGCCTTTGTAAAAGTAATAGATATGGATCCTGATTGTGCAATGGCTTATTGGGGGGTATCCATGAGTATTTTCCAATCACTATGGATGCAGTCTGATCTTAGTTATTTAGAGAAAGGTAATAAGCTATTAAAAATAGCTAATAAGCTACCGAAATCAGACTTAGAAAAAGATTATTTAGATGCCATAAATATATTTTACACAGATTGGGAAAACATTGATAAAGCGACAAGAAAAAAAATGTATGAAAATAAAATGGAAGCTTTATATAACAAGCACAAAGGCGATACCGAAGCTACTGTGTTTTATGCTTTAGCCATTCTCGCTGCAGCTGATCCAAATGATAAAAGCTACACCAGACAGAAAAAATCAGGTAAAATTCTTGAAACCCTTTTCACTGAAAAACCCAATCATCCGGGCATAGCACATTATATAATTCATAATTATGATTATCCAGAACTTGCTGAAAAGGCTTTACCAACTGCAAGAAGGTATGCCGAAATAGCACCAGCTTCTGCGCATGCACAACATATGCCATCCCATGTTTTCACACGTTTAGGCTTATGGGATGAATCCATTAGCTCTAATATTAATTCGGCATCTTCTGCTAACTGTTATGGCGAAAAGGTTAATCCTGAAGCTACTTGGGGTGCAGAAATTCATGCTGTAGATTATTTAGTGTATGCTTATTTACAAAATGGAAACAACCAAAAAGCAAACGAATATCTGCAAGAAATTCAAGCTATAACAGCTGTTTTCCCTAAACAGAATTTTGCATCAGCATATGCTTTAACTGCCATACCAGTGAGAATAGCATTAGAAAACAAACAGTGGGAAAATGCTACAAACCTTAAACTACCTACCATAGACTTTACATGGGAGACATTGCATTGGGAAACTGCTATCATGCATTTTGGTAAGGCTTTAGGATATTCTCATACTGGTAATATTAAAGCTGCTGAAAAAGAATTACAAACCTTAGAATCGTTACATCAGAATCTTTTAAATGCTAATGAAGAATACAAAGCCAAACAAGTAAATGTGCAAGTACATTCAGCAAAAGCATGGATTGAATTGGCAAAAGGAAATAAAGAAGAGGCCCTTGTATTTATGAAAAAAGCAGCGTACTTAGAAAACCTAACAACAAAACACCCTGTTACACCTGGCGAAGTTTTACCCGCAGATGAACTTTTAGGCGATATGTTTTTAGCTTTAAATCAATCAAAAGAAGCTTTAGAAGCATATGAGGTAAATCTAAAAGGCCATCCTAATCGATTTAATGGTATTTATGGAGCTGCTGTTGCATCCAAGGAATCTGGTGATCAAGAAAAAGCATTAAGCTATTTTAAATTACTTGTAAAGCTGAGTGATAATTCAAATAGCGATAGAACTGAATTAAAAGAAGCTAAAAATTTTATTAAAAATAATAATTTAACATGAAAGCCATTCAACTAAATTTTTTTCTTCTGTTCCTTTTAATGATCTGTACAATTTCTTGTAATCAAGTAACAAAAAAAGAGCTACCTATTTACAATCCATCAGATTTTAACCCTGAGTTAGTGGATAAAGCGATGCGAAACTCCACAACATATCATACAGTAGCAGATTTTGAGTTAGTTAATCAAAACGGAAAAATGATAAGTCAAGATGAATATAAGGACAAGATTTATGTCACCGATTTCTTTTTTACGAATTGTCAGGGCCCTTGCCCAATTATGACTGATAATATGGCAAAAATTCAGGATGCTTATTTAAAAAATGATGACATCATGTTCTTATCGATTTCGGTAACCCCAGATTTAGACAGTATCCCTGTGCTACGTGAATATGCAAACAAGAAAGGAGTTATTGATTCAAAATGGAATGTTACTACCGGAGAAAAAAAGCATATTTACGAATTGGCACGTAAAAGTTATTTTGCGGTGATTGAACAAGGCGATGGTGGCTTACAAGATTTTATTCATACCGCTAACTTTATATTAGTTGATAAGAAAAAACAAATAAGGGGAATTTATGATGGCACAGACAATGATGAAATACTCCAACTTATAAAGGATATTAAAACGTTAACAAACTGATTTACATCTATTAAATAGATTTACTGGATACAATATTGCATATAAAAAATAGCGGAGTAAATTTAAAAACGAAAGGATAACTATAAAATTACGGTCAATGAAAGACAATATGACACTAAATTATATTAAAGATGTATTAGATAAGATGCCAAAAACTTGGTTTAATTTAACCACGCATCGGCTTGATATATATGATGAAAAATTGGCTAAAACTCAATTTTTAGAACAGTTTGAAATATTATTTAATGAGAAGAATTCTGAAGCATCAGCGCTAATTGAATTACCCACTGCTTATGACTATATTCGATTGGGACATCCATTATCCTGTATACTAGAATGGGTTATTGCTAACTTAAATAAGTTAAAGTCAAATAATGTAATTAGTTTTTCATCAAAAACGATTCCTGTATTAGCCATTCTAAGAAAAAATTTATTAGCTAATAAAAACACCCAAATCATTTATACAGGTGAATTACCAGATTTTTTTAATATCGAAATACTAAGGCGTATTTATGGTTATAAATTTGACTTGCGGCAGGTTGAAAATACTTCAGCTATTTCCGAATTTAACGGTAGCACCATTTTCATTTCACAAAAGGATGATATATACAATTTCGACCTAAGGTCAACTATTGATTTTTCTATTAATACTCATGCGATCTTAGGAAGTGTTTTAGTTGTAAATGGCGAACAAAATGAATCTTATATTTCAGAAATACAGCATGTTAGGAGAAGAGAGACCATTGCAATGACGCCAGTAAATTCTTTAGCTGCCTTACAGTTTCTAATTGAGCCCTCTTCTTTCGATACCAACAAAAGTAATATAGAAACAAACAAAACATTAGTCTTAGATTCTATTAAGGCTATTACTGGCACAAATACAAAGGCCCTAGTTGGTTCAAGCGGACTATCGATTCAATATGCAATTTTAATGGGGCTAATTCACGATGCGCTAGAAAACCATAAAGGAAAGGCTATCAAAATTGTAGTTCCTCCAAATTGTTATGGTGGAACAAATGACCAGGCAAGACGAGTTGCTGCTTGCATTGATAATGTTGAAGTATTGGATTTACCAGTTGATGGTGATCACGATATGGTTCAAAGTATTGATCTAGTTTTAAATAAAATCGCTAACGAAGATGCAATCCCTTACATCATCGCTGAAATTCCAACAAATCCTAGAGTTGAAGTTCCAGATCTTATAAAATTAAGAGATGTTTTAAGTGAAGTTCGTAAAACTGCAACCGGTGATATTGCTATTGATCCAGTTTTTATTTTAGATCAAACATTTTGCCCTAATGTGCATTTTTTAGGTAAAGGTGAAATACTATCAACGGTTAGGACCATTTCATTTGCTAGTGGGTCGAAATTCCCAAGTGGTGGACAATGTACTGCTGGCTACTGCATAGGAAACACAAAAACGAATGATTTGATAGAGAAAATAGAATTACATCTAAGACTTTGCGATAACGAGGCAACAGCGCTCCAATATGAAATATTGGCAAAACAAATGCCTTCAATGAATCAAAGAATTCATGCTGCATATACCAATACTCGTGAGTTTGTAAACTTTATTAACGATACATTACCAGATGCAAAAATAAATTTTGTATCCGAAGCATTGGCAAAAGAAGGATTTATGCCTTCTGTGTTTTCATTAGACCTTCCTACTAAAGGTAATACTGATGAGGAAAAAGAAGCTTATAAAAGGGAATTAAATTTAAAATTAATCAACTTAATGATTACTAAAATTCCCACTGAAAGTAAGTATTGTGTGAGCTATGGACAGTTAAATGGGTGTTATTGGACAGTACCTGCAACATCTACTCAAGGGACGACTAAAGAAGGTGACAAAGATTACATTGCCCGTGTAGCGCTTTCTCCTAATATGGATCTTGAGCTTCATAAAAAAGTGTTTTTAGATTTTGTTAAAAATATTTAACTATGGTCTGGGATTGATATTATGATATGATAATTTTAAATTAATAAAAATGTAATAATGTGAAGAATAACATTAGCATATTGGGATGTGGTTGGCTTGGCCTTCCATTAGCATTAACGTTAACAAAGAAGGGCTATTCAATAAAAGGATCGACTACTTCAGAAATCAAGGTCAAAAAATTAAAATCTAATGGAGTTCAACCATTTATTATTGATTTAAGGGATCGAGAAAGTAAATTTCAAAAGTTCTTAAATTCAGAAGTATTGATTATTGCAATTCCATCAAAGAACATAGCCGATTTTAAAAATTTAATTTTTCACATTGAAAATTCAAAAATAAAAAATATTCTATTTATAAGTTCTACTTCGGTGTATCCAAATAGCAACTCAATAGTCACTGAAAAAAACCTAATTAAAAAAACTCCGCTGTCTGATATAGAACTATTATTTAAAACTAACACAAAATTTAAAACTACTATTTTACGATTTGGAGGTCTTATAGGTTATGACCGAAAGCCAGGAAATTTCTTTAAAAATGAAAAAACAATTAATCATCCAGATGCTTTTGTAAACCTTATTCATAGAGATGATTGTATTCAAATTATCGAAGGAATAATGGAAAAAGATATTTGGAGTACAACCTTAAATGCTTGTACTAACACCCACCCAAAAAGAAGAGATTTTTATGCAAAAGAATTTAAAAAAGAAGGTCGAAATAATCCAATTTTTAACAAATTAGCCTCCAATGAATATAAAATAATTAATAGCGATCAGCTAAAGTCAATTTTGAATTATAATTTTATATATTCTGATTTAATGAAATATTAAACAAAAAAACCTCAAATAAATTTGAGGTTTTTTTAAATCTTATCAATGTTTCTAATTAAGCATTACCTTTCTTAATTAAGTTCAGTGCTGATCCTTCTTCATACCATTCAATTTGTGAATCGTTATAGGTATGATTTGTAATTATAATATCTTTACTTCCATCACTATGAACCACCTCAATAGTTAATGGTTTACCTGGAGCAAATTCATTTAAATCTAAAAAATTAAAAGTATCATCCTCTTGTATTAAGTCATAATCACTTTCATTAGCAAATGTCAATCCTAACATACCTTGTTTCTTCAAGTTTGTTTCGTGGATTCTAGCAAACGATTTCACTATTACTGCAGCAACTCCTAAATGACGAGGTTCCATAGCAGCGTGTTCTCTTGAAGACCCTTCACCATAATTATGATCACCAACAACAATTGTTAAAATCCCTGCATCCTTATATGACCTTTGTGTTTTTGGCACTGAATCATATTCTCCATCTAATTGACTTTTAACAAAGTTTGTTTTCATATTAAAAGCATTAATTGCTCCAATTAAACAATTATTCGAGATATTATCTAAATGCCCTCTAAATCGCAACCAAGGTCCAGCCATAGAAATATGATCTGTTGTACATTTATCAAAAGCCTTAATTAATAATTTTGCACCCTCTATTTTATTCCCTAAAGGAACAAAAGGAGTTAATAATTGTAAACGCTCAGAACTTTCATTAACTGTTATTTGAACGTGATTTCCATCTGCTTCTGGCGCCAAATATCCATTATCTTTTACTTCAAAACCCTTTGGAGGTAACTCCCACCCTGTTGGTTCGTCAAACATTACTTCTTCACCGTTTTCATTTATTAATGAATCCTTTAATGGATTAAAATCTAAACGACCTGCTATTGCAATTGCTGCTGTTATCTCAGGTGAAGCAACAAAAGCATGGGTATTAGGGTTTCCATCTGCACGCTTAGCAAAGTTTCTATTAAAAGAATGAACGATACTATTCTTAGGTGCATTTTTAGGATTACTATATCTTGCCCATTGTCCTATACAAGGTCCGCAAGCATTCGTAAATATTTTGGCATTTAAATTTTCAAAAACCTCAAGGATTCCATCACGTTCTGCTGTATAACGAACTTGCTCAGAACCAGGATTAATTCCTAATTCAGCTTTCATTTTTATTCCTTTATCTAAAGCTTGTTGAGCTATAGAAGATGCTCGTGATAAATCTTCATAAGAAGAGTTAGTACAAGAACCAATTAACCCCCATTCAACATTTAAAGGCCAATCATTAGCAGTAGCTCTTTCTGTCATTTCTTTACCTACTTGAGTAGATAAATCTGGCGTAAAAGGCCCGTTTATTAGGGGCCCTAATTCTGATAAGTTTATTTCAATAATTTGATCAAAATAATTTTCAGGATTTGCATAAACTTCAGCATCACCAGTAAGGTATTCCTTTACTTCATTAGCAGCATCAGCAACATCTTCCCTATCCGTTGCTCTTAAATAACGTTCCATAGACTCATCATAACCAAAAGTAGAAGTAGTTGCTCCTATTTCAGCTCCCATATTACAAATAGTACCCTTTCCAGTACAAGACAAAGAAATAGCACCATCTCCAAAATATTCTACAATAGCTCCAGTACCACCTTTGGCACTAACAATACCTGCTACCTTTAATATTACATCTTTTGGCGATGTCCATCCAGAAACTTTTCCAGTTAATTTTACACCAATTAATTTAGGAAATTTAAGCTCCCAGGCCATTCCTGCCATTACATCTACTGCATCTGCTCCACCAACACCAATTGCAACCATCCCTAGACCACCTGCATTAACAGTATGAGAATCAGTTCCAATCATCATTCCACCAGGAAATGCATAATTTTCTAATACAACTTGATGAATAATACCAGCTCCAGGCTTCCAAAATCCAATCCCATATTTATTTGAAACTGATTCTAAAAAATTAAAAACTTCGCTACTAACGCTATTAGCATTTTTTAAATCGGTTGCTGCCCCATCTTTTGCTTGAATTAAGTGATCACAGTGAACTGTTGTGGGTACTGCAACTTTATTTTTACCAGCTTGCATAAACTGTAATAATGCCATTTGAGCTGTAGCATCTTGACAAGCAATACGATCTGGTGCAAAATCTACATAATCTTTACCTCTTGTAAATGCTTTAGATGCATTTCCATCCCAAAGATGCGAGTATAATATTTTTTCTGAAAGAGTTAATGGTTTTCCAGTAATCTCACGTGCTTTATCTACTCTCTCCACCATTTGCGAGTAGACCTTTTTAATCATGTCAATATCGAATGCCATATTTTTTATTTTTATAATTTTAAGAACTAAGTTTAAATTTTTTAGGATTAAACTTTTGCAAAATTACAAAATTTAAAGATTATTAGCAAATAATGAAGAATACAGACCATTTAATGAATATAATCCATCAATTATTCGATTTTAATAAACATATTTTATAAAAAAAGGATTTTTATGGGTAATATTTTACGAATTATGTAAAATGTATTTTAAAAAAGCGATTTAATAATATCTTCAATACTTAAACCCTCAGCTTCTGCTTTATAGTTTTTAATTAATCGATGGCGAAGAATACCGATGGCAACTTTTTGAACATCCTCTATGTCTGGAGAAAATTTTCCATGCAATACTGCATACGTTTTTGCACTTAAAATTAAATTTTGTGACGCTCTTGGTCCCGCTCCCCAATCTATATATTTTTTTACCATTTCTGTAGCAGTAGAACTCTTAGGCCTCGTTTTACCAACTAGGGTTACCGCATATTCTATAACATTATCCGCTACTGGTATTTTTTGAATTAGCTCTTGGCACTTTATAATTTCTTCAGCAGTAAATAATGAATTTATAACTGGCTTTGCTCCTACTGTAGTAGTTTTTACAATATCCACTTCTTCATAAAACGAAGGATAATCTAGATTAACAGCAAACATAAAGCGATCTAATTGTGCCTCTGGTAAAGGATAGGTTCCTTCTTGCTCAATCGGATTTTGTGTTGCTAACACAAAGTAAGGTTTATCTAATTTATAAGTATGACCAGCAATTGTAACAGACCTTTCTTGCATTGCTTCTAGTAAAGCTGCTTGAGTTTTTGGTGGAGTTCTATTAATTTCATCTGCCAAAATAATATTAGAAAAAATGGGGCCTTTAATAAATTTAAAATGTCTGTTTTCGTCTAATAATTCTGATCCCAAAATATCGCTAGGCATTAAATCTGGAGTGAATTGAATACGTTTAAAATTTAATCCTAAAGCTTCAGCAATCGTATGAACTAATAATGTTTTTGCTAAACCTGGAACCCCTATTAATAAGGCATGGCCTCCAGAAAATATAGAAATTAATACTTGTTCAACGACTTCATCTTGTCCAATAATTATTTTTTTAATCTCTTTTCTTAGCTCATTATATTTTGTAACGAGCTGTTTTACTGCTAGAACGTCTGACATACTAATTCTCTTTATTTACCCAATTGTTAGTAAAATCACAATCTTGATAATCTGAGCTAACTTTAATATAAGTTTCTTTAATTTTTTCTTCTTGCCAATCTTCAACCGCTCTTAATTGTTTCTCTTTAAGAGCAAGTTCATGTATCTTCTCATAATCCAAAACATAATCGGCAACATGTTCGTCATGTCTTGCAGTAACCGTTAATATTTTAAATATATCTTTTCCTGTTCGATCTGAATCTGTGTAAACCTTAGTCACTTCACCCTTTTTAATATTATAAACTTGAGCACTTAAAGTAGGGTCCATTTTTGTTAATTCAAACCTTGTATCAAATGTTTGTGGATTAACAAGTATCCCTCCATTATTTCTTGTTTCATAATCATCGGAGTAAAGTCTTGCTGCTTCGCTAAAAGTAATTTTTTCATCAATGATACTTTGACGAATTGTATCAATTTTTTTACGGGCAGCTTTAACAATGGTTTGAGAAACTTCAGGAAAAATAATAATATGACGCACATCTACTTGCTGACCTCTTATCTTATCAACTTTTAATAAATGAAAACCAAATTCAGTTTCAAAAGGTTCACTTACCTCCCCTTCTTGTAATGAAAACGCCCTATCTTTAAATTCCTTTGCCATAGGAGAATCTTTACGAACTCCTTCTATTAATCCTCCTTTAGTTCGAGTTCCATCTTTAGAATATAATACTGCTTTTGTCGCAAAAGAGGAACCATTATCTACGATATCTACTCTAATAACCTTGAGTCGGTTCACTGCGTCTTGTTTTGCTTTATCGGTAACTTCTGGTTCAACTACTAATTGAGCAATCTCTAATTCTGCACCAAATATTGGTCGTTCATCAACAGGGATTGAAAAGAAAAATGTTCGTACTTCTTCAGGAGTTATCGTAACATTTGATACAATCATTTCTTGCATTCGCTCCGTAAGTCTAATCTCTTTTCTAGCTTTAAATAAATCAGCTCTTAACTCCGTAATATTAGATTTCCTATAATAATTAACTACTTTTTCTTCACTTCCTACTTGTTCAATCATATAAGCCATAAGTTGATCAACTTCTGGTTCAATTTCTGCATCAGATATAAATATACTATCTTGAATAGCTTGATGAACATATAACTTATCCTCCATTAATTTTCCTATCATTTGGCAACGATCAATGGTACTAATATCTACTCCATTTTGTTCAAATTCAAGGTAACTTTTATCTATATCGAATTCTAAAATCACAAAATCTCCAACAACCCCACTTACTCCTTCGGCTTTAAATCTTTTAAAATTTACTAGGGTGTCATTTATAGTTTTTTGCTCAATAATTTCTGTGTTTTTTGCAACACCCGTACTATCAACAGTAACAACCTCTTGTGCTATTAAAGGAGTTAACACACTAAAAAGTATTATTGGCAGAAAGCTATTTTTTTGTAAAAAGTTCAAAATTTTTATTTTTAATTGCATCTTTTGTAATGTCTTTTTCTATTTTCTTTAAAAGCTCTTGCTTTCTTTTGTTTAATAAAATTTGTCCTATTGTTTGTTTAACATAAGAAAGAGGAGCAATATCATTAGTTTTTAACACTGCTTCAATTTTCACCAAATATACTCCTAATGAATCTTGTAATTGTGTAAAATTAGCTTTTTTTAACACTTGACTATTGCTGTGTTTTAACACTGGTAATGCTCCTATTAGCACATCGTTTTTTATCCAAATTGAATCATTTAAATTGAAGGCTTTAAATTTGATACTTAAATTTGTTAATTCGTATTTATCAATAGAATCAAATCGTTTAAATTTTTCTACTAATTCTTTAGTATTTGAAAAATTTGCATCAATATGAATATATCTTATCTTTAATAAATCATCATTTAATTTAAAATTTTCTTTGTTCTGCTTATAAAAATTATCAAGTTCTTTAAGAGTTATAATACTATCTAATTGTTTAGCAACTATTGAACTCTTATAAGCTTCAGTATAAAGATCTATTTTATATTGATTTACTAAATTATTATAAGCATCCTGTTTCTCTTGAGGTAAGTTAATTATAGACTGATCAATTAATAATTGTTTAGTAGCCCATCTATTTATAAAATTAGTAACAATTAATGTACTATCTTCTTTTGAAGTATTGTCAAAAGTTAAGTTTTTAATATCTTTTTGATATAAATAACTATCATTTACTCTAGCAACTGGAGTCCCTATATTATCTTGTTTAAAATATTCACAAGAACTTAAAGTAATTACGCTTATAATAGTTAAGAATATTTTATTCATTAATGATCCAATTCTTTTTTGATTTTTTTAAGAGATTTCTTATTGATTTCAACTTTGTATTTATCTCTAAGGTTTTTCATCCATCTTTTTTCTATTTCTATTTGGTAGTTACTTAAAACAACTCCTTTAACATTTATAAATTCTTTTATTAAGGGTGGTATCACTTCTTTAACATTTACAACAACACTATAGCTATCTCTTTTATAAATTTCTGAAACGCCTACTTTAATTTCGATACCTTCAGGAAGTTCATTTTGGTCTACTTCATAAATACCACTTGTAATGATAACATTTACTTTACCGTCTGTATTGAGTAGTTCTTTAATTTTTGTGATTTCCATTCCCTTATTTAATAATTCTTGGGCCTTTTTTGCACTTACTTCGTTAGAACTAGAAATAATATCTACATCAACTCTCTCCTTCCACATATAATTACCTTTTGTAGCTGCATAATATTGTTTAAGGCCAATTGAATCTGATTTTGCAACTTGCCAAATATTATTTTTCATTACATCATACACTAAAAGTCCATTTCTGTATTCATTGATAATCATTGCATAATCTTCATTTTCTATTTCTAATCTTTCTTTATAATAATTTTTAATTGTTTCATTTTTAAAATTGCTATACATTTCTAAAAGTAAAACATTTTTATCACTATACCTTTTCATGAATCGTTGATTATCTCTTATATAAATTGCAAAATCATCATAATTAACTTTCTTATTCCCGATGGTAAAAAGAGTTTCATTAGATACAACAGGAGTATATTCCCACTTCTTTTTATAAATACTATCTGTTAAGTAGGTATTGAAATATGGAGAATAACTTACACCTTCTTTATAACCATATTTTTCAATTATTTTATTATTAACTGCTTGTGTAACTATGTTTGCTCGAGCTCCACTATTAATGTTCTTTTCTATTTCTATTTTTTGTTCTTCAAAAGTAGGTAATGTAAATCTCTCATTTAGTCTTATGATATGCCATCCAAAAGAACTTTCAATAGGAGTTAATATATCTCCATTATTTTTTATAGAGTATGCTGCTTTTTCAAATTGTACCGCTCTTAAATCACCGGGACCAAAAGTCTTTATTTGGCCTCCATTTTTTCCAGTACTTTTATCTTCTGAAAATTGTTTGGCTACATTTTCGAACGATTCCCCTTGCATAATCATTGCATATAATTCATTAATTCTTTCTTTAGGATTTTCTACTTTTTTATCCTTATTAGAAAAAACCATAATATGAGAAACATTGATTTTTGGTTTTTTTACTCTCCGGTCATTTATTTTAATAACATGATATCCCAAATCAGTTCTTGTAATCTTAGAAACTCCTCCGACCTTTGTATTGTATGCTTCTGTTTCAAAAGGATATAGCATCTGAAAAACAGTAAAATACCCTAACTTCCCTTTAGATTTTTTTGCGCCTGGTTCTTCAGAATAATTAACAGCTAAGGTTTCAAAGTCTTCTCCACTAGCTGCTTTATCATAAGCAATTTTAATTTTATTATATGCGATTAGTGTATCCTTAGGCAGGGCATTAAAACCTACTAAAACCAAAATGTGATCTGCATTTATTTCATCTTTTCCTCTTTCATAAGCTTCATTTAATAATTGTGATGCAATTCTTTTATCAAAGATATATTTTTTTGAAAGTTGATCTTCATATTTTTCAAATTCCTTTATATACATTTCATTTTTATCTAAACTTTGAGCATAAGCTTCTGTAACTTTCAACTTATAATCTATAAATAAATCTAAATATCCATCAACATTTTTTTGAGACTCGTCAATAACCAAATCAAGATTTTTATTAAAGACTTGTTTAAATTCTGAAGAATAAACGGGTTCTGTATCAATAGTTAACAAAACATTATTTTTATTTTGAGATATTCCAGTAAAATAAGTTACTAAAAGTAAAAGCAAAAGTAATTTTCTCTTATTCATTTTTATAGATTATGGTGAGTATTAAAAACGGAGCAAATGTAATAAAAATATAGCTTTAAGCAAATAGCTTTCTGTTAAGCTTTACTTAAGAATTAACTGTTTTTTTGGTTTTATTTTTCTTTAACTTGTATATTAGCCAAAATTAAAAAAACATTATGAAGAAATTAAATATCTTTTTAGTCATTGCAATTATTTTTAGCATTCAATTAAATGCACAATCAAAAGTTGGAACTGTTGATGTTGAGTATATAATATCAGCTATGCCAGAATTAGAACAAGTAAGGACTGATGTAACATCGTATAATAAGGACCTAGAAAGCCAATCTAAATTAAAAATAAACACGTTTCAAACATTGGTAGATTCTTACCAACAAAATGAAAGCACTTATAGTGAAGCTATTAAAAAAGAAAAACAAAGTGAAATAATTGCTTTAGAAAACGATATTAAAAAGTTTCAGCAAAATTCAAATAAGCTAATTCAACTAAAACAAGATGAATTAATTCAGCCTCTTTATCAGATGATTGGTGAAAGTCTAAATGCTGTTTCTAAAGAAGAAAAATTTACGCAAGTATTTACAATCAATAACAATATAGTATATCTAGATCCAAAAATGGATCTTACTATTAAAGTAATGAAAAAAATGGGATTACCTATTCCTCAAGAATAGTAAATATCTTTATTTATCTAGAATAATTAGGAGCCTCCTTTGTAATGGTAACATTATGTGGGTGGCTTTCTTTTATCCCAGAAGCTGTAATTTTCACAAACTTAGCAGATTCCTTTAACGCTTCTACATCCTTTGCTCCACAATAACCCATTCCGGCTCTTAATCCACCAATAAACTGAGTCATACTTTCTAAAAGTTCCCCTTTATAAGGAACTCTACCAACTATACCTTCAGGAACAAGCTTTGTAATATCATCCTCAACATCTTGGAAATAACGATCTTTAGATCCTTGTTTCATTGCTTCTACAGAACCCATTCCACGATACGATTTAAATTTTCTTCCTTCATAGATAATTGTTTCGCCTGGCGATTCTTTAGTGCCAGCTAATAATGAACCTAACATCACACAATCTGCTCCTGCAGCAATTGCCTTGACAATATCACCTGTATAACGAACACCTCCATCTGCTATAACAGGAACTCCAGTTCCTTTTAGGGCTGCAGCTACTTCTAAAACTGCAGAAAATTGAGGAAATCCAACACCAGCAATAATACGTGTTGTACAAATAGAACCAGGTCCAATCCCAACTTTAACTGCATCTGCTCCTGCATTAACTAAATATTTTGCAGCCTCAGCAGTTGCAATATTTCCAACTACTACATCCAATTCAGGAAATTGCTTTTTAATTTTTTTCAACACAACGACTACTCCTTTTGTATGACCATGAGCAGTATCAATGATAATAGCATCAACTTGAGCATTGACTAATGCTTGTGTTCTTTCAACTGCATCTGCAGTAACGCCTATTGCTGCTGCAACTCTTAACCTTCCAAAACTATCTTTATTCGCAATTGGTTTTTGAGTAACTTTAGTAATATCTCTAAAGGTTATTAAACCTAATAAAGTATTGTCTTCACTAACAACAGGAAGTTTTTCAATTTTATTTTTTTGTAATATAATTTCTGCTTCAGCTAAAGAAGTTCCTTTACTTACGGTTACTAAATTTTCAGAAGTCATCACCTCTGACAATGGTTTTTTATAGTCTTTTTCAAAACGCAAATCCCTATTAGTTACAATACCTATTAATTTATTTTGATCGTCGATAATTGGAATTCCTCCAATACCATATTCACGCATTGTATTTTGAGCGTCACCAATAGTCGCAGTTTCAGGAAGTGTAACTGGATCGATGATCATACCACTCTCCGATCTTTTAACTTTTCTTACCTCAGCAGCTTGTGCTTCAATACTCATGTTTTTATGCAGCACTCCTATACCACCTTCACGAGCCATTGCCATTGCCATCGCACTTTCTGTAACGGTATCCATGGCAGCTGATAATACAGGGACATTTAAGGTAATGTTTCGAGTAAATTTAGTACTTATTGATACTTCACGAGGTAAAACTTCTGAATAAGCAGGTACTAACAATACATCGTCGTATGTTAATCCTTCTCCTAAAATCTTGTTATTGTGTGCGTTCATTGCAATTAAAATTATTTTCCGTTTGTAGAAATGGTCACTTAATAATTGCGTGTAAATGTACTACAAATAGTTGACTATTTTTCCTTTTTAAACAATTGTAATAAAATAGAAAAAGATGCTATTAAAAACACACCAGTCATTACAATTCCAGAAATCATAACAATATATTTCATCCAAAACATTCCTTGCCAAAGAAAATAAATTCCTCCAAAAGTTAATAGGATTGAGAAAAAGGGTTCAATCATTAAAAAGGATTTTAATTTTTTAGGAAGTGAAGTAATAGCCACTAAAGCTCCTAAAAAGAAAAATATAAAAGATATACTTAGTATGTGTGAGTGCAAAGTAGTGAGCATTTCACGATCGCTCTTTTGAAATTTCATTAGGGGTGCATCTTCATCATTTTCATTGCCTAAATAATTCTCTTCAATACCATTTGGAGAGGTTGAATCTGTTTCATTTACAAACAATAAACCAGTTATATACCCTATGCTTAACACAATTACAAATGCTGCAATAAAAATTTTTATATGCTTAGGGAACGTATGTATTAAGCCATGTAATTGCATTAAAGTACTTTTTTGTTTTTTAGTGTTTTAATACTTTTTAAAAGATCATTCATCGAGTTCGTCATAGAACGAACTGAAATAGTTGCACCACTTATTGGCACTATATTATCCCCATAAATAATCTCATCTGAAGCTAAAGATTTACCATTAAATTGTTTCAACCAACGCTTACTTCCTATCTCTCCACCATATTCCTCTCGATAAATTAAAACTTTACTTTTAATAATTATCAAATCAGAATCAAACAATACCAAATAATCAAAATTGGCTGTTTTACTAGCTGCTGATCCAATATAACCATAACCAATCAAATTCTTTTCTGAATGAATTGTAAAGAAATTGCTTTTACCAAACTCTGAAGATGTTAATGCATTTATTTCGTCTGAAACTTCAATTATTTCTTTTGAAAAATTCTCAATTTCATAATATTTAGCAATTACTTTATCCGCCTTTTTCATAATTTTATCAGGAATGATAAATGATGAAAAAACTAGCATTAAAAGTAAAAGATAACTATTCTTCATAATTTGGTAAAAGTAATTAATTTTTAATACTTAGCGTTTATATGAATTAATTTCTTAGAACCAAACTCCAATTCCAAAATTTAATTGATTGTTTACTGTTGAATCACTTAAGGCGTTGTTTTTAAATTGATAATCTCCTTTTAAAACTACACCATTTACAATATGGTAAGATAAGCCAGCAGTTAAATCATTTCTATTATAAGCATCATTTCTTTGCGTGTTACCTTCCATTGAAGCTTGAGTATCATATTGTTCGTAACGAGCAAATGCAACCAATCGCTGTTTAGCTTTAATTGGCAATATATTATATCCACCTTCAACATAATAACCCATTAATGCTGACCCTAAATCTTTTCCTGTTAAATCGTTATATAAATCTGTATCATTTAAAGAAGCATATATAAATTGTCCTCTTGCTTCAAATTTTTTAAATTTATAACGCGCATCAAACCCAACCATAGAAACACCAATAATTGCACCGTCTAAATCTTGAATAGCATCACCTGCTTGAGTTTTACCAAAATAACCTGATAATCCTAAACGCAATCCTAAAATACCATAATAATCTAACTTAGCTGAAAAAGTTGGCGAACTTATAGTGGATTGAATCCCTTTTTGGCGACCCCCTCTTAATCCACTACTTCCTTTTAACAATCCATTCACTTCATCCCCATCTAATTCTGTAGATTTAAAGCCATTAAATATATAAGCTTGGTAGCTTAAAGAAGCTTCAGGAAGGCGACCATTAACACCAATACCAATTTCCCTCCAAGTTGTTGGCACAATTTTATTATCAACCGATGGTCTTTCGACACCATTGAAAGTAGTGGGCTCATGATATTCATTAACAATACCCATTGGCACTAACATTAACCCACCACGAAGACTAATATTATCTCCTACAGAATAATTAACAAATGCTTGCTCAACAAACACTTCTTTTACGTGTTCATATTCTATTTCAGTAAAGAATTGAACTTTATCATTAAATTTATAACCAAACATCATAACTAAACGTTGAACATCTAATTCACCATTTAAACTTTCAGGTTGGTTATAGGTAATTTCACCATAACCACCAACCGTTAATTTTGTAGTTGTTTTATTCAACATTCGTTGAGCAGAATTAACTTGGATATCACTAACAATCGTATCTTTAATTGTTTGTGAAATTGCCATATTGGCAATAAATAAAGCGGTAATAAGTACTAATTTTTTCATTGTTTTTATTTAGACTGATTTAAAATAAGGTTTTTTAACAGCGCAAAAATAGACCCTAAATTAGAAATAAACAATCTTATTTAGATTAATTTTAAATAACTATAAGGTAATTTTATCTTTTATTCTGAAAATCAGTTATTTCGAGGAAATTTTTAATTCATCTTGGTATTGAATTCTAGCCAAAGTGGCCCATTGAATGAGTGTTTCTTGATCTTCTTTAGAAAGTTTACCATGCATCCAAGTATAAGAATCTAATGGCATTTCACCCTCTTCTACTTCTTCAATTAGTTCTTCTAATTTATGGTCTTTCTTTTTTGTAGAATACGTTTCCCAAGCAGACATATTAAAATCTCCTTTAGCCTCTTTTACATGATCCGCTAACCAATAAGATATCGGTGCAATCTCAGCATACCAAGGATATTTTGTTGAATCTGAATGGCAATCAAAACAATTTTGTTTTAAAATCATAAACACATCATCAGATGGCTTTGTATCGTTTTTAAATGCTGTAATTCTTTCTAATCCTCCCTTGTTTTTATCCGGGCGTATAAATTGCATTACAACGAACACAAGCAATAATAACAGTCCTATATATTTTAGTATTTTATTCATAATTAATTATTTAGCGATTTCAAATATAATATTATTGCTTTTCGAATATCAAAAGATTTTTCACCCTTCAAAGGTGTATAAATAGTTATAATTCCTTCATTTTCTGGTGTTAAAAAAGGAAGATCATAACCTTTCAATAAAAAATCACTAAAGGCAACTTTATAAGTTTTATTTAAATCGATAGTTTCTCCAGCTATTAACCATTCCCCTTGTGCTCCCTCAGTTATATTAAAACGTTGTAAATAAGCTCCTGTTCCTCGCTTATATTTACCATAATCCAATACTTCTGTCAATAACTTTCCTTTTATAGCTACTTTTAAAATTCCGCCACCAAATGGTAAAGTTCTAAAAATATCTACACTAGATAAATGATTAGGAAGCATATCATCAATCCTAATGGATCCTCCGTTTACCAAAGCGGCATCTACCTCATTATTATAGGACCAAGCCATCGCTTCGGTGATCATGCCTCCCAAATTAGTTTGGACAGCTCTATTTGCACTGTCAGTGCCATCTAAAGGTTTATTTGTAATGAAAATCACTTCATTGGGATCTTCTATTATTTCTTTTATTTTTAAATTTAAAATACGCAACCATTTACTAACTATAGTTGCCACTTCTGGTTTTGAAGCTACCTTTTTATCTATAAAAAATAATTCTGAATCTATTACTAAATCTTTAGTTTTAGTATTATAAACCAGTGTATGTATATAAATGGTTTTAGCATTTGCATCTGCTTTTGTTATTTTTGAATTTCCAATAGGAACAGACATAGCATAATGCTCGTGTCCACCTATTATTAAAGGTATTTCTGGAATTATTTTTAACAATTCTATATCTTGTTCAATTTCTAAATGAGTTAAACCAAAAACAACATCTACTTTATTTTTTAATTCATCATAAGCTCTTTCAGATTCAGAATATATATCACCATAGTACACATAGTCTTTTGTATTAGATGGCAAAGTCACTCCTAAAAATCCAATTTTTAATTCTTTACCATTTGCTTCTTTAATAGTTACAATATAAGTATCTGCAACAGAAATGGTATCATTCTCTTTTTGAACTTTAAAAAAAGAGGTGTCATCATCAGTAACATGACGTGTATTTGAAGACATCCAAGGGAAAGTTGATTCGTTTAATCGTTTTTGTAATTCATTTTCTTTTAAATCGAATTCGTGATTTCCAAAAGTTACCAAATCAAAATTCATCGCATTCATGACTTCAATCATTTGTTTACCGCTAATACGTTCACTATCAATTTTAATAGTTCCCAATAAAGAAGGATTTAAAAAATCACCAGCCATCAACAAAAAAGTGTTTGGGGTTTCTTTTTTTATAGAATCACTAACGTGAGCAACTCGTGCCATTCCACCAAATTCACCTCCGCCTAAAGGAGCAATTTCATAGACATCGTTCACCTGAATAAACTTAAATGTTATTTCATTATCTGCTGTATTTTCTTTACAACTAAAGAAAGCTATCATTATAAATAACAAAAAAAAGAGTTGGTTTTTCATTAGCTTATTTTTTAATTAATGATACTTATTAAATATTTTAGAAGCTTCATTATAGGCACTTTCAAAAGATATTGAATTGATATTTGTAATCACTTTTTCTGCGGCAAAATAGCTTAACATTTTTTCGGTAGGCATATTACCAGTTAAATCATCTTTTGCCATAGGGCATCCTCCAAACCCTTGAATAGCTCCATCAAATCTTCTGCAGCCAGCTAGGTAGGCAGCTGAAACTTTTTCTTTCCATTTTGTAGTGGTCGTATGCAAATGAGCACCAAACTCAATGCTAGGATATTTTATTATTAATTCTGAAAATAAATAAGTGATAACATCTGGAGTCGAAGAACCTACAGTATCACTTAATGAAAGAATCTTAACTCCCATATTGGATAATTTTTCAGTCCATTCCCCAACAATATCGACATTCCAAGGGTCTCCATAAGGGTTTCCAAATCCCATAGAAAGATAGGCTACTACTTTTTTGTTTTTTGAATCTGCAAGGTTTAAAATTTCTTGTAACGTTTCAATAGACTGAGCAATTGTTTTATGAGTGTTTCTCATCTGAAAGTTTTCAGAAATAGAAAAGGGATAGCCTAAATAATCTATTTCATTATACATTACAGCATCTTGTGCCCCTCTTATATTGGCTACAATTGCCAATAATTGACTTTCTGTATTGGATACATCTAAAAGTGAAAGCAACTCTGAAGTATCTTTCATTTGAGGTATTGCTTTAGGAGACACAAAACTACCAAAATCAATGGTATCGAAACCACAGTCTAATAATGATTGAATAAATTGCGCTTTTTCTTTAGTAGGAATCCAATCTCGAACTCCTTGCATTGCATCTCTTGGGCACTCTATAATTTTTACATTTTGCATTACTCAAAGATAAGAATTCCTTTGATGTATTTTTTAAATATATAAAATATTAAGGAATCAAAATAAATACTGCAATACCAACAAAAACAACTATTTGAGTCCATTTCAATAAAACAGAAATATTTTTATTTTCATTTAATGCAGTAGATATATACCCTGCCAAAATTGCTAAGCCACTAAATACTATAAATGAAATAGCCATAAATAAAATACCCAAAACATAAAACTGATAAATGGTATATTGATATTCATCCCACAAAAATCCAGGAAAAAAAGCAAGGAAGAATATTAGGATTTTTGGATTCACTAAATTCATAATTACTCCTTGTTTAAAAAGTTGTGAATATGATTTTTTTGAAGTTTTATCTTTTAAAACGACGTAAGCATTACTTCTAAAAACGTTATAAGCCAAGAATAATAAATAACAAGCACCCATTACTTTTAATCCATAAAACAAGGTTTCTGAAGCAGCTATAATTGCAGAAACTCCAAAAGCCAATAAAGTAGTATGAACGATACATCCACTTATCAAACCAATAGTGGTAGCAATACCACTTTTGGTGCCATTTGCTAAAGATTGTGCTATAACATAAAGGTTATCGGGTCCTGGGGATAATGCTAAAAATAAAGTGGCAATAGAAAATGAAATTAAACTTTCTATCATCCTTTTAGTATGGCTTTATTTAATCTTTTCACAAGTCCTGGCCCTTCATAAATAAAACCAGTATACAGTTGAACTAAACTAGCTCCAGCATTTAATTTATCCAATGCATCTTTTTCTGAATGAATTCCTCCTACTCCTATAATTGGAAATGAACCATTACTGTTTGAATGTAAATAACGAATTACTTCTGTCGATTTTTCAGTAATTGGGTTTCCACTTAAACCACCCATTTCTTTTTTGTTTTCTGAAAGCAGCTTATCCCTCGCAATGGATGTATTCGAAGCAATTACTCCGTCTATGGATGTGATTTTAACCAATTCGATAATTTCATCTAATTGGCTATCATTTAAATCGGGTGCAATTTTTAAAAGTATGGGTTTCTGTTTCTCAAAAGTTTTGTTTGCTTTTTGAACAGCAGTGATTAATTCTTCCAGATAATCTTTGTCATTTAATTTTGCATGACTGGATACATTTGGACAACTCACATTTAACACAAAATAATCTACATATGGATGTAACTCATTAAAGCACGTTAAGTAATCTTCCGTATATTTTTCAGGAAGTGTCTGGGTATTTTTACCAATATTACCCCCAATAATTATATTGGTGTTTGATTTTAATTTTTCAGCAGCAGCTTTTACACCATGATTATTAAATCCCATTCTATTAATAATCCCCTGATCTTCTTTTAATCTAAACAATCTTTTTTTCTCATTACCAATTTGCCATTTTGGAGTAACAGTTCCTATTTCAATAAAACCAAAACCAAAGTTTGACAATTCTTTATATAAGTCTGCATTTTTATCAAAACCAGCAGCTAGTCCCACTGGATTAGGAAATTTTATCCCAAATAATTCTCTTTCTAATTTTTCATTTTTAATTTGAAAAAGACTTCTAAATAATCCGCCAAATCCAATGTTATTGAAAACCCTAATCATGAAGAAAGAAAAATAATGTACTTTTTCTGGATCAAAAAGAAATAAGATAGGTCTGATTAATAGTTTATACATAGAATAAATATGAAGTACAAAAATAGTATTTTTGTACTATAGATTTTAAGAAAACAAGTAATGATTAAAAAACAACACTTAATTGATCGTTTTGTAAGCTATGTTACCGTAGATACTGAAAGTGATCCAACCAGCGAAAATACTCCAAGCACTAAGAAACAATGGAATTTAGCAAATGCTTTGGTAGCGGAGCTAAAAGGAATAGGAATGCAAGATGTTTCTATAGACGAAAACGCTTATATTATGGCTACTTTACCAAGTAATACGGATAAAGAGGTGCCTATAATTGGTTTTATATCTCACTTTGACACCTCACCTGATTTTACTGGCGCTAATGTAAAGCCACAAATTATAGAAAATTATGATGGAAGTGATATTGTTTTAAATAAAGAACAGGACATCATTTTATCTCCTTCTTATTTTGATGACTTATTGCTTTATAAAGGACAAACATTAATTACTACAGACGGAACAACACTTTTAGGCGCAGATGATAAGGCAGGAATTGCTGAAATTATATCTGCTATGGAATACTTGATTAATCATCCTGAATTAAAACATGGAACTATAAAAGTAGGTTTTACTCCAGATGAAGAAATTGGAAGAGGAGCCCATAAATTTGATGTTGAAAAATTTGGTGCAGATTGGGCTTATACCATGGATGGCAGTCAAGTTGGTGAATTAGAATATGAAAATTTTAATGCAGCAGGAGCAGTAGTAACGGTAAAAGGAAAAATTGTACATCCTGGTTATGCAAAAGGAAAGCTAATCAACAGTATGTACATTGCTACTCAGTTTATCAATTCACTTCCTAAAATGGAAACTCCAGAACATACGGAAGGTAGAGAAGGTTTTTTCCACTTACATACTATAAATGGTGAAGTTGAGGAAACCAAACTTGAATATATTATTAGAGATCATGATCTTTCACATTTTGAAGCAAGAAAAAATGTAATTAATAAACTCGCAGCAGAATTAAACTCACAATATGGTAGAGAAGTAATTTCTGTTGAAATTAAAGATCAATATTTTAATATGCGTGAAAAAATTGAGCCGGTCATGTATATCGTGAAAATTGCTGAAGAAGCGATGATTCAAGCCAATATAAAACCCTTAATAAAACCTATTAGAGGCGGAACAGATGGCTCACAATTAAGTTATATGGGTTTACCTTGTCCTAATATATTTGCTGGTGGGCATAATTTTCACGGAAGGTATGAATATGTTCCTGTTGAAAGCATGCAAAAAGCTATTGAAGTTATTGTTAACATAGCGCAATTGGTTGCTAAGCAATAGTTTTTATAAAATAGTAGCACAAAAAAACCTTCAGAATTAACTGAAGGTTTTTTTTATATAATTATAGCTTTAACGTTATTTCTTTTTTTCTGGAGCTGGAGCATTTAATTTATTACTCATCTCCATTGAAATGGCAGATCTTTCATACTTCATTTTTCCTGCAGCAGATTCTAAAATACAAGTACCATCATCATTAAGTTCCAGTAATTTTGCATGCATTCCACTTTTAGTAATAACTTTATCTCCCTTTTTAAGCTCATTTGCAAAACTTTTCTCTTGCTTTTGCTTTTTCATTTGTGGTCTTATCATAAATAGATAAATGACCAAAAATAATAATATAAGTGGAAAAAAACTTTGTAACTGTTCCATAAGGGGTATGTCTTTTATGATTAATTAGTTGCAGTTGGACCACTACCTACTTTTGGATTTACAAAAGCTTTAATTTTAATAGTTTCCGTTCCTTGTAAAGTATTAGAAGTAATAGTAACTGTTTTACTTACTTGATTTTTACCACTTCCATTAAACTTCACTAACATTTCTGCTGAATCTCCAGGAGCAATAGGTGTTTTAGGGTATGATGGCACTGTACAACCACAAGTGCTTTTTGCGTTTACAATTACTAATGGAGCGTCTCCAGTATTTGTAAATTTAAATACGTGCTCTACAGCAGTTCCTTGGTTAATGGTTCCAAAGTCGAATTCTGATTCAGTGAAAATCATTTTTGGAAATTTTGAAGCACTAGCATCACGTGTTTCAGCTTCTGCTACTTTTTCGTTACTTACTTTAGTTGCAGCATTTTCTTTACAAGAAGTAAAACTAAATGCAGAAATTACAGCAACAATTAAAATTAATTTTTTCATTTTATTTTGATTTATGTATTATGATGGCTAAAATACTTATTTTTTTATACTTAATTAAGCCCTCTCCCTATTTTATTTAATTTACCTTCTTTTGTTAAATCTTTTACCATTTTATCTAGAATACCATTTATAAAACTACTGCTTTTTGGTGTGGAATATTCTTTAGAAACCTCAAGGTATTCATTAATAGTTGCTCTTACTGGTATGGAAGGAAAAAACAAAAACTCTGAAATTCCCATTTTTAAAATAATCATATCGATTTCAGCAATTCTTTCTTGATCCCAATTTGGAGTTTTACCATCAATTTCTTCAGAAAGCTCATCTTCATTAATAATCACTTTTTGAAATAATTGTAAAGCATATTCCCTGTCTTCTTTGTTTTTATAAACTTCAGGAATTAAAATATAATTGATGTTTTTTTCAGAAATTTTCTGTAACATTTTTAACAAC
>Ga0307985_10000221_pt1 | contig 34607 bp, 36 predicted proteins | sample EllFjometageno80_FD_203155 | JGI IMG/M metagenome (GOLD analysis project Ga0307985, IMG submission 203155) | Marine microbial communities from Ellis Fjord, Antarctic Ocean - #80 | ecosystem: Environmental > Aquatic > Marine > Unclassified | place: Southern Ocean | collected 2014-10-09 | reverse complement strand
TCATCACGTGCTCGGCCACGGGTATCGGCCTCCCGCACTCACGGCAAAGATGGCCTCGACGCTGCAGGTGCTGTCAGGCAACCGTTTCATTCTCGGCATCGGCGCCGGGTGGCGCGAAGACGAATATGCCGCCTACGGCTATGACTTCCCCAAACCATCGGTTCGGTTCGCCCAGCTCGATGAAATGTTGCAGATCTGCAAGCTCATGTGGACCGAGGATGAACCATCGTTCACCGGCACTCACTACTCGATCGACGGTGCATCGGCTCCGCCGCTGCCCGAGGTACTTCCGCCGATCTGCATCGGAGCGTCCGGTGAAAAGGTCGGCCTTCCGCTGGCGGGCCGACACGCCGACATCTGGAACGGCTTCGCACGAGGTAACGACGACGACTGGCGTCGTAAGGTCGACATCGTGCATGGTGCCGCGACCGACGCCGGACGCGATCCGGCTCAGATCGAGATCTGCCAAACCGTCGAACATGCGCTTCCCGAGACCGACGCTCAGTCACAGGAACTACTCGAACGGCTTGCCCACAAAGCTGATCTAGGCGTCACTTACTTCGTGATGGACTTCGGGAACCCGCTGACTACCGAACATGTAAGCCGGTTCGTCGAACAAGTGAAACAGCCTTTGATGGGCGGCTAAGGAGCTGAGCGGATAGGTCGAGGAACGAGACTTATCAAGCGAGTGGTACGTAAACGTTGAGCCCGACGCGGCGTACGGCATACATCGAGCCACAGGGGATGGCATAGACCTGGTTCAGGTCATCTACGACCTGCGAACGCCGCCAACTGGCAAACTAGTTGACATGAAGACGTTCACTGGACGAGTCGCTGCCATCACCGGAGCTGGATCAGGAATCGGCCGAGCACTGGCCGAAGAACTCGCTCGCCGAGGTGCCCACTTGGCGCTCAGCGATATCGACGAAGTTGGGTTGGCCGAAACCGTTCGTCGCTGCGAAGGCGCCGGCGTCAAAGTCACGTCGCTTGTACTCGACGTTGCCGACAAAGACGCCGTATTCGCGTGGGCCGACGAGGTCGCCGATGAACACGGCAAGATCAACCTGATCATCAACAACGCTGGCGTCGACTTGAGCGCCACTTTCGAAGGCGCGAGCTACGCCGACTTCGAATGGCTAATGAGCATCAACTTCTGGGGCGTCGTCCACGGGACCAAGGCCTTCTTGCCGTATCTGCGCGCTGCCGGCGAGGGCCATGTCGTCAACATTTCCAGCGTGTTCGGGCTGGTCAGCATCCCGATGCAGTCGGCCTACAACGCTGCCAAGTTCGGTGTCCGTGGATTCACCGACGCTCTACGAATCGAACTCGACATTGAACGATGTGGCGTGTCGGCAACAACCATTCACCCTGGCGGGATCAAGACAAACATCGCGCGCAATGCCCGTATTGATCCGAGCGCGAGCGCGTTTGGCGATGACCCGGCTGACTTCAGCACCGAGTTCGACAAGGTGGCTCGAACAACACCAGACAAGGCAGCGCAGCAGATACTGCGAGCCGTGTCACGCAACCGGCGCCGAGCCCTGATCGGGCCAGACGCGGTCGTGTTCGATCTGGTCTCGCGCCTGCCAGCCGGTCTCTACCAGCGACTGCTCACAGCAGGTGCCCGCCGGAACATGACGAAGGATTAACTTCCCGCCCAGTGTGCACTCCCATGTTCTTCTCAGAGGGTCGGTGCAACCCAGCAACGAAGCGTTACATAGCGTTGGCTACGCGGCCGTTCAGGTCGCTGGTGCGTCGGCAAAGCGCAAGTACGGCTTTACGACTTCGACGTTTTCGAAGCGCTCGATTGCATCCTCGGTAGACATCCCGGGTGACACGATGACCCGATCGCCTGGCCGCCAATCGGCAGGGGTTGCGATCGGATCACGATCGGTGGCCTGCAGCGCGTCAAGCACACGCACGATCTCGTCGACGGTGCGGCCTACCGACTTCGGGTTCGTCAGACTCAGGCGGAGCTTGTTGTCCGGATCGATAACGAAGACCGAACGCACCGTGGAGGTGTCACATTCGCCGGGGTGGATCATGTCGTAGAGCTCGGCGACCTTGTGGTCCGGATCAGCGACGATCGGGAAATTGAGTGGCGTGCCCGAAACCTCGCCGATATCTGGCGCCCATCCGTGATGGTCCTCAATCGGATCAACGGACAAGGCCATCGCTTTGGTGTTACGGCGAGCGAATTCGCTCTGTAGCGCAGCAGTGCGACCAAGTTCAGTCGTACAGACTGGTGTGAAGTCGGCAGGATGGCCGAAGAACACAGCCCACGTTCCTTCCTTCACCACCTCGGCGGGCACACTCCGTCGCCTATTCATTGCCTGCTTGGCGCTCGCCATGCTGGCAACAGCATGTGGCGGTTCCGAAGCCAGCGTGACGGCGGCCAGTGGTGTCGATGATGTCAGTGACACCACCACCGACGGCGCTGAAGACACCAGCGATAGCAGCGACGGCGGCGCAGTCAGCGTCGAGGTCGAAGATGCCGCGCAAGACCAAGAAGGCGACCTCTCAAACGAGAGTGTTACGCCCCTAGCCCCGCCACCTACGGTTAGCGCCGCTCGGCAACGGGCCGATGAAAGCGGTTCGGGTGCTGGCGACCGTGACACCGAAGACGAGCAGTTTGCGGCCGACGAGAAACAAGCCGAGGAGGACGAAGTCGAGTTCGTTCAGCCGCCCGAAGAATCACGCCTGGTCGACAACCGCTTCACCGACTACGGCTACCGCCAATTCATCGACGCCAACCAAGATCCCTTTTCAACGTTCGCTCTCGACGTCGACACCGGTAGCTACACCGTTGCCCGCCGCTGGCTCGCCGAGAGTGTGCTCCCTCCACGAGAATCTGTTCGCGTCGAAGAGTTCATAAATGCCTTCGATTACGACTACGAAACACCTCGTCGTGGCCTAGAGATCAGCGTCGATGGCGGCCCATCTCCGTTCGACCCTGACAATGTTCTTGTTCGTGTCGGTGTCCAGGCCGAAATCATCCCTGACAGCGAACGCCCACCGGTCGCACTCACATTCATCGTGGACACGTCGGGTTCGATAGACCAGGACAACCGGCTTGGCCTTGTTAAGGACTCACTCGAAATCCTGGTCGACGAACTCGGCGACGACGACGCCGTCGCCATCGTGGTCTACTCGAACAACTCCGGCATCGTGCTCGAACCAACACGGGTCAGCGACAGTCGACGCATCTACCATGCAATTGATTCTTTGACCGCTGGAGGCTCAACCAACCTGGAGTCAGGCTTGGTCGAAGGTTACGAACTTGCCGCCCGGGCGTTCCGCTCCGACGGTGTGAACCGAGTCATCATCGCCAGCGACGGCGTAGCCAACGCCGGCATCACTGACCAGAACCAACTGAGCAACTACATCCGAGACTTCGCCGATGAAGGCATCCAGCTGGTGACCGTGGGCTACGGCATGGGTAACTTCAACGACACGCTCATGGAACAACTCGCCGACAACGGTGACGGCTTCTACGCATACGTCGACACCAAGGACGAGGCCCAGCGCCTGTTCAAAGACGAACTGACGTCCACTCTGATCACCGCCGCTATCGATGCCAAGATCCAGGTCGAGTTCGACACCGACGTGGTCGCCGAGTACCGACTGATCGGCTTCGAGAACCGAGGCGTGCGAGACAACGACTTCCGCAACGACAATGTCGACGCTGGCGAACTTGGTGCTGGCCATCAGGTGACCGCCATGTACGAAGTGACCCTGCACCGAGACGTTGACCTCGCCGACCGCGGCGATATCGGTGAGGTGTTCCTGCGCTGGGGAGATCCCGCAACCGGTCAGGTCATCGAAATCGACGAAGACATCGACCTGCGAGACGTGGTTGAGACCTTTAGCGAAACCGCCATCGACTTCCAGCTTGCCACCGTCGTCACCGCCTTCGGCGAAGTGATGCGAGACAACCCCTACGCCGACGGCGTCGACCTGAACAACATCTGGGTCGAAGCCGGACGAGTAGCCGAACGCATGGACAGTGACCAGGTCGACGAACTGGTCGAACTTCTGGCCATCGCCCAAGACCTCAGCTAGGGACTACCCGCTCGCCTCTAGCGGGTCTGGGTTTGCGCACCCGGCGACTGAGAGCGTCCCAAGGAAGCGCCCGAACAACTCAACGATCTACGCGAACCATCACGCACCTGATCCCTTGCAGCCTCCGAACCTAGCCCGATCACTATTCACCTGAGCAGCGGGTCATGGGCCGTCGGCGCTGGGATCCACTTGGTTCTGCGAATGCCTCACTGCAATCCGATACGACCCTCGACAGGATGTGACTCTCGGTGGTGGCGGCTAAGAAGGAGCGCGATGGTGCGGGTTAGGCTTGATCGGTGAATACCGAACGCGCCGATGTCAGGTCGGAACGGTCCACAGAGTTGAGGAATCTTGGCGGTCCCGGCGGCACGGGCCCCGCGGCAGCGCTGCCGGGCGGCTTCCGCCACGGCATGCGAGCACTACGCCATCGAGACTTCCGTATCTTCTTCGCCGGCGCCCTGGTGTCAGGCTCAGGTAGCTGGTTACAGAATTTGACGGTGCCGTTCGTGTTGTTCGAACTGACGGGCAAGTCACTATGGGTTGGATTGGCCGGGTTCGCTCAGTTCATCCCCGCCTTCATACTGGGCCCGCTCGGCGGCTCGATTGCGGACCGCTATAACCGACGCACGGTTCTGCTCATCACACAGAGCGCCATGGCTGTCGCCGCCTTTGCGCTGTGGGGCATATGGGCGGCAGGTTGGCACGATCGATGGCTGATACTCACACTTACCGCAGCGACCGGCGTGATCAGCGGTTTCGCTATACCGAGTTGGCAGGCGTTCGTACCGTCGCTTGTCCCCAAAGAAGACCTGGCGTCGGCCATCACACTCAATTCGACACAGTTCAACGCCGCACGAGCCATCGGCCCTGCGCTAGCCGGACTGATCCTGGCCACCCTCGGCCCCGCGTTCGCGTTCTTCTTCAACGGCGTGTCGTTCCTATGCGTGATCGCAGCGGTCTGGGTGGTGCGACCCCTCACCAGTCAGCGACCCGCCACCGGTCGAACCGGCGTGTTCTCAGACTTTGGTGATGCGTTGCGATACATGAATCAGCGGACTGGGCTCAAAGTCTCGGTCATGTGTGCAGTCCTGGTTGCGTTCTTCGGGAACCCCGTGACTCAGTTCACCGTCGTGTTCGCCGAAGACGTCTATAACGCCGGACCCCGAGTCCTGGGTGCCTTAGCTGCAACCGTCGGCGTCGGCGCAGTTTTAATAGCCCCGTTTCTCTCGACCTTCGACACACGCATACCGCGCTCGGAAGTAGTTCGCTGGGGTCTGCCTATCTACGCATTGGCAGTCACCGCGTTCGGTCTTGCCCCTTCGTGGCCATTCGGTCTGGCAGCGCTGCTGATCGTCGGGGGCGGTTTCCTGGCAGTCATTGCGACAACGAACACAGCAATACAGCTGATCGTGACCGACCAAATGCGCGGCCGAGTCATGGCAGTGCGCGTCATGGGCTTCACGTTGGCCTTCCCACTCGGCGCGCTGGCCCAAGGCGTGATCGCCGACCTTTGGGGACCAAAACAGACGGTCGCAACATCGGGTCTGATCCTTCTGGCCGTGGCCCTCTACCTCGCTACCAGACCCAGCCTGCTCTCGACGCTTGACAACGTCGACGACAAACCCGACCAAACCGACTGATGTATCAAAACCGCAGCCAGGTTTGCGTCAACCGGGCCTTGTCAACCCTTATTGCTGCAATAGCTATTGCAGCGCGTCAGGGCCTGTGATTGAATCCCCTAGTGACGAAATTGAAAGACCGTGCCCGACTGGTGAAGAGGCTCTGCGAGATTGAGGCTGCCCTTGGTGACAACATCGAACGCAGCACCGAGATCCGGCGTCGGGTTGTCGCGTTCCATACTGCAATCGACAACGGCGCCGATGTCACAGCTCTGGTTGAAGACGAAGACAAACCTCGCACCGTTGAGATGTTGAGCGAGAACCTCGCCATCCTCGAGGACGTAGGTTCAAGCTTCCGGCAAAGCCTGGCACAAGCACTTCGCAGTGAAGGCATGACGATCCAGACGATCGGCCAACTCTTCGGTGTGACCCGACAGCGTATTTCCGCGCTCCTCAAGCAAGGGCAATAGACAGGACCGTTCCCCCGCACTTGACGCGCTCTGGCGCCAGGTCAAACGCACTCCTGAGCTGGCCTCCGGGGGTGTCGGCGAGTTGCTGGCTTGAGTCCGGAGGGTCGTGCACCGGAGGAATAAAACCTCAGGTGCCGTCGGCCCTTGCAGCGTTGTTGGAGCACCCAGAATTGACGAGATCGCTGACGACAGGGCTCCTGCGATTACGCCAAGGTCGATCAGCTATGGCGTCCCCCGCAAGTCGCCGCCTCGCCGAACCCGATCGTGTAGAACGCCACCGATAGCAACATCGCCAGATAGAGGCGATGTCGATTGATCCGCCAAAGGCTGGCCTCAACGTGCGAGAGATCAAGAAGTACACGTACCACCACCAGCCAGCTTCAACAAGTATGTCAACCATGGTGGCCCGCACATCATGCAGAGCGTGCCAATACCTATTTCGGCAATAACCGGTGCCGCAATAGGTATTGACACACGAGATGGCCAGGCATATTCTGGCGTCGGCGCAAGGTTTGCGCCCCCATTACGAGGCCTGCTCACGATGGACATCACAGCAGTTGAACTCTTGATCCTGGTGGTTGCCGTTACCCCAATCCCCACGGTCGCCGACCTCTTTACCAGGCGCGACGACGCGCCGGCACTACCCGGGGGGAACCATCTCGTTTGGATCCAACCAAATCAAACACGACACCGGTCGATACAACCAACGATCCGGCTGCGCAGCCACCGCGTCTAGCGGGTTTGGTCAGGATGCGTGCCAAGGCGTCATCGATAAAGCGGCCAGCCAATCATGAAAGATGACTCGATTAACGACCATGCCAACCAAGACCGACTCCAATACCGCCGACACGCCAGGCACCAACCTAAACCCAGCGGAGAAGCGTTCGGCCGCAAAGACTGGATCACAAAAGGCACCCGTCACCACGATCGCTACTCCGAAGAAAGTGACGAAGAAGAAGACGGTCGCCTCCAAAAAGGTGAGCAAGAAGACACCCGCGCCAAAGGCCGCTACACGCGAATCCAATCTCACGAAACCGCATTCCAGGGCCAAGCCAGCCCGCCCCGCCTTTGACCTTGCCGGTCGCAAAGTTGCCGCCGGTAAACGCATGCGTATCGAGCTACCAATCGCGAATCTCATGAGCGGTACTCCGGTTGCGCTCCCACTGATCGTGGTTCACGGCAAGAAGGACGGCCCGGTCGTGTGGCTCAGTGCCGCAATTCATGGCGACGAGATCGGTGGCGTGGAAATTATTCGCCAAGTCATGGACGTACTGAATGCACCATCAATGTCGGGAACCGTCATTGCTGCACCAGTGGTGAATGTGCACGGGTTCAATACCAACGACAGGTACCTGCCAGATCGTCGCGACCTGAACCGTAGCTTTCCCGGGTCGCTCCGTGGCTCACTTGCATCACGAATCGCCGCATTGTTCATGAATGAGGTCGTCAAACGATCCGACGTCGGCATCGATCTACACACCGGCTCTGATTTGCGGACCAACTTGCCCCAAATCCGTTGCAATCTCGATCACATGCCAACACGTGAACTGGCCGAGATTTTTGGCCCACCCATTGTCATCGACGCGCATCTTCGAGACGGATCGTTGCGCCAGGCCGCAGTTGAGGAAGACAAGATCATGCTGTTGTTTGAGGGCGGCGAAGCAAGTCGGTTTGATCCCACCGCCATTGCAACTGGCGTCTCCGGGGTACTCAGGGTGCTCAGGCACCTGGGCGTGATCGACACCGACACGCCAGCGGCACCGCAGTGTCTATATTCGCGATCGACCGGCTGGAGTCGCGCCTCTCGAAGCGGGATCGTGCATCTCGACGCGCACCTTGGCGAATTGGTGACAGCCAAGCAACAAGTCGCAACCATCTATGACCCATTCGGCAAGAGACTGAGCCGAATCACCGCGAAAAACGACGGAATCGTCATCGGTCATACCCAAGCACCGCTGGTTAACCGTGGGGACGCCATCTCCCACATTGCTCGCATCACTCCCGAAGCACCGACGCCGAGCTGGGACACTCCCGGCGCCGTCGACACAGAAGTCTTCTGAATGCCACGGTGGTACATCCCGCGTAACTTTCTGCCGTCCCAAGCGTCCACGTGATGAAGACACCTCGACACACCACACTCAAGATCCGGCCAGGCAGGCCACTCGGCTCAACGGCCTCATCATTCTGACCGGCCTCAGCGGGGTACCTGTCGTGCTCCGCTCTATAACTTTTAACAGAACAACAAAGACACCTATGACCGCAAACCAGCACAGTGGTAACCAGCACAGCAGTAACCAACACAATTATCTCGTTGAGATCGCCCCCATGGCCACCGCCTCACCATGACGGAGCCATTTGATGACCAGCCCAAGGCCACGAAACCAGCGTCGCTCCCTTCCTCCGGAGCCAATGCTGAAATTCCTGCGAAACGCATCGCCCCGGCGCTTGTGGGGTGGCGGGAATGGGCCTGGTTGCCGTCCCTTGCGAGCACGCCAATACGCGCCAAGATCGACACCGGTGCTGCATCCTCGTCGGTCCATGCCTCGCAGGTGGTGTTTGGATACGACACACTCGGTCAGCCGACCGTCTCGTTTGAGCTTCATCTTCATGAGGATCGCGAATCAACCATCAGTGTCAGCGACCATCGCGTAAGCGACACCCGGGTCGTGCGTTCTTCGTCGGGGCACTGGGCATCGCGGCCTGTGATCAAGGTGCCCATGCAACTCGGCGGTCTCACGTTCGAGATCGACGTTACTCTCGCGTCGCGTGACCCAATGGAATACCGCATGCTTATCGGGCGATCAGCGCTCCGTAAACGTTTCTATGTCGACACCAGCACATCGTTCCGACTAGGAGAACCTCAATGAACAACAACCACACAATGAAGCTCGGAATCCTGTCCCGCGCGCCGCAGGCGTACAGCACACGACGCCTCGTCGCCGCAGCCCAGGAACGAGGCCACGACGTCCGAGTACTGAACACCTTGAGGTTCGCGATCGACCTCTCACGAGACGAACCCGAAATGCAATACCGAGGTCAACCACTAGGCGATTACGACGCCGTACTCCCCCGTATCGGGACCTCGATCACCTTCTTCGGGCTCGCCGTTGTCCGCCAATTCGAGCAAATGAAGGTGTACACCCCGAACACATCAAACGGCATCGCGAACTCGCGAGACAAGCTGCGCTCGACCCAGCTGCTCTCTGCCCACGGCGTTGGCATCCCAGCAACCACCTTCGTGCGTAACCGCGCAGATGTGCTTCCCGCGATCGAACGCGTCGGCGGAGCACCCGTCGTCATCAAGCTGCTCGAAGGCACCCAAGGCATCGGCGTCATACTCGCACCAGATAACAGGGTCGCCGAAGCCGTCATCGAAACGCTGCAAAGCACCCGCCAGAACGTGCTGATCCAGCAGTTCATCGCCGAGAGCAAAGGCCGCGACGTTCGCGCATTCGTCGTAGGCGACCGTGTCGTCGCCGCCATGCGCCGTACCGCAGCCGGCGACGAGTTCCGTTCCAATGTGCACCGTGGGGGCACAACCAAGGCTCTCGAACTCTCCGACGAAGTCAAAAAGGTCGCCGTCAACGCTGCACAAATTATGGGGTTGCGGGTAGCTGGCGTGGACATGCTCGAGTCAGATCGCGGGCCGCTTGTTATGGAAGTGAACTCCTCACCAGGACTCGAAGGCATCGAAGGCGCCACCGGCCTCGACATCGCTGGCGTCATTGTTGACTACATGGCCAGCCAAGTCGCCTTCCCCGAACTCGACGTCCGCCAACGACTCTCAACGTCTGCCAATTACGGGGTCGTCGAGCTGGCGATCCACGATGGCGCTGATGTCCTGAAGCAGAACCTGACCATCGGCGACCTACGCGACCTCGACATCGCAGTACTCACCTTGCACCGGGGCGAAGCCGACATTCCCAACCCAAAAGCCTGGCGCTCTCTCGAAGCTGACGACCGCCTCGTGTGCTTCGGCAAACTCGAGTCAATTCGAGCACTCGTCCCCGAACGCCGACGACGCTCAGCACGCCCGACCGTCCAGGAACTCCCCGAAGGCGACGCTCTACTGGCATAAGCCAAACTGCGACAGACGCACGTACCTATGGCCCGCGGGAACAGGCCCATGCCGAGATGCCTCCACCCCGAACGATCGAGCCACTCATCCCAAAGCGGACCAGGCGTTGCGCTTGGTGTTGCATCCATCTCCAGGGCTTTCGAACATCGCCGAGCGCGCCTTGGATCTCGGCCACCGTTTCTTCATCCGGGCCAGACTGAACTTCCGACTTGTATGCGGGTCACGTGGTTTACGTACGCGATACCAGAAGTGCAAGTTTGGTCGGATCTAGCATGAGTTGCACGGGCGCGCCGGGCGAGAGCGCATCATCATGGAAGAGCCGCCAAGTCTGATCATTGACATCTACGAGCAGTTCGTATCGGTCGCCTTGGAAGGCGCATGCCCGCACCACGCCGCGGTAGTCACCCTCGCTGTCAGCAAGCACAATTGCGTCCGGGCGCACCGCGAAACGGTGGCCGTCCATCTCGATGATGGCCTCGTGCCCCAAGAATCGAGCAACGACCTCAGACTGCGGATCGCGCCAGACCTGCGCTGGCTCGCCCAACCTCAGAAGCTCACCTTGATGCATGACACCAACGACATCGGCGAGCGAAAAGGCTTCGTCCTGATCATGGGTCACATACACCGCCGTCTGTTCCAGCTCACGTAGCAGACGAGCGAGCTCAACATTCAGCTCGATTCGGCGACCTCGATCAAGCGACGCGAGGGGCTCGTCGAGCAGTAGCAGTTCTGGTTCTGGCGCCAGCGCTCTCGCCAGCGCCACCCGCTGGGCTTCGCCTCCCGATAACCCTTCGACGCTGCGTGGCCCAAAACCTTCGAGCCCAACCAGCACCAACAACTCTTCGACGCGGGTATCTCGAGTACCAGCATCGACGCCGCCCATCTTCAGACCGAAGTCAATATTGTCGGCAACGTTGCGGTGCGTAAACAGCGCATGATCCTGGAACATAAGACCGATTCCCCGTTGGTGTGTAGGGACGCTGGTGATGTCTCGCCCTTGCCATACGACCCGACCTTGAGCAGGTTCGACCAGGCCGGCGATCGTTCGAAGCAGTGTTGACTTGCCACAACCGCTGGGACCAACCAGAGCCAGCACGTCGCCAACTGCGATGTCCAAGGTGACGTCGTCAACGGCGGTCTTATCGCCATATCGCACAGTGAGTGACTGGATCGAGAGCGTCACAGCAGGCCACCTGCCTTGGGATGAAGGCGGTCGCCTATGAAGACCACGACTGTCGTGACGAGCATCAAGATCACAGACAATGCCATGGCTTGGCCTCGCAACAGATCCCCGGGTGTGCTGAGTAACCGCTGGATCGCAAGCGGGACCGTCAGCAGATCCGAACGACGACCAACGAACGAGGTTGCACCGAACTCACCCAAGCTGATCGCGAACGCGAAACCAACTCCTGTGGCCAACGCACGAGCGCCGATCCGAAGGTCGATCTCACGACGCACGCGGGCTGGCGCCGCTCCGAGCGTTGCGGCGGCTTCGCGCAGCGTCGGGTCAATAGCGCGCAATACCGGAACGACGCCACGCACCACGAACGGAATAGCGATTAAGGACTGCGTAATCGGGACAATCCACCAGGAGCTGCGAAGGTCCAACACGCCACGGTCTAACGAGATCAGGACACCGAAGCCCAGCGTGACCGCCGAGGTGCCGAGGGGCAGCAACATGCCGAGATCAAGGACTCGACTGACCGATCGGGTGCCGTGCACGATGGCGAGCGATGCCATGCCACCGACCACCAAGGCAATGCCTGCCGCAACCACCGCAAACGTCATCGAGTTCACCAGCGCGTCGGTGGCGCTGATCGGCAGCAGCCGTACCCGCTCGCCCAGCGCCTGATAGTTGGCGAACGAATAGCCACCGCCGCTAGCAAGGGACCGCTCGACGAGAACAGCCAGCGGGAGGCCGAGTACCAGTGCGGTGCAAGCCAGCGCAGCGGCAAGACGGGTTCGTTGGCCGCGCGTTTGAGCTGGAACTGCGCGGTCAGCCACCAGGCCCTGGCTCCCTGTGGCGCGGCGTTGCAACCATCCATTAACGACAACTAAGGACACCACTGCAACCATCTGCACGATCGATAGGGCAGCAGCAGTCGAGATGTCGGACCGGGTCACGGCATAGCGGTAGATCTCCGTTTCAATGCTGGACCGGCGGGGTCCACCCAGAAGCAGGATCACAGCAAACGAGGTAAAGCTAAACAGGAAGACCACCGAGATCGCGGCGACGATCGACGACTGCAACCGAGGCAAGGTAACTTCGCGAAATGCCTGCCATGGCGATGCCCCGAGTGTGCGTGCCGCTTCCTCGGGCCGTCGGTCAAGCTGCATCCAGAAGCCGCCAACGCTACGCACGAAGACCGCAATGTTGAAAAAGGCATGGGCGAGCAAGATCGCCCACACCGTGTGACGGAGTCGGATCGTTCCCTGGTCCAGCCCGAAACGGTCCATCAACCCGATGAACGCACCCGCGACGACCACAGTCGGCAAAACGAACGGCACAGTTACCAGTCCACGCGCGAGCCGTCGCCCCGCGAACTGCCGATTCGCTATAGCCCACGTGAGCGGAACGGCCAATGTGCCTGCTAGCAATGTGGACAACGCTGCCTGCCAGGTGGTGAACCATATGACCTTAAGAAAACGCGAGCCAGTCATGACGTCGAGCAAGCGGTCGGCATCGAGCCCAATCCCGCGAGCCAGCAAGGTGCCCACTGGATAGGCAAAGAACACGGCAACAAACGTGGCCGGCACCGCGGCCAGCGTCATGCTGCGGATTAACTTCATGTTGTTCTTGTTAGCAGAGCCATAGCCAAACAGCGTCGCCAGGATCGCAGAGCCTTTAGCCCAGACAGCGTTTCAGCGAGAAACGAGCCAAAAGGTGGGCTACCCGAGGACAATTTCGACCCACCGCTCGGTCCAAGCCTCGCGGTTGGCTTCGATCTCTTCTGGGGAGAGCGTCGCCGGGTTCTCGGCCAGCTGCCCAAACTCGACAAAAGCGTCGGGCAATGCAGCTTCACTGTTCGCCGGGTAAACAAACATGTTCAGCGGGATGTCCTCTTGGAACGTCGTGCTGAGCATAAAGTCGATCAGCTGTTGTGCTTCGTCGACATGCTCGGTTCCGGCAAGGATGCCAGCGAACTCGACTTGACGGAAGCAGCTGTCATACAGGACTGCACTTGGTGCAGTATCGACTGGTGGGTCAGCAAAGAGGACCTCGGCCGGCGGGCTCGAGGCATAACTGGTCACGATCGAGCGGGGTCCGTCACCAGCGGTGTACTCGCCGTAGTAGGCATCGCTCCAGCCAGCGGTAATGGAAACACCATTGTCGACCAGCGACTGCCAGTAGTCCTCCCAGCCGTCGCCGTAGCGAGCAATGGTGGCGAGCAGGAATGCAAAGCCCGGTGACGACGTCTCTGGGTTCATCGTGACGAACTGGTTCTCATTCATAGGATCAATGAGATCGTCGAGCGTCGTTGGCGCGTCGCCCGGCAACTGAGCGATCCAGTAGTTCACACACACATCGCCGTAGTCGATCGGCGTAACCCGGTTCTCGGGATCAAGCTGCAGTGCGGCGTCAACAGTCGAGAGAAACGGCGATTCGTACGGAACGAACAGTTCCGCATCGAGGCCACGCTGCAGGAACGTGTTATCGATGCCGAACATAACGTCAGCGGTTGGATTGTCCTTGGTCAGAATTGCGATGCTGACCAGCTGGCCAGCATCGCCTGCAGCGACTTGTTCAACCTCGATGCAGGTCTCAGCGGTAAACAATTCGAGCACGCCATCGGAGACAACAAACGAGTCATAGGTGGCCAGTGTGATCGACGTAGTGGACTCGCATTCTTCGTTGGTGAAGGCGATGGCAGGAGCATCTACTTCTTCACCAGTGGCTTCGGTCGCGCCGGTATCCAGCTCAGCATCATCTACGAGCGCTGCCGTGGCCTTTTCGACAGCCGTCGACACTTCGGTGTCACCGCACGATGCGACGATCAGACTCACTATCAGCAGCACGATGGCCGCACGAACGGACATCTTTGGCGTACTCAAAGAACTATTCACAATGTTCCTCCGCTGGCATTACCCAGATCAGGTGTGCGGGTCGACGAGTGATCGTCCTCTCAGCCCGGTGTTACCCCGAGCTCCCCGTTGTTAGGTTGGTCGTCAGTATAACGACCCCACATCGTTAGCCGTCGAGGTGTGCAATGACCGCGTCGATGGCCAGCTTGTAGCTGGTGACGCCGAACCCGCAGATCACGCCAACACACACGCCACTAAGCAGCGAGCGTGACCGAAATTCTTCGCGGGCGTGCACATTACTCATGTGGGTTTCGACCACCGGGATACCGCATCCGGCAATCGCATCTCGCAGTGCCACACTGGTGTGGGTGTAGCCACCGGGGTTGAATACGATGCCGTCGGCCCAGGTCATAGCTTCTTGAATGGCATCGACCAACTGGCCTTCGACGTTGGACTGATGATCACGCAGGGCTGCGCCGCGTTCGCCAGCGTAGGTGCGTAGATCAGCGACAATGTCGTCGAGCGAGCGGGTGCCGTAAACCTCGGGTTCACGAGTGCCGAGCATGTTGAGGTTCGGCCCGTTTAGGAGACCAATCTTGCGCATGATCAAAGGTTACTCGCCACAACCCACTGCACTGGGACGCCCAAAACGGTAACAACGTAACCGTCCAGAACTCACCAGACAGTTACGTTGCAGCAGAATAGATACCAGCTCGCGGCGCGTGGCCTAGCAAAGCCGGACTACGTCACACCGGAACCTAGAGGGAACGCCGAGATATTGACCTCTGCCAACACGCGAGTTCCGAGCCCCCAGGCGAGCAACTCGGTTAGTGAGCGAAGCGAACGGCGACTACGCGGGACCGCCGCCGAGGCTAAAGATTTCGCCTTCGGTGTAGATCGTGACGATCACGAGCGTGAGAACGACGGCGACGACGAGGAAGGCACCCAGGGCGTACCACTGCATTCGCGCCCGACGGTTAGCCACCATTTGCGCTTCCTTCTTCTCGGTCGCATTCATCTTGGTGCCGCGCTTTTTTGCGTGCGATTCAGTGGTGCTCATGATGTCCAAACCCATGGTCGTGGAGAAGTTGTTCCCGAACATGATCAGAATATGCGCGTTTGCTGCATTCGGGAACCTCAGTTCCTAAACTCTTCTTATGTCAGATGCACCCGATGGATCAGCCAAATCCACATCCGGGTCCGCCGACGATGCCGAGATTCGCCCAGCAACCGCATACCGAAACATCATTTTGACCGGCTTCATGGGTACGGGAAAGTCGACCGTTGGTCGCATCCTTGCGAGCCGGTTAAGTATGGATCATGTCGATACTGACAAGATGATCGAGCGCCGCCATGGGCCTATCCCTCGGATCTTCGAAGAGCAGGGCGAGGACGGTTTCCGAGAGATCGAGCGAGCAATCGCGAAAGAGGTATCGAACGACAAGGGCTACGTCATCTCGACCGGTGGCCGCTTCATGTTGGACCCAGAAAATGTGGCGGTCTTGCACGACGCCAACCGCATCTTCTGTCTGGTCGCCGAACTCGAGGTCGTCATGGAACGGGTTATGCGTCGACGCTCTAGCCGTCCCTTGCTTGCCGGCGACGATCCGCAGGCGCTCGTCGAAGAGTTGATGCGCGAACGTGCCGATGGTTACGCCCAGTTCGAAGCCGTTCGAACCGACGAACGTCCACCGTCAGAGGTGGTCGACGACATCGTCTCTCGGCTGTGAACAAGCCGAGCGGCCGTCAGCCAGCCACGAGGCGGCAACTGTCTGACAGGCTTAGTCCTGACCGAGTTGTTCGCGTTCGAACAGCGCGACGGCTTCAATTTCGCCAACTGTCAGCGTGTGCGCGAACGATGGCATGGCACCGCGGCCCTCGTTGATCACGGCGATCTGGTCCTCCATAAACGGGTACTTCTCGACAACGGCACCTGCACCAAGCGCAGGGCCAACATTGCCAGCGCCGCTTGGCCCGTGACAGCTAGCGCAGTTGGCGCTGTACACGCGTTCACCTAGGACCAACCCAACCACATCGGACGACTCTGCCCGGCTCGTCGTTCCGAGCTGGATGTTCAGGCCCACGCCCAGGATGGTTGCGGCAAGCACCGCCGTGACCACGAACCCACCGGCAAAACCCGAGGCGGACCACCAGAACGTCTCCTGCTTATCCTCGGTCTCAAGGTGGGCGTATTTCCCGGGGCGGTCCATTGGTGCAACATAAAAGACTGCAACGCTCACAGGAAGAGCACAACGTCCCTACCGGTGCACTGGCCATCTCCGTACGTTCGAGCAATGGTTAATCAAGGGCACCACTCATGAAACGTCGTGACTTCCTATTAGGAGGTGCTGCGGTCGGCGCAGTTGCAGCTGCTGGCGTTGTTGTACCACTAGCTCTCGTGTTCGCTGACGATGACGACATCGCCGGCGGCATCGATGGTGTAGCCATCGAGTATTTCGAGCGACAGCGAGTCGGTTCGCTGGCAGGACTCAGCTCCGGCGAGCCCCAGTATTTTGACTACCCACTCGTCGACCAGTCGAACATCATGGTTGACCTAGGTGATCGGGCCATTGGCGGCATCGGCGAGAACCGCAGCGTGGTTGCCTTCTCCAACATTTGCACCCATATGGGTTGCCCGGTGACCGACTACCAGCCCGAACACAAGGTGCTGGGACCATGTGTCTGTCACTACACGACCTTCGACCTGTCCAAAGACGGTCGGGTCGTACTTGGTCAGGCCACCCAGAATCTGCCCCGGCTGCTCCTCGAATCCGAAGGTGATGACGTGTTCGCTACTGGTGTGTTCCGCCTGATCTATGGCTACGCCAACAACCTTGCCGGCGTAAACGTCGAGATCGCGAGCACCGCACAATGAAACGCACCGAGGCCACCCAAACCAGCGGTGCCGAAACCGATGCCGCTGACCCGTCTTCGGTCATCGTTCCGTCAAACTCATCGTCGGTGCCGCTGCCACCGCCGGATGCCGTAACCCACACGACCTGCTGTGAATACTGTCCGGTCGCGTGCGGGTACAAGGTGTACACCTGGCCGCTCAGCGAGCGAGGCGGACCCGCTGCTAACCAGAACGCGCTTGGGGTGGACTTCCCGACCGTCGCGATCTCCGGCCGCTGGCCATCCGAGAACATGCACTCGGTCGTTCGGGTCGACGGCGAACTGCAAAATGTCTTGGTCATGCCAGACGCCGACAGCCAGGTAGTCAACATTGGCGGCACCCACAGCGTTCGCGGCGGCGCATTGGCCAAGAAGCTCTACACCGAAGACGGCCCGACCAAGGAGCGGTACCTGCGACCGCTGCTCAAGGTCGACGGTCAGCACGTGCCGATTTCGTGGGAGATGGCAACCGACCTGGTTGCCGAACTGTCGACGTACACGCTCGACAACTATGACGAGCTCGCCTGGGGAATGAAGATCTATTCCTACGAGTACTACGAAAACGTCTTCGCTGGGTCCAAGCTCGCGCTCGGCGCGATCGGAACACCGAACTACTCACCACATCATGCACCTGCCGATGGCGACGACGTCCCTGGTCTCAGCGACTGCGGTATCGATGCGTTCGCCCCGGCCTACGCCGATGACCGTGCCGCCGACGTGCTCTTCATCGCGGGTTCCGATCCGTACGAGACGAAGACCGTGCGCTTCACGACATGGCAATCACCATCTGGCGCGCCGATTATCTATGTCGACCCCCGTCGCACATTCACTGCCGCCTATGCCGAGGCGAACGACGGGCTGCATCTGCAACTGCGGCCCGGCACCGACACCTGTCTGTACAACGCACTGGCCCGAGAGATCATCTCGCATGGCTGGGAGAACTCGGCGTTCATCGACGAGAAGACAGCCAACGAAGACGAACTCGCGGCCGAGTCCGGATGGCGACGTCAACGGTTCGGCATGAGCTTCGAACAATACAAGACCTATCTCATGGGCCATGACGACTTCAGTCTCGAAGGAGCAGAACGAGTCACCGGCGTGCCGGCCGCCAAGATCGCACAAGCCGCCAAGATGATCAGCGGCGGGGCTGGCCCCCAGCCTAAGACCATGATTCTCTTCGAAAAGGGCGTGTACTGGTCGCACAACTACGAAAACACCGCCTCGATCGGCAGCCTGGGCGTATTGCTCGGAACGACCGGCGAAGAAGGCAAGGCCGTTGCCCGTATGGGTGGCCACCAGCGAGGCGGCCAAAAGGGTGCGGGGTATCCGAAAGACAAATCCCCGCACGAATTCGATGGCCACAAGATCGAGATGGATACCGAACGGTGGTTTGCCGAAGGCAAGACCCGTTTCCGCTGGATCGTCGGCACCAACTGGCTCGGGGCGATGGGCGGCACTTCGGCCCTGCGGCGCAAGGTCGCCGAACTGACCTCGATGGGTCCCGCAGTCAGCTCGACTGACCCGGCAACGGCACTTCAACAGCTCAAGGACCGAATCGACGCCGGGGGAACGGTGATGGTTCACCAAGAGATCTATCCCAACGAATCGACCAGTTTCGCCGACATCATTCTTCCCGCTGCAACGTGGGGTGAAGAAGACTTCGCTCGCAACAACGCTGAACGACGGCTACGTATCTATGAAAAGTTCATGGACGCTCCCGGCGAGACACGACCCGATTGGCAGATCTTCGCCGAAGTCGCCCGCAAGATGGGCTTCGAAGGCTTCGATTGGGCAGACTCGAACGAGATCTTCGAAGAAGCCTCGGCCCGGTCCACAGGTGGCCGCCGTGACTTCGCGGCGCTCGTCGAGAAAGCGAAGGCCGACGGAAAACGTGGTCACGACCTGCTCCGCGAATACGGAACCCAAGGACTGCAAACACCGCTCAAACTTGAAAACGGTGAGCTGGTCGAGACAGTACGTCTGCATGCCGACGGCAAATTTAAGTCAGACAGCGGCAAGGCAAACTTCGTCTTGTCCGATTGGGACGCAGTAGCTGAACGGAACGACATCCTCGGCCCCGACGAAGCAGCCGGAGAAATGTGGGTGCTCAACGGTCGGGTGAACGCATTGTGGAACAACATGTTCGACAACGTCAGACGCACGATCTCGACCGACCGGTGGCCGGCCAACTTCCTCGAGATACATGCCGACGACGCAGCTGAACGGGGCATCGAAAACGGTGACCTATTATCGATTGAGTCATCCAACGTGCTTGACCAGCTCGGCGAGAAGCACACCGGCGGCTTCACCGCGGTGGCGTACATCACCGACACAGTTACTCCTGGCGTCACCTTCACGTACTTCTTGTATCCCGGCTCCCCAGCGAACACGATCACGTCAGCGGACACATCGCTGCAGCCCATCAGCTTGCGCTACAACTTCAAGCTCGGACGTGGAACGGTCACCAAGATCGGCACAACTGGACTGGCCGAGACAATGTCGTTCGCGCCAAGGAACCTTCCCCCCGCTGTCTGACCAATGTCTTCGGACATAGCTCTTCATCACCACATGTGCGCAGTCCCCAGTTCGGTGGCACAGTGATCATGAGTAGCAGGTGATTGCATGTTCTTCCCATATCGATTCGACCATAAATACATCGGGCTCTGGTGGCCGCTTGGGGCCCGTGATGGCGTCGATGGCGTGACGGTCACCAACGAATTGTTCACCGCGTGCTTTGGGCGCTCTCGCCTGGAAACACCGATCACGAACGTGACCGAAGCCCATGTCACCCATGACTACCAATGGTGGAAAGCTGTCGGCATGCGTTTGTCGTTCGCCGACGACGGACTCACCTTCGGCACGTCCACCCACGGCGGGGTGTGCGTGCACTTTGACGAGAAGGTCCACCGCGTCATTGGCTTCAAGGATCATTCGGCCCTAACAGTCACGGTTGACGATCTCGAGGGGCTCGTTCATGCCATCGATGCGGCCCGCGGCAGCCGGTCAAGGTAATGGACCATCGACCCTGATCAGACGATGCGATGAGTAAAGCGATCGAGATGGTCGGACTCACGAAGACGTTCGGCGACCTAACCGCCGTGAACTCGCTCGACCTGCACATCGACGCCGGAACCATATTCGGCTTCATCGGGCCTAACGGTGCTGGCAAATCCACAACGATTCGAATGTTGATCGACGCGATTCGTCCTTCACATGGTTCAGCCCGCATCCTTGGTCTCGATTGCCACCATGACATGGTTCAGGTGCACGCTCACATCGGTTATCTGCCCGCAGAACTCCATCTACCCGAGGACCTCGATGGAACCGAATATTTGGACTATCTGGGTGCATTGCGAGGTTGCGCTTCGCAGGACAATCGTGCCGAGCTGATCGATCGCTTTGACCTAGACCCAACACGAAAGCTCCGTGAACTATCAACCGGCAATCGGCGCAAGATCGCCCTGGTGCAGGCGTTCATGCACCGTCCTGACGTCGTCTTGCTCGATGAACCAACGAGCGGTATTGACCCCTTGGTCCAGCACGAGTTCCATACGTTCCTCGCCGGCTATGCCGCCAACGGGGGAACTGCCTTTTTGTCTTCGCACACCTTGTCCGAGGTCGAGCGGGTGGCAGATCGCGTGGGAATTATTCGCGCCGGGCAACTTGTGATGGTCGACACTATTGAAGCCCTGCAGGCCCAAGCCGGCCGTCGTGTGGAAATCGACTTTGCATCGGTTAGCGACATTAGAAAACTCACCGCCGCCATGCTGTCCATCGACGGTGTTCAGGGCGTCGAAGTCAGACCAAACGGCATCGATGTCACCCATAGCGGCGATGTCGATTCCCTACTGCGCGCCGCGACAGCGGCGGGGACCATCGCCTCGATTCGTGCCGCCGCCATCAACCTCGAAGAAGTCTTTCTGAACTATTACCAGGCGCCAGGGCTATGACCGAGCGACCGCTTCCACCAGTCCTTCCGTCTTGCACAATGGTCACCCGGCTGTTCACTCGTAGAATGCTCGCCGAACGACGCCGGTTAATCGCCGGTATCACAATCGGCGGATTTCTCTTAGCGCTTCTAACAACAGCCTTGTACTCGAGCTTGGGTGCCGAGTACGACGCCCTCTTCGAAGAAATGCCAGCAGCATTGGTGAGCATGCTCGGCGACGCTGAGTTAGGCACGATCGAAGGCTGGCTCCAAGCCGAGGTGTTCTCATTTATGGGACCAGGCCTCGTCATCGGCTCCGCAATTTCGGTCGGTTCTGGTGGACTTGCGGGGGCCGAGCGCGGGGGCCGCCTGGCACTCGTTTCCTCCGGTCCCGTCAAGCGTTCCACCATCGTGATCTCTGTCGCGATAACAATCGCTATCACTGCCGCAATCACCACAGGTGGTCTGGTGTTCGGCATCCTGGTGGGCGCGTTTCTGGCAGGGGTTTCGGTGTCGGTTGCTAACGTGCTCGCGGCATCACTACTGCTGACGCTCCTTGCCGTGACGATCGGGGCACTCGCGTTGGCGGCCGGAGCGGTCACTGGCCGGCGTGGAACGTCTACGGCCGCCGCGGTAGTCGTGGCAGTCGCCAGCTATTGCATCTTCTCGTTCTTCCCGCTCAGCGCTCGACTCGATTCCTTTGCAAGCGTGTCCTTCTGGCACCTCTACGCTGGCGGCCGCCCACTGACAACCGGGTTGAACTTCGCCCACGTACTCATCTTCGCCATCGCCATCACTGCCGCTGTTGCGGTATCGATCATTGGATTCGAACGCCGAGACCTGACGGGCTAGGTGGTCAGCCCGCCTCGGATCAACACAGCATTTCGCAGGCTCGTCAGATCGACAGAGAACTGCAGAGGTTCTGGTGCTGGTCGCCGTCGATCCGGAATGTGTGGAAACAGCGCGCGAGACGCAGCGGCGAGACTGAGGGCGACGGATCGACTGGTATCGATCGGAACCGCTTCTGGCCAGTCGTCGAATCGCTCGGCCACGTAGTCGACCAACTCCGGCGTGGCATCCGATGGGTTGTAGACCGATGCCATTCGTTTGACAATGCGCTCTTTCGCAACCGGCATTGGCACCACACACCGCATCTCCGTAACACGAGCAGCAGACCCGGCCGCGATCTGGCGTAGAACGGCTCTTTCACCTGCTGAACGCCACGTGGCGTCGAGCACCACGCTCATCCCTTGCTCAAGCAGCGCCGTCGTCTGCCGAGTCATCTCTTCGAAGGTCCGGGCAGAGACCGACCGGGCGTAGAGGCCCTCATCGGGCTCAGCAAAGGCATGATCTTCATGGGAAATCCCTGCCACATCCTTGCGCACCTCATCGGAACGAATCCATACCGCGCCAAGTTCTGAGGCCGCTTCCCCAGCCACGGTGCTCTTCCCCGTGCCGGGCCCACCACCCACAAGAACAAGTCGTATCTGGGCGTGATCGAGATGGCGATGGGCAAGCTCGTGATAAGCACGCGCAGTATCTGCGGCGTCAGGGTCGCCCCCAAGGTGTTTCAGACACTCGATCTTGCAGCGGACATGAGCCCGGTACGCCACGTAGAAGTGCGCAAGCGACGACGGATGATGCTCGTTGGTGAACCCATTCCACGCTCGCATGAATGTAAGCGCTGCGCCGGGGCCAGCGAGTCGGTCAAGGTCCATAGCCAAGAACGCAACATCGGCCAAAGAGTCAGAGATTCGCAGCCGATCATCGAAGGCAACGCAGTCAATCAGTTGTGGGCCGCCGTCGACACAGTAGATGTGCTCTGCCCGCAGATCGCCGTGACCGTCACGGACCCAGCCGTCATCGATCCTCTTCTGGAAAAGTGGAGCACGCCCAGCCATGAATGCGCGTGACAACGAGGCAACCCGATGGAACTCGTCAGGTTCAACCACACTTCCGACGACGGGCTGAATCGCTGCGAAGTTGTCCTCCCAGTTCTGAGCGACCGCATCGAGTGACGCTGGCGATGCACTCGACCCTGTCAGCGCCGGCAAACCTGCGTGCATCGTGGACACCCGGCGAGCGACCTGAACCAACATTTCGTCACTCGCTCCTTGTTCGAGCAGGCGACTTAGCTCGCGATCGGCAGGAAGCCGTCGCATGACAATCATCCGGTCAACGAGATCACCGTCTTCATAGATGTCGCTGAGCCCGAGATAGACGTCCGGCGAGATGACCAAGTTTCGTTCAAACTCATGGGTAGCCGCGGCGCAGCGCCGCTCAGTATTGGTGAAGTCAACGAACGGAAGTGACACTGGCTTCAGCAACTTGAATACTCGTTCTTGTGTGAAGAAGAGCGTCGACAGATGGGTCTCTCGGGCATCGATCGATGGTTGGCTCGTCATTGCCCCATCGTCGCTGATTTACCGCGAGTCGAGCCAGGGTCCAAGGTCCTCGTACCCACGATCCACCGCGGGCCTTCGCCCCCGTGGGACCTTGGGCTCTACTGCTGAGCGAACCACTACGGCACGCTGCGATGGGAACGAGTAGGAGACCGTCGCATGCTGACCATCGGACCATCGGGCCATCAGCGTGACCACCGAGCTGTTCCACGTCAGCCGAACCCAACTCGCTCTCGGCCAGCTACATAACGAGCCCCCGAATTCGTCGCCATAAACGACGGTAGCGAACGAGCACTTCAAACATTGGCGCCGGCCCATGCACTCGCCGATTGGTATGGCCGACCCTGCACGGTGATCGAAGTGACAGCTGGCACGGTCCCGTGAATGGCGACCCGAGCCCAACCAGCACGAGTCTCTCGTTGGTCGCTCATGTTCTGTGCCCTGTCGTGATCCTGGGCGAGTAACCAACGTTTTGTCGTCTTGTGTGCGCGGTGCTGTAACGCAACAGCCGATGACCTTCGGCCCTAGTTAGCATGAAAGCCCTGCGTCACCATCGAGTCGAAGGAGGTGATCCATATGTCGGCCATACAGATCACCAGCACCAGAGCGAGCACCACCAACCGGTACGCAGCTCTTCGCGAGGTCAAACAAAGGAAAGCCTTTTGGCGGTACGTATCGGTATATACGGTCCTCACCTTGGCCTTCTGGACGAGCTGGGTCATCTCCGGCGGTGATGATCACTGGATCGCACCTTGGCCATTGGTGCCTACCGTTGTTTGGGGTCTCTTCATTCTTTTCCAGGAATACCAACTCAGTCACCCAACCGCCACCGCTTCGGCGACCCAATGAGCCACGCCTACACTCTCAAGACGACCGGACCCGTCCGGGTTTTTCTACTCGATGACCACGAGATCGTACGTCGAGGTGTCGCCGGCGTCCTGAATGCCGAGTCTGATCTAGAAGTCGTGGGTGATCATGGCTCTGCACACGGGGCCTTGGCTGCTGTCAAAGCATGCTCACCCGACGTTGCCGTTCTCGATGTTCGTCTAGGTGACGGCAGCGGTATCGAGGTGTGTCGCGACATTCGCTCGGCTCACCCCGATATTGGTTGCCTGATGCTGACGTCGTTCAGCGACGACGAAGCCCTGCTCGACGCGGCGATGGCCGGTGCCGCCGGCTACGTGCTGAAACAGATCCGCATGAACGACTTGACCGAGTCCATTCGTAAGGTCGCCGACGGGGTCCAACTGCTCGACAAGGCCGAAGTCCGCATGCGCATGCGTCGACTCAGCGAGACCGAAGAGGGTGTCTTGCGCACGCTCACTCCGCAGGAACTGAAGATCTTTGAGCTCATCGGCGAGGGCATGTCGAACCGTCAGATCGCCGATGAAATCTTCCTCGCCGAGAAGACCGTCAAGAACTATGCGTCGAACCTCTTCAGCAAGCTAGGCATCGCCCGTCGCACCCAGGCTGCGGCACTGGCCGCCCGAGTCGACGAGCGACGAAAGAACCGATTCGAGTAGCCAACGACCCTTAACCATTAACGCCGAACCAATGACGACCAAAGCGGTAATCAACCAGGCCTGCAATCATCTCCTCGATCCGTTGCTCGGGGCTGCGGAGGAATTCCCAGACGCTCCGATGGTCTCGTCCCGGAGCGGCACGCGATTCCTTGACATGTCGAGTGCCGGTGTTTCGGAACGTGTCCGCGAACTGCCAAAAGGGCTGATCGTGGTGGGCTCGCTAAGCCGCAACCTGACGCTCACCCCACTGCTTGGTTCAAGGTCTGACCACGTAGTTCGTCGTGCGGCATGCCCGGTCGTGGTCGTTCCTCCAAAGAAAGGCATCACACAATGACTACGCCAAAGATCGTTGACCTGCCCCCAGATCGATGCTGGGAACTGCTCGGGCAAAAGACCGTCGGGCGACTAGCGGTGTCGATCACCAACCACCCCGACATCTTCCCGGTCAACTATCGGGTGAGCGGCGAAAAGATTGTCATCAAAACGGCCGAGGGGCAGAAACTCGCGGCTGCCGTTCTCGGAACGTCAGTCGCCTTCGAGGTCGACGCACTCGACGATGCAACAAGGACGGGCTGGAGCATCGTGGTGAAGGGCACTGCAGAAGAACCGCGACGCCTCGAGGACTACCTGAGTGCCGAGGATCTAGACATCGAGCCCTGGGCACAAGGAAACAAGAGCCGCTACATCGTCATTGTCCCCTCACGCGTCACCGGCCGCGAGATTCCGCTGACGGAGTAAGAGCATCGTTGCTCCGTGATCCCAAGCAGAGGACCGCCGACAACCAACCCACAAGGATGGGCACCATCCTGTGCGGCGCTGATGGATCGGCAGACGCCCAGCACGCAGTCGACTACACCGCACGGCTTGCCCAGCAGTTGGGAGCCGAGGTTGTCCTGGTTCACGCGATCGGCCTATTGGAACACATGCCTATCGATGCCGCTCACCCGGGAGTCACGACCGGCGATCAGGCCCGAGAACTGCTGCGTTCTGACCAGCCGACTAGCCCGGGGTGGGCCAGCCGGCCCGGGGGACACGCAAACTACCTCTGGGGTATCAGTGGATCACCATGAAATCGATGTGGGCGTGGTGAGCGATCTTCGTTGAGACGCTCCCGCGAAGAACCTTGGAGGCACGACCAAGACCTCGGCTACCAACCACGACCATGGCGGCCCCAACCTGGTCCGCGATATCTAGAATCGCCGACGCCGGGTCGTCATCGATGAAATGTTGGACCACGGTATGACCCTTGTCGGCCACGAGTCTGGCCGCCTCTTCGAGCTTGCTGCGCGGACCGCTCATCAGGTCAATCGCCGATGTCAGCTCGGCAGGAACTGACGCATACGCGTCTTTGACCTGGCGAGCCGACGGTGCGTCGTAGGCGGAAACTAGGTGAACCGTTCCGCCGTCGTTCAACACTGTGAGCGCTGCATCTATGGCGCGTTCTGACCCATCTGAGCCGTCATAACCGACCACAATCATGTTGATATCCATAGTAGGTACCTCGTGTTGGTAGAGCGGATCGCCGTGGCGCCAACATGGGGCCATATGGCAGTTCCGCTTGGAGCTGGTTTGCATTGTTCAACCCAAGTGTGTTCGTTCAATGAGACAACGGCCAGAGTCTTTGGTCCCCCGAGCTAGCCAAAGGTGGACCATCGAGCTGGGGTCATCGAACAGGGGTTAATCCAGCAGGGTTCGTGTAGTCCAAAAATTCCGAAGGGCCTCTAATCGAGGATGACCTCAACCTCGGGCGGCACCAGCACGTCGGACTCAAAGGAGCGGAGCGTCTCTGAGACGTGCCCGTCCAGCTAGGCCAGAACTGAACCCAATGGGTGGGCCGTTATGACCGTTGAGTTCAGGGCCAAACGCCCGGTTGTGCAGCGAGACCAGGCACACGAGACCGGAGACAGGGACGTTTGGCACTAGCGCAAAGCAGCGTTACCGCGAAAAGTAGAACAACGACCTATTAGAGGAGCACCACCGTGAGCGACGCTCATCCAGTTCACTACATCGTGAAGGCCCAGCGGAACAACATCGTTGTCCACCTGCAGGAAGCGACGAGCCGTGAGGACGCCGAGCGACTGAAGGCAAGGTTCGAAGGGGTACCTCACACCCAGGCAGAGATCGTCGCGGTTCATGACCGTGCCGAGACCGACCTAACAACACACACTCGCGAAATCGTTGACACGATCGCGAAACAGGCTCAGAACTAACCAAGCGAAGGCACATCCTTCATGATGCTCACCGTTGTCTGTCCTCTTGCCGACAGCCCCAATGCAGAACGGGCACTTCCCAGTGCCTACGACGCTGCCGCCGCGCTCGGGGTCTCGCTCGAGCTGTTCAGCGCTGTGGAAGACGAACACATGGTTGATCGACGCCAGTGCCATCTAGAACAAGCAGGAACGCAAACCGGCGGCGTTGGAACCGACACACCACGAGTTCGGGTCATCGTCGACCCACACGCACCACGAGCATTGGCTGGTCGGTCGGCTTCGGCTGAAGTCCTTATGGTGATGGCGACGTCATCCCAACCACTTATGCACACCGGCTACGTGGGCTCCGCAGCAGAGCGCGTTGTACGTGAGAGTTATCACCCAGTCGTGCTGATCGGGCCACACAACCAAACAAGACTCGGTGATGTAAACCGGGTAGTCATTGCTTGCGACGGCTCTGCTCTCAGCGAAGAGATCGTTCCCGACGCATGTGATTGGGCAGAGAGACTGTCGGCTGAGGTCTGGGTGGTGACAATGCTGGATGCTCGCCACAAGGGTCTTGCCAACGCGACCCCACAGACCGAGGCGAACTACGTTCGTCGAATCGCTTCGAGGATCAATGCCAATTGGGAGGTGCTGCACGGGCACGACCCAGCAAGGACGATCACTGATTGGGCAGGACCCAACGCACTTATCGCACTCACTTCACATGGCCGCAGCGGCTTCAGCCGCATCACCGTCGGCAGCGTCGCCACGGCTGTCACCCGTTGGGCGACAGGACCGGTCCTGGTTGGGAATCAACAGAAACGCCTGGTCGAGCCGCCCACGGCCTGACTCATTGCCTCAAAACTCGGCATTACCTCAGAACAAAGGTCCACATGATGTGACGTTGGGCTCTAGGGATAGAGCCTTGGGCTCGGCACGATAGCCACGCATATATCTGCATGAGGGCACAGACACGATGGCTGGGCAGCTACCCAAAGAACTCTATATCGACCCCCGACCGGGCGGTCCCGATGCGGTTGAGCGCATCTGTGCGCACGCAACGAATCGTCCCGCCGAGGATGTTGTGGCTGTAGCTGTGTCCCCCACCAACGTTGCACAGGCATCAGACCTTTTGTTCGGAACCGGCATTGGCATTGTGAGTTTGATTGATGTGCGTACGAGAGGCCTCATCGACCAGGCAAGGCGCAGCGTGGCCGAGGGAGCGACCGAAATTGCCCTACCCCGACTCGAACTCAATCAGGTAGCCGTCCTGACACGGCTTCGGGCTCGCCTCGGGCCATTCATTCCTGTAACCATTCGTTTGACCGAAACGAACGGAGCCATCGATATGGCCGCCGCCGAAGAGGCGCTGCGTCTCGGTGCCGACTACGTTTCCTTTTCGGCGAACGCTGCATCCACAACGATCAGCCAGGACGTTCTCGCGCTACTGGCCCTTGCAGATGACCTGAAGCTTGGGGGCGTGAAGATCACAGCGACAACAGGCAACCAAGCCTCGTCGCTCAAACTAGAGACGAGCACCAGAGCCCGTGCGACGACACGGCTATGTGTGCCGATCTCTCTGGCAGGCGGGTGACCTTCGGCCCTACCCGTCACGGCATCATCGTGTGATGATCAGGCCATGTCCAACCAAGAGAACACCATGCCATTCATCGTCGTTGGAGTTGACGGGTCGGCCAGCGCGCAGCGTGCACTTGTTGCCGCAGTCGGACAAGCCAAGCTGGCCGAAGCTGAACTAAAGGTCGTCTACGTGGTCGTGCTGCCAGCGATGAGCGGCTACGAGTTCGGCCCGATTGATCTTCAGGACATGAACCAAGCTGGCGAAAAAATCGTCAAGAAAGCAATCGACGAGTTAACTGCGTCGTTCGACGGGAATCTGCCTGTGCCGGTCTCTTCTGAAGTCCTCACCGGTCATGTGGGAATCGAAATGCTACGTTCCGCAGAAGCTGACGATGGTGCGGCCATGGTTGTTGCTGGTTCCCGTGGGTATGGCGGGTTCCGCAGTTTGATGCTGGGATCGGTTACGACCTACCTCGCCCACCACCTGACCTGTCCTCTGCTCATCATTCCTTCCGAACCCGAGGAGTAGGCCCAGGACTACCCGCAAGACTCCACACTCGCCGGGACCTCAGACCAAGGAGCTCGAAAACAGCCGAAGTCGGAATACGTTTTTCCGTACCCTGCTAGAGGGGAACAGACCAGGTCAGCTCACTGCCAGTTCTTTCCAGCGAGGTGAACTGCATCGACCCCAGATGCGCTTCAGCTCGTTCGCGCATGTTGCGGAGCCCGTTGCCAGACAGTCTGTCGCCGACCGTCGTCTCGGCCGATATCTGCGTACCGTTGTCGATGACACGCAACACAAACGCATCCTCATCGGCCGTTAACGTTACGGTCGCGCGACTCGCACCGGCGTGCCGCGACACGTTCGAGAGTGCTTCGGTGATCACCGCCACGACGTCCTGGTGAATCGCAGTAGGCACATCGGACAGATCACCGAAACGGACGACCGGCTCGAAGCCCATGCTGTCTGCATACCCGCTTGCAATGGCCGCAACCTGGACGGTCAGAGACTCGCCTGGATCGTAGGAATGTAGTCCAAAGATTGCCTCGCGGAGTTCGCGGATTGCTTCGTCGATCTGGCCGACGGCGTTTACGGCCCGGTCGGCGATCTCGTCACGATCTGGCAGTGCCGCTGCTGCCTGCAACGTCATCCCGGTCGCGAATAGTCGCTGAATGACCGTGTCGTGCAGATCACGTGCGATCTGTTCACGAGCGTGCATGTTGTCCAGTCGAGTTTGGGCGCTCAAGAGCTCTGTCTCGGTGGAGTGCCTGGCGACTGCGTAGCGGATCGCGCGTGCGACCAGGTCCGCAGTAATAGTGCCCTTGACCAAATAGTCCTGGGCTCCAATGGCTACTGCTTCAACAGCAATCTCCGGATCATCAAGACCAGTAAGCACAACGACCGGGCAATGAGGTGACCGCGCAATCATTGTCTCGACGGACTGCAGCCCATCGCTGTCAGGTAACGACAAGTCGAGCAGCACACAGTCGAATGCCCGGAAGGTGAGGGCCTCAACTGCAGCAGCAAGTTCGGCGACCCGTTCCACCTCACAACCACCATCACTCGTGAGCGCCTTAGACATCGCTCGCGCGTCCAGTTCGTTGTCTTCAACGAGCAGGATCCGATAACACTCGCGATCGATCATGAGGGTGGGAGCCGCACCACAGAGAACCAGAAGCTGTCAATCTGCTCCATGACTGCCTGCCATCCCGCGAGATCGATCGGCTTGTTGACGTAGGCGTTCGCACCCAGGTCGTACGCGCCGAGAACATCGGCATCGTTTGCTGACGTGGTCAGGATCACAACGGGTATCCGCTTCAAGGCTTCGTCACCCTTCATGTGCGCCAGTACGTCGTGCCCGTCGCGGCCCGGCAGATTCAGATCAAGAAGAACCAAACTGGGCTTTGGTTGATCGCCCGACTCCAGATAGTGAATGGCTTGATCGCCATCACCCACCACATCGATCGAGTTGGCGACCTTCAGCTTCTTTGCGGCGCGCAAGGTGGCCCGAACATCAATCGGGTTATCTTCGACCAGCAAAACACGGATTGGTTTACTCGACGAAGTCACCATGTGTCGTTACCTTTCTCGCGGTGTAGTTCGATGTATGACAGACAAACGCGACATAGCAGATCGCTTCTGAACCGTTGAAGAAACAGTACTGGGCGTGCTCTCATCCTGGGCTAACGATGCTCCAGAGTTCCCAGGCTCCCAGCGACACCGTGAGAACCATGCCAAACAACGCCACGTAACGCCACGGCGAAAGCTCTCCGTTCTCTCGTCGGCCGAGCACGAACAACGCCAGGTTCACGAGTGAGAACACACCCAATGTCACCAGGCTGGTGATGCGAGCGAGTTGGCTCAGCGGGACGAGTGATACAAGCACAGCAACGACACAACACACGGCAATGGTCGCTCGGATCGGCGTGCGGCGCGACGCATGTACCTGACCCAGCGGGGCCAGCGGAGCGGGAAGAAGCCCTTCGCCCGCCATGCCATAGAGGACTCGCGAGGCCATAACGATTTGCACCAGGATGCCGTTGGTCATGGCGAGCGATGCCACAGTCGCCACAACGTCGGAGCCACGGCCACTCACCGCCTCGAACAAGGTTGCCATAGGGGCGTCGGAATCTACGATCGCTGCTCGTTCGGGCAGCACGACAGCGATGCAAGCCAGCAAGAGATAGACAACAATGCTGATTCCGAGCGTCCAGGCGATCGCCCGCGGTGCGGTGCGGCGCGGGTCGACGGTTTCCTCAGCCATATTAGCGATGTCTTCGAAACCTATGAATGCGAAGAATGCGATCACAGAGCCGGCCAGAATTGGGCTAGTGAAACCGTCCTGGCCTGCGGAAAAAACGGTGGACACCAACGGTGCATCGATGAGCTTCGGGAGGCCAAAGAGGGCGACAACAACAAGCGTCCCGACCTCGATCAGTGTCACGCCAGCTGCCAGCAGCACACTCTCGCGAACCCCGAAGGATGCGATTACGGCGACGACCGCGATGATGACCAGCGCCCCAACGATGGTCGGGAGTCCCGTCAACGAACGCAGATATCCCCCAAAGGCAAGTGAGACCACGGCGCTCGAAATCGTGCCCGTAACCACAACACCAAACCCGGCCACTCGGCCAAGTCCATCGCCCAGCGCGTGGGTAACGTACACGGCTTCACCGCCGGCTCGTGGGAACCGCCGGACCAACTGCATGTACGAAAGGCCGGTCACACCCGCGATCGCACCGGCTACGAGAAACGCCAGTGGAGCTTGATTCCCAGACACGGCAAGTATTTCGCCAATCAACGCGAAAATTCCCGCGCCAATCGTGACTCCTACGCCATAAAGGACGAGCAGTGGCAGTGTAAGTGTTCGTTTCAGTTGACCCGGCTGTGGACCTGCGTTCGGGTCCACCCCAGAGTTGTTGGTCATCGTCGCCTCAGACACTTTTGACTCAGACACTGTTGCTGAGGATCCCGTTCGTGGACAGAACTGGCACTATCGCCAGATAGCAACAGAGCCAGGCGCATGCTGGACCGCGTAGTCTGCCAGCGAGCCCAATACCCAACGTGAGATGCCAGAGTGCCCCTGGGCGCCGAGTACAAGCAAGCCATCGGGTTCCGCCTGGTCAACCAGCGTGGTGCGCGGGTCCCCTTGCATGATTTGATAAACGACCCGCGCCTCGTCGGCACCGGCTCGTTCGACCGCAATCGCGATTGTGTAGACGAGCATCTCCTCGGCACGAGCACCTAGGTCGGCTCTGAACTGATCGTCAAGCGGCAGATCGTCGAGTTCCCATTCGTCATGCGAATAAACCGCAGCGACCTGAGAGTCGCCAAGACTGAGGGCCCAGACAAGTGCATCGATAGACGATGGCGAACCGTCGACAGCGACAGTGATTCTGCCTTCTGGAGCAACGGCATCTCGGACCACCACCACGGGGCACTCGGCGTGTCGCACGCAGTACGCAGCAGTGGAGCCCACAAACAGCTGCCGAAGCCGGCTATTGCCAGTCCGGCCGAGAACCAAGAGATCATGATCCTCGGTTGCGTCGGACAATACAGACCGAGGAGCACCCATAACCACCCACTCTTCGGTGATCAGATCTGCTCGAGGTATCCCGGCGATTGCTACACCGAGCTTGGCTCGAGTCGCGCCCGAAACGTAGTCCGCGGGAACGACCGGGGCGCCAACGACCGGCATCATCATGGCCGTCGGATAACTCCACGTCATCGCTGCAGTCACGGACCCGTCTCGCTGTGCCGCAAGTGCTGTCGCCCATTGCAAGGCGGCGAGTGAGCTATCGGATCCATCGACTCCAACGAGAATCTTGAAACCCGTCTCGGCTGAACTCATGATGTCACTTTCTGTAGTCGCTCGTGTCCTGTCAGGTTGATCCGGTGGATAATCCCTGGATAAGTACTGTGAATATCCGGATAGGACAGGACGCTATGTAGATCGATGGCCCGATGAGCACCGGGAGGTCGGTACTGCGAGCTAGCCGGGCGACGGCGCATCAGCGCCAGAAGCCAAAAGTTGTGACCATGGCGTGCCAGTAGCCCGGCGACGATAAGACCACTCAGCGTCCAGACGTCCAGGCCGGTTAAGAGGATGGTCATACGGCCACTGTGCATCATCGGCACCGGCGACAGTAGGGCCCAAGGTCCCCGTCATTACAGAAGCCATTTGCAACCGGCAGCGCAATCGGCAACGCTCGTCGGGTGTCAGAAGATGGGCCAACCGGCGATCAACCTACGACCATATTTCAACAGGGCGTGGACATGGTCGCCATTGCCACTGACGGTCGGCTAGTCCAGGTCAGTCCGGCATGGACAAAAGCACTCGGCTGGTCCGAGACCGAACTCACTGAAACGTCCATGCTCGACTTCGTTCACCCCGACGATCTTGATGCCACCGAGGTGGTGTTCGCGCAGGTCCGTGAAGGCACCACACTCGATGGGTTCACGAATCGAATTCTTCACAAGGACGGCAGCTACCGGGCTATTCGATGGTCATTAGAACCCAACCAAAACGTGGTGTTTGTGCGCGCTCGCGACATCTCGACATACTCGGGGCTGCGAGAACGAGTGGAACGAAGCGAGGCTCTGGCCACAGCAATCTTGCGGACCGCGGTCGACCCCATCATCGTGATCGAACGGTCCGGCATCATCGTTGATGCCAATGAATCGACCTCAAATCTTTTTGGTTACACGTTCGATGAACTCATTGGATCCAACGTGAACATGCTCATGCCAGAGCCGTACCGATCCGAACACGACGGCTATCTCACTCGTTATCTAACCGAAGGTGACGCTCGCATCATTGGGATCGGCCGCGAGGTCCAAGCCCAACGTGCCGACGGCACTGTCTTTCCCATGGCCTTGGCGGTATCGGAAGTAAAGACCGACACCGATCATTTGTTCACTGGAATCATTCACGACCTCTCCGAGCGCAACCGACAGAGCGACGAGCTCTTGACCGCGAACACTGAACTCGAGGCGCGGGTAACGGAACGAACCGAACAGCTCAACGAATTACTTGACGAAGTCCAGCGCTCAAACCGAGATCTTGAACAATTCGCCTACATTGCGTCACACGACCTGCAGGCGCCACTGCGTAATGTCCGACAAGGTCTCGAACTGCTCGACGAACACTTGCAGGAAACCGTTGGAGCGCTATTCGATGACGAGGCGCAAGAACTACGCGACTTGGTTATCGCCGCCGTGCTCCGAATGGAAGAGCTGATCCGGGGCCTCCTTGCCTACTCACGGATTCAGCAAGGGCACGATCAGGATCGCGACATCATCGACCTGAACCAGATCGTTGGCGATGTCGTGACGA
>Ga0307985_10000216_pt1 | contig 34735 bp, 34 predicted proteins | sample EllFjometageno80_FD_203155 | JGI IMG/M metagenome (GOLD analysis project Ga0307985, IMG submission 203155) | Marine microbial communities from Ellis Fjord, Antarctic Ocean - #80 | ecosystem: Environmental > Aquatic > Marine > Unclassified | place: Southern Ocean | collected 2014-10-09 | reverse complement strand
GGGATTGTATTTGGGTGCTGAGTTTATGCACACTGCAAATTACGATCATACATAAAGATGGGTTTGTTATTAAGCTTGATAGTATTTGGGGTGTGGCTATCGAACCCGTCGAGCCAATTGAACCAGAAGTTGGTTCATCTGAACTAGATGCTGGTTCGGGTGAGCTTAACGTTGGTCCTAATGATTTGAAGGATAGGGTTAAGCTTGGGTGCTCGCCTTCAACGTCGGTTGAATACTGGGATGCTCGCTAATGGTTGAATCTAAAGTATTGAGCGAGTCCACCATTATGATGATGGATTCGTGGTCGCGTTGGGCTAGGGGTTTGGATGCTTACGCTTCCTTGTGGTATCCGTCGGCTTCGCCAGAGTCTAGGTTATCTGTTGATAATAACGTTTGGGAAGCGGGTGCAGTTAGCACGATGAGTACACCAGTCGTTGTAATGGATGCTGAACGTGTTGAGGCTGCTGTTCAAGTGGTTAGGCGTCAGGATATGCAGTTAGCCCAGTGCTTGAAGTATCGATGGGTCTATGAGTTCTCAGGAAGGCGTATAGCGAAGGAGTTGGGTACAAACCGTACCGATGTATGGCCTTTGGTAGAGCGCTCTGAGATGGCCTTACAGGGCGTCCTATGGAGTAGCGAAGATTGGCAATAAAAAAGGGGCCGTAGCCCCTTTTTGGTTTCGCTTCACTTTTCTCGTTTAGAAACGAGTTCTGCGGCGTAGTCTCGTATCTTAGGCACATCGTCTGGATGCGCCCATACCCGAGTTTGTTTTAGCCCTTTAGACTTGAGCCGGTCAATATACGCAGATTGGCGAAGAGCCATTGCTGGGTCGTAAGTGTTGTTTTTAATGGTCACGCCACTCTCCATTTTCCACGTTCACAGGTCTGAAACTCAAGGCCATCGATATACTCTTCGTATTCTGCAACCGACATTCCTTGGTGCAAGCTGCGTAGAACCTGCCTACTGGTGCGAATTCGTTTGTCGGTATGCTGGTTATAATTAAGTGTGTTACCTACTACCCAAGCGTCACGCTCGACCTCGTCCCAGAACATATACGCTTGACCTGCAATGCTTCGATTGCCAGAGTGTTTGTTTGGTTCACCGGTGGTGGTGCGCCTTCCGTCCTTGTACTCGAATGCAAATAAGTGATTAGTCATGGTTATATAACCTCCCCACGTCGTTTAACATCATTTATCTCATCGTCTCCCACTTGGTTTGTGTATAGAACATGCCCACCTTCTAGCATGAGTTGGAAAACATCGCAGGCAAAATCCCCATCTTTGTCCGTTCCACGGATTCTTAAATTGTACATCAACGTTGAAGCAATTATGGCGCTTATCTTAACGGTGGCATCCCCGACGTAGTATAGATCCCTTTCAATACCATTATTCTTCGGGGCGAAAACGGGCATATCTATCTCTAGCAGTCTTGCCTTTGCATAGTTTGCCATTCTCCGCTCGATTCCCTCTTCCCGTGTCTCTTTTGTTACTGTTTTATTGTTCATTTTGAGTCCTCCAGTTCTTCAAGTGTTTTACCCGAGGATATGTAACGCTCTACGTTAATCAGTCCACGCTCATCAATGAACAGCTCCACACCACTGTTAAGAATGACACGGTGTGCGGTGTCACGCTCCCTATGAACCGTACCGTCTTTGTACTCATACTCTCTTATCAAGTAGATATACAACGAACCGCTAGAATTTGCCGCGTCTTCGGTTATAACAGCGGCTATCGAACTTACTACAATGTCCGCGTCTCCTGCGTACTGTAGTATCGTATTATCCCCACCTGTTGGGCGGTATACCTTAGCCCGTACTGTTGTTACTGATTCCATAATCATCTACTCCCTTAGCTGTTCAGCCAGTCATCATAGGTTTTTAGGGGCTGACCTGTAAAGGTATCGTTTCCTTCACTGTCACCAGCGCAAGCCAGATAAATCTGGTACTCGCTATCATTGGTTCCCCTTGCTTGGGTCTGCCAGTCGTTGCTATATGTTAATTCCATGTCATGCTCCGTTAAGAATTAGAATAATATCGTCTTTGTATTCTCTGACGTATTCATCATAAGATAGTGGTATCTCGTCATTGTATTCTGCATCATCGACGTACCACTCGTAGTGTCGGTTTAATTCACTGGGGCTAAGGTCTGTTATTAATTCCATGTTGCTATCCTTTAGGGGCTTTTAGCCCCCTATTGGTGGGTTAGTGCGCCGCTATGCGCTCTTTAAACTCTTCGTCTGCTTCTTCACGGGTAGCCGAGTAATGGCCCCAGAAGAAACTATCTTCGCCAAACTGCCACGATACAAAAGGGTGATACCCTCGCTTCCTATCGCATAACGCTACACCATTGTAGAACGCTAATAGTTCCACGCCTTTACTGTTGGCCAGCTCTTGGATATTCATGCGGTCGCCTCCATTTTAAATGCTTCGTGGGTTTCGTAGTCGCTGCTTTCCATCACTGCACAAAGTGACCTGCTGTAGACTTTTTCATTATGGTATAGCTGGTCGTATTTCTTCTTGGCTTCCGCGTGTGAATCGAACGCCCTCCAAAAGTCTTTGGTTATTTCGTGCTTTTCTGTATATCTTAGGGTCCAGCATAGAACCCAGCTTCGGCTATCATCGTTTAAATTAATCATAAGTTATCCTTGGGGCGTTAACCCCTATTGGTGGGTTATTCTTTTCCGGTTATTGTTATAGATTTTGATCTATTCTTTCGCCACAGCTTTATGGTTCCGTTTTGCAGTTCCTGCATTAAAACCATTGTGTGAACGGTGGCTTCTGCTTCGCCGTATTTTTCGGCGCAGTAATCCAATAGAAAATTAGTAAGCACTAAGCGGGTTAAACTTACATCTTTGTTTCCAGTTACAGTTGCAAAGTATTGCATGTTGTTATCCTTGGGGCTTTCGCCCCTATTGGTGGGTTAGATTGAGTCGATTGTTGCTTTAATGACCACGGCAGCAAACCAGATAATAAATATCCATACGCCGAGGTGGCCAGTCTTGATCGCTTTAAACAGTCGCATTGTTTAGCTCTTCCCTAAGCGCGTTAATCTCGTTAGCCATAGTGTTATACAGCACCATTAAGCCGGTTATCATCGCGCATTTATCAGCGTCTCCCATACTGTGGGCAATGCTCATGCCGTAGCTGGTGGCGTCGTCGATGCTTTCGCGTGTTGCGAATACTGGAATCGTTTTGATTAGTTGGGTATTCATGGGTAAAACTCCTTGGGGCTTTCGCCCCTATTGGTTATTGGTGGGTTATGCCACCTCTAGTAATTTGATAACGTTGGCCATGCTGCGCCCGTGGGCGATGTATGCGATGGTCTTAACGTCTTTGTTCCAGCAATCCCGACATGAGCCACATTTGCCGTCGTTCGCGTATGCGGAACAAACCGACATTAAAGGCGTTGCGCTGTCTGCTGTTGGAATAATTGTGCTACTGGGTAAGTGGGTCTCTAAAATGCCACCGGTAACTGAATCGCTAGAAAGCCTGACAACTACGTTAGGCAGCGAGTGCATGTTATTTAAAACGTCGGTGAACTTGGCAAACTTATGCTGCCGCGTGGGTAGCCAGTGGTTGCAGTGTGGCGTCGCTGCCATAACTGCGAGAATCTTCAAAGCTAATCGCAGATCGTACATATCGCCGCTATCAAACCAGCGAAAATAGCGGTGTGAGTCTAACTCTTCAACCATGTCATCAACCCAGCCGGGCCGCTTCCAGTCTTCGCGGTTGGCGGCGCGTGGGGCTTTAACATTAGGGAATCGATAATTACCGCCACGGGCATAACAACCCTTGCAGGCGTCGGCTAGTTCGTAGACACCAGCCTTTAACGCGCCGGATATTATCGCGGCTGGGCATGTGGTCAAAGCTTCAAGGCTCCAACTGGCCGCGCGTAGCTTAGTGGTCCAAGATATATGTATCATGGGCTATCCTTATTGGTGGGTTAGTCTTTCGGCCCTTGTCCGGCCTCTTGGGGCTTTCGCCCCTATTAGCTTTTAATTGTTTGGGTTATCGCTGACTAATTCTTCAATGGTAATTCCTACCCGATCACCCCACGCGGTTAGTTCTTTAACTACCTGCGTCCATGTGGTGCAGTCGTCGCCGTCGTAAAAGTTCTCAAACGGTTCATCGGTCGCGGTCTCGTGGCCAGCCACAAAACATCCGCCTTCTTCTAAATCCCATTTGCCAAAACAGGTGATGCCCTTAATTGTTACGCTATTTGAAAATGACATGGTTAAAACTCCTTGGTGATTGTTGGGCCTAGCTATCGCCGGCTTATGTCTATTTTACCGTAGAGCCACTACGGTATGCAAGCGATTAACATTAGATATTTAATAAACTGCCATAGTGGCAGGGCTATTGGCCATTATCCGTGGTCTAATCCGGTTAAATACCAAATTAACCACTTGACCCGCTTCGGCGGGTTTTGTCGTTTTAGGAGGGCCGCTTTTAAAGCCGCCACTAGCAATATGGGACAACTAAATAACCAGCAATGGGAGAAGGCCGCACAAGTCTTTGTCGAGACTGGGAACAAAACCGAAGCCTTTCGCCAGGCCGGATACAGCACAAATTCATCTGCAATGGTCATCACTGGCAACGTCCAGCGACTATTTAAGAGAGAGCCAGTATTGAGGCGGATAGCCGAACTACAAGCACTGGCCGCAGAACGCCACGCAGTGACCATTGAGAGCTTAACCGCAGACCTCAGAGAGGATAGGGCACTGGCTTACTCTGTAAAGAACCCAAGCGCTGCGGTATCAGCAGTCATGGGCATGGCTAGACTGCATGGGCTAGATAAACAAGTATTAACAGCGGACCCGATTAACCCACCAAGCTTGATAAATATTGCAATCATAGACAGCACAACGGCAAAGCGTCTCAATGGTTAAAGCTAACAAAATCAACAGCTTAGATCTAACATTAGCCAAACCATTTGAGCCTTTGCTCAACCCCTGCCGGTATAAAATCGTTTATGGTGGCCGCGGTTCGGGAAAGAGTTACAGCATAGCGATGCTTTTGGTATTAGCTGCCTATAAAGAACCACTTCGCATCCTTTGCGCTCGTGAGATACAGAAGAGTATCACCGACTCGGTGCATCAGCTCTTGGTTGATACCATCGACCGACTGGGCTTGTTGAGTCACTTTGAAGTACAAAAGACACAAATACTAGGCAAGAACGGTTCAAGGTTCTTGTTTGAGGGCTTACGGTCCAACATATCTAAAGTTAAATCGATGGAGGGCATCGATAGAGTTTGGATAGAAGAGGCCGAGAGCGTGACCAACTCCAGTTGGGACACGTTAATACCGACCATAAGAAAGGATAACTCTGAAATATGGGTTTCCTTCAACCCATTAGATGAGATGGACGCCACATACCAGCGGTTTGTTGTTGAGCCACCGCCTGGTGCATTCGTTGTTAAGGTTAATTACGATCAGAACCCATGGTTTCCTGAAACGCTAGAGGCTGAACGCTTACACCTCAAAGAAAAGAACCAGGCACTATATGCTCACATCTGGGAAGGTGACTGCTACGCGAATAAAGACGGTGCCTATTATGCAGATCACATCATTGATAAGCAGATCAGCACCATACCAGTCGACAGATCATTACCAGTTAACACGGCTTGGGACCTTGGGGTAGCAGATGCGACCGCGATATGGCTATTCCAAGTTCAGGGGACGTCGGTCCGGTTTGTAAGCTATTACGAGTCGAGCGGTGAAGGTATACAGCATTACCTTGATGAGCTAGCAGCTTACAAGGAAGAGCATGGTATCCATTGGGGCTATCACATTGCACCCCACGATATACGGGTTAGAGAGTGGTCAACAGGTCAGAGCAGGCAGGAGATGGCTGCAAACTTGGGTATTAACTTCGATATAGCACCAAGCTTGCCGATTATCGACGGCATTGAGTCAGTACGAAGGTTACTGGGGTCTGCATGGTTCGATGAAGAGAACTGCAAAGCCGGTATTAGATCATTACGCAACTACCGCAAAGAGTGGGACGACAAGCGCCAAGCCTACAAGACTAAGCCATTACACGACTGGACCAGTCATTGTGCAGATGCAATGAGGTATTGCGCTGTATCGGCTGATACATGGGAATCACAACCTGTAGCAGCATTACAAACAACACGAATGAGACTGGCAGCATACGTTGCCGGTGATTCATCAATAGGTTATTAGATGCAAGAATCAAACGAGTTCGACCAATACTACGAAGAGCAAGATGCCTCCGAACAAGAGGCACAAGCTGAACGTGATATGGGAGAGCGCTTAAAGGTATTTGGTACGCGTCTAAGGGCGAAAGCCGATGACCAAGTCAAGCGACGATTCAGCATTGAAGAACGTTGGTTGGATGATCTACGCCAGTTCAACGGACAGTACGACAAGACCACAGCAGCCACACTGGCAGCTAGTGGGGGCAGTAAACTGTTCGTGAACATCACCCGTAACAAGGTGAACGCAGCAGAAGCACGACTAATCGACATCCTATTCCCAACAGACGACAGGAACTGGGGCGTACAGCCAACACCAGTACCTTACCTGTCTAAGCTAGCCAAAGACCAAGAGCCAGTCAATAACGAAAATGGTAGCCCATTCGTCACTGAGAAGGGCGTACAGGTACAGAATAGAGACGTAGCACAAGGCGTCATGGAAGAGGCGAGAGAACGCTCAGAAGCGATGCAGGATGAGATCGACGACCAGTTAACAGAAACGAATTATAACTCTGTAAACCGAGATATGGTCCACGATGCAGTGCTATATGGTACTGGCATCATCAAAGGACCAGTCATCCTTGGTAAGACACGACAGAAGTGGTCAGAAGTAGCAGATGAGCAAGGGCGAGTAGCCCAAGTCATGGAAGTGATCGACGACTTAAAGCCAGGTGCTGAGCGTGTAGATCCATGGGACTTCTTCCCAGACATGCAAGCTCGAAAGATAGACGATGCAGAGTTTGTATTCCAACGTCACTACATGAGCAAGAAGGCGCTTAGAGAGCTAGCAGACAAGCCAGGATTCCTACGCCAACAGATTGCAGAAGTATTAAGACAAGACACAGACAACACCCAGACCGCTACGCACTTGCAAGAGATGCAATCCATGGCAGGTATAACCTCACTCGACAATGGTCGTTTTGAGGTGTGGGAATATCACGGCCCTGTAGAGAAAGAAGACCTAATCGCTTGCGGTTGTGACGTTGATGAAGACGATGTGTTTAGTGATTTCAGTGGAGTGGTCTGGTTCAGTGAAGGCCATGTGCTTAAAGCCGTAATCAACCCAGCAGACACGGGCGAAATGCCATACAGCGTGTTCAATTGGGAGAAGGATGACACGACGCTATTCGGTGTAGGCATCCCTCATCTGATGCGCTCTAGCCAGAAGGTATTGAACGCGACATGGCGCATGCTCATGGACAATGCGGGATTATCAGTTGGCCCACAGACAGTCATCAACAGCCACGTTGTACGTCCAGCAGACGGCAACTGGCGTCTTACGCCCCATAAGATATGGGAGCTTACAGACAAGAATGGCAACGTGAACAACGTGTTTGGATCGTTTGAGATCAACAGTCACATGACTGAGCTAATCTCTCTATTCCAGTACGCGCGACAGATTGCCGACGAAGAGACAGCATTACCCCAGATCTCCCAAGGAGAGCAGGGGTCAGCAACAGACACAGCCAGTGGCATGACAATGCTAATGAACAGTGCGAACACAATGCTTCGACGTGTCGTGAAGAACTACGACGACGACATTACCCGTCCATTCATCAAGCGGATGTATGACTGGAACATGCAGTTCAGTCCGAAAGAAGAAGTGAAGGGTGACTTTAGCGTTGACGCTCGTGGCACAAGCAGTCTCTTGGTAAAAGAGCAGCAAGCAGCGAACTTAATGGCGCTAATGAACATCGCCGCATCACCACTACTTGAACCTTTAACAAACACCGCAGCGTTATACCGCAAAGTGGTGTCATCCATGCAGATCGAAGCCGATGAGATCGTGAAGACGACGGAAGAGATCGAGCTTGAAACGCAGAAGCTAGAACAGCAAATGCAAGCTCAACAAGAAATGATGATGCAAGCCTCGCAGCAGCAAGCACAGCCCACGCCCACCGGCGACCCACTGGCCGAGCAGAAGCTCGCTTTAGACGCACAGAAGATGCAGATGGACGGCCAGATTAAGGGCGCACAGATCCAAGCACAAGCCCAGAAGCTACAGGTTGAACAGCAGAAGATGGCGTCTGACCGAGAGCTTGAGCTGGCCAAGATGGCAGCAGAGAAGGGCATTAAGGTCAGTGAGATGCGCACCAAGCTGGGTATTGAGCAGATGAAGGTGCAGAGCAAGGATACGCTGTTCGAGAAAGAGCAAGCGTTGAAGATGCGCATGGGAAGTGGCATCTAATTGGATATTGATACGAAGTCAGCCGCATGGTTAGAAATAGCCGTGTGGGCTGAGGATGAGATTAAAGCTCGGCATGAGCTGCTTGAGATGACTCGGTTGAGTCATGAAGACACGCAGTTCATCCGAGGTGAGTTAAGCAGTTTAAGAGCGTTACTAGCCATGCCAACGGCTTCGCCGTTGCACATCGCTAGTAGCAACTACGAGTAAACACAGAGCCGCTAATCATAGCCGCCAAGGGTGTAACCAATGGATAGTACCGAGATAGTAGATGATTTTGATTCAGCATTTGATGAGTTTGCTGAAGGTGAAGTTAGTAGCGCAGAGTTAGCGCCAGAGAATACAGAGGTTGTAGCCGAAGAGGTTGCAGCAGAGCCGGAAGAAGCGCCAGTTGAACAAGACATCTGGGCAGAGGCCGACGAAGGGTTAAGGAGCGAGTACGACAAGCTCCGAGATAACAATGACAAGCTGTCCCATCAAGCGAAGAGTAACGCGGGACGGATTGGCGCTATGCAGCGCAAGTTAAACGAATTTCAAGCCTCTTCACCCGCCGGTGGTGTCCAACCATCCGCGACCGAAGTGGCTGAAGCTATGAAGACCCCCGAAGCTTGGGCGTCTTTTAATGAAGAGTATCCTGACATTCACGACGCGATCGAGTCCCGTCTTGAGGTGGAAAGGAGCCAAAACCAAGAAACAATGAACCGAGCGCTTCAACCGTTAAGAGCAGCGGAAGAAGAGCGCCATGTTAACGGTCAGTACGCCGCCTTAGAGGCCGCACATACAGACTGGAAAGACGTGGTGAAGAGCGGAGCATTCGTCGATTGGCTGCAACAACAACCTAACGCGATTCAACAGTTATCGAACAGCAATGACGCTTTTGAAGCCTCTAAGCTAATCGACTATTACAAGATGAGTCAGCCGAGGGAAGAAGCTGCAACAACTTCAACCGTCACAAGTATTCAGCAAAAGCGAGCTAAGCAGTTAGAAGACTCAACCGGAGTTAAATCGAAGTCAGGGCCAGGGGCCACTGGCGTTATACCACCGGATGATTTTGACGCTGCGTTTGAAATGTTTGCTGCTGATAATCGCTAGTTAAATTATTAGGAGGCCATCATGGCTAACACAGAATATGGTGATATTTCACCACGTACCGCAGCGTTTGCTGCTAAAGAAATGCTTAAACGAGGCATTCCATACTTAGTATTAGAGAAGTTCGGTCAGGCACGTCCTTTGGCCAACAAGTCTTCAAAAGTACAGAAGTTCCGTCGCTATTCCAGCTTGGCATTAGCCACTACTGCATTGACTGAAGGCGTCACGCCAACAGCTAAGCAGCTAGCCGCTGTTGATGTAACGGCCACCCTACAACAGTACGGTGACTTAGTAACCATCAGTGACGTGATTATCGATACTCACGAAGATCCAGTATTGCGCGAAGCGTCTGAAGTATTGGGCGAGCAAGCTGCACAAACTATTGAGACGATTCGTTTCAACGTGTTGAAAGCAGGTACTAACGTACAGTACGCAAACGGCGCTGCACGTAACGCTGTAAATACTGAGATGACACTAGCTACCCAGCGTAAGGCAACTCGTACACTGAAGCGCCAGAATGGCCGTGCAATCACTTCCGTAGTGAAAAGCACTCCATCTTACGGCACTGAAGCTGTCGCACCTTCGTATGTTGGTTTAATCCACCCTGATATGGACGCTACCGTTCGTGGTTTCGCTGGATTCGTTCCAGTTGAGAAGTACGGCACGATGACTCCGTTTGAAGGTGAGATTGGTAAGGTAGAGGACGTACGTTATGTATGCTCCACGATCTTTGCTTCATTCGCCAACGCTGGTGGTACTAAGGGTGCAATGATCTCTGCTGCCGGCACTTCTGCTGACGTTTACCCAACGTTGATCGTTGCGCGTGACGCTTACGGCATTGTTCCACTTAAAGGTGGCGCTTCACTAAGTCCAGCAGTTGTTAACCCTAAGCCTTCCGATAGCGATCCATTGGCCCAACGTGGTCATGTTAGCTGGAAGTCTATGCAGACCGCAGTAATTCTAAACGACGCCTTTATGGTGCGTATTGAATCATCTGTAACTGACTAACCACTAGGTTAGTTTTTCCCCAAAGGGCGCCCTAATCGGCGCCCTTTTTTATTGGAGTAAAGAAATGACTGATGTAGATACCGTTGAGGTTACTAAAGAAAAGCCAGCCGCTAATAAGCGGAGCGCTACCAAACCCAGCCGTGTAAAAGTGATCTTCCATAATCAGGAAGGCGACCTTGGTAAAACTGACATCGTTGTAGTTGTGAATGGTTATGGATACCAGATCAAACGTAACGAGCCAGTAGCCTTGCCGCCTGAAGTGATTGAAGCGATCGACAACGCGGTCGTAACACATATTGAGCGAGTTAATGGGGTCGATGAATCCCGTGACTTACAGCGTTTTCCCTACTCATTGGCGGGTTAAGCTTTGAATTACTTGGCACTTTGCGACAAGCTGTTAAAAGAAACAGGATTGAGCGATCAGGGCGTAACTACGGTTGTTGGTCAGACTGGCCTCAACAGGAAATCGGTTGATTGGATCAACCGTGCATGGACTGAAATCCAGAATCTTAATGACTGGAGCTTCCTATGGCAGACCGGATCTTTTGACACAGTAGATGGCCAGCAAAACTACGATCCAGTAATTAACTTGGCGCTATCGCCAACGTTAAACAAATGGGTTACAGGTTCTGTACGCATCACGGACAACGGACAAACAGGTTATTTAACCTATGTTCCTTGGGTGAGTTGGTCGCGTACTACATTTTCCAGCGGGAAGCCTACTAGCTTCACGCTTAGACCAGACAATAAGCTGTCATTCAATACTCTGCCCGACGCAGTGTACACAATCAGCTTTGACTATTACCGGACACCACAGCAGTTATCCGCAAACACGGATGAGTTGTTGTTGCCGGAGCAGTTTCAGGACGCGGTTCTCTACAAAGCTATCCTCTATGTGGCGGCTGAGCAAGACGCGCCTGAGTTATATCAGGACGCACAAGCCCAACTTAACATAAGGCTATCCGCTATGGGCGTCACTGAATTACCTACAATCACGTTAGCTGAAAGACCGGTGGCATAACAATGGCAGTTCAGTCTCAAGCTTGGGCGTTAAGTGGTGGTTTAGACCTCATTACCCCCGCGTTACAAATGGCCCCAGGCAAGGCGATCTTAGCTCAGAACTATGAGTGCGCTATGAACGGTGGATACCGTCGCATGGATGGCTACACGATCTACGATGGTCGTACGAGTGGAACGCACTTAGCTGTTACTGGAAGTGGACCAATTCGAGGTGTATGGGAATACAACAGTGTTCTGTACGCATTCAGAGATAACGCCGGTGGAACAGCCTGCGTTATGCACAAAGCGACATCCGCTGGATGGGTTGTTGTCACTACGCCAGCGCTTGCTGCTGGTGGCGCTTACGAGTTTGTTAATCATAACTTCGCTGGTCACTCAAGCACATTAACAATGTTCGGCTGTGATGGATTAGGTAAGGCGTTTAAGTTCGACGGCACAACGCTTACGCTACTCACAACCGGCATGACCACGGATACCCCATCGCATATCGGTGTACATAAGAACCATTTGTTCTTATCGTTCACTGGCGGTTCGATCCAGCACAGCGCACTAGGCGATCCAACAAGTTGGACGCTAGTGACTGGTGCAGGCGAAATTGGTATTGGTACTGAAGTGACTGGCTTTAGCAGTATGAAAGGTAACTCCTTAGCGATTACTGGTATCAATCAAATATCTATCCTATATGGCGCATCTTCGTCAGATTGGGATCTGAAGTTATTCTCTCCTGCAATCGGGGCAGCGCCTCGGACCAGTGGACAGATGGACGCAGACCTTTACTTCTTTAATGGCGATGACCTAAGCAGCCTAACAGCTACGCAAGCCTTTGGTGACTTTGAATCTGCTAGTGTGTCTGCGGTTATTAAGCCATTCATAGACGCTAGAAAGAACAACATTGTTGGCGCATCAGTTAACCGAGATAAGAACCAATACCGTTTGTTCTTTAGTGATAACACTGTATTAGTCGGCACGATTATTAACAGGCAATTAGTTGGTTTCAGTACGTGGAGACTAGAGCATACGCCTAGCTTTATCGCTGAAAAGTACATGGGCTGTACAGATGGCAGCATCATGTTGATGGATACTGGCACGTCGTTTAATGGCGTTGCTATCCAGTCATACCTTCGACTTCCATTTACCAACTTCAACACACCCCATAGAAAGAAACGTTTTCGTAAAGCCACACTGGAGTTAGAGGCTGGTAGCCAAGCAACACTAGACTACTTGGCAGACTATGACTACGGCTCTGGCGGTTCATCTTCAGGCGCACAAGCTACAGTTTACGGCGGTGGTGGGTTCTGGGATGTGGCGAACTGGGACAACTTTGTTTGGTCGAGTGCTGTAGTGGCCTCGGCAGAAGCCTACCTAAACGGCAGTGGTATGAACATTAGTTTATTGATCGTTCATACGAGTGCTACTGACCCCTCATTCACGTTGCAGGGTGTCCAATTGAACTACTCCTTACGAGGCTTAAATAGATGAGTAATACTTACACCAAACCCTCAAATCTCATCGCCGGTACAACTGCCCGTGCAGAAGATATTAACAACAGAGCAGGGGCAGCAGAGACTGGTTTTGATAACGTTGAGGCGATCACCAACCGGACGATTAAACTTCCAGTGGGTACAGCAGGCGACCAGCTTATTGCTGAGTCTGGCCCTAACCGTGCTAATAAAGAAATCGGCTTTGATGCCAGTGGTAACTTAGTTCTTATCGGCTCAGCCTTCCAATGGAAAGGTGATTGGGCAACATCAACAGCATATATCAAGAACGATATAGTACGCGACAGTAGCACTAAGAACCTTTACGCAGTTGTTGTAGATCACACCTCTGGTGTACTAGCTACAGACGTTACTGCTGTTAAGATGTCGATGGCAGTTAATGTTGTAGACGTTGAGACTGCAAAGACCGCAGCGCAGACAGCTCAAGCTTTATCCGAAGATTGGGCAGAGAAAACCACAGGCGCAGTTACAGGCACAAGCTATTCCTCAAAGCACTGGGCCACTACAGGTACAGTTCAAACTGTTAGCACAAACATCGCTGACATCAATACCACAGCAGATAACATTGCCTCCGTAAACACGGTAGCAACCAACATTGTCAAAGTGGTAAAAGTTGCAGACGATCTATTAGAAGCTATCTCTGAAATAGAAACAGTCGCAGCAGACCTTCAAGAAGCTAGTAGTGAGATAGAAGTAGTTGGCGCATCCATAGCCAACGTAGATACCACAGCGGTCAACATCGCTAATGTAAACACTGTTGCCACCAATATCGCCAACGTTAACAAAGTAGGGGTTATTGATACCAACGTTACAACCGTTGCAAACAATGACGCCAACGTCACTATCGTTGCAGGCAACGACACCGACATCTCAACTGTTGCAGGCAATAATACCAACATCTCAACCGTTGCAGGTATCTCAGCAGATGTTACTTCTGCCGTAGGCATCTCAGCCAACATCACAACCGTTGCAGGTAATACTTCAAACATAAACATTGCTGCTGGTATTTCAGCGGACATCACCACAGCCGCTTCGATTTCTTCGGCCATCTCGACTAACGCGACCAACATTGCAGCAATTCAAGCTGCCTCTGGAAATGCTACGACAGCGACCACTCAAGCCGGCATCGCAACAACCAAGGCAAGTGAAGCCGCCGCCTCAGCAACAGCAAGTGCAAACTCAGCATCATCAATTACGAATGCTGAAACAAACTCAGCAGCAAGTGCCGCAGCAGCAGCTTTGTCTTATGACTCCTTTGACGATCGCTATCTTGGCGCTCTTTCAGCCAACCCTACTTTAGATAATGACGGCGGTGCTTTAATTACAGGCGCATTGCACTTCAACACTACTGCGGGACAGATGCGTGTATATGATGGTGCTTCATGGGCTGCTGCTGGCTCCGCAGTTAATGGTACGTCTGAGCGGGTTGTATTCACCGCCACAGCAGCCCAAACCACCTTCGCAGCCACATACAACGCAGGTTATGTAGACGTATACCTCAACGGTATCAAGCTGCAACTCGCAGTGGACTATGCAGGTACATCTGGTACAAGCATCGTCCTAACCACAGGCGCAACAGTTGGCGACATCGTGGACATCGTTGCCTACGGCTCCTTCGCCTTGGCGGATCATTACACCAAGGTTGCTTCTGATGCACGATACCTAACCCCAACAGGTGATGGTTCAGGTCTTACGGGTATTGATTCATTACCTACCCAAGCCAGTCATGCAGGTAGATATTTAACAACTAATGGAAGTGCTGCTAGTTGGGTTGATAACTCAAACATTCTTTCTAGCACAACCGTAGATAGTGACAGAACACTGGATGGGGACACTCGTTACACAACTGGTAATGACCTCATAATTGCTGCTGCCGCAACTTTAACAATACCCTTAAACAGCCTGCTTGAAGTCAAGCTATACGGCAGTAACAAACAACTTTAACGAGGAATAAATCATGCCTTTACAGCTTAATACGACAAATGGATCGATCACCCTAACCGCAGAAGACGGAAGTGGCAATATCAATGCTGTCCTTCCACGCGCTGGCTTCTTAGCAGCAGACGGAGTAACTAACGCAAACTTCACAGGTGCAGACCTAGAAGTAGCTAAGGGTGGTACAGGTGCTTCAAGCGCAGGTGCTGCACGAACTAACTTAGGTTTGGTAGTGGGTACTGATGTACAAGCCTATGATGCGGACACTTCAAAGCTAGATGTTGCAGAGACACGTTCAGCAGCAATCAATATGGCGGATAATATTATACAAAGCCCAGTGCTTAAAGACTATTCAGAAACTAAAGTAGCTATGGCTGCCAATGACGTAGACCTTTCATTAGGTAACGTACAGACAAAGACTATCTCAGGCGCACAGACACTAACCTTCTCTAACCCTCCAGCAAGTGGTTCAGCAGGTTCATTTACCTTAATCCTAACCAACGGTGGTAGTGCAGTTGTAACTTGGCCAGCCTCAGTTGATTGGCCCGTAGCTACTGCTCCTACGTTAACAGCAGCAGGTGTTGATGTATTAGTATTCACAACGATTGACGGTGGAACCATATGGTATGGCATGGCTGTTGTAGGGATGGGTTAAACTATGACTACTGAAAAGAAAGTAGGAATGGGTATAGCTGGTCAGCCTACAGGTGGTGCGGTTGATGTCGCTGATGTGTTTAGTACTTATTTGTATACGGGTACTGGTGCAGCACAGACTATTACTAATGGCATAGACCTCGCTGGTGAAGGGGGTATGGTTTGGACTAAGAAACGAAATGCCGTTAGAGATAATTCCTTGTTTGATTCAGAAAGAGCGAACAATTCTGTTATAAAAACCAACACAAGCGGTGCGGCTAGTACAAAAGGCTATAATATAACCATGAATAGTAATGGATATTCATGGTCTGGTTCCTCAAATGACGTAAATTTTGTCAACGAAACATTCGCCTCATGGACATTCCGCAAGGCTCCTAAATTCTTTGACGTAGTAACGTGGACGGGTAATGGTGCTGCAGGGCGTGAGATAGCTCATGGGTTAGATGGGCCTGTAGGAATGATGATTATCAAGAACGTAGATATTGCGTCTGGGTGGATAGTTTGGAGTAAATCAATGAACTCTGAACAATATTTAAGGTTAAATGAATCAAGCGACATAGTATCTAGTCAGCCAGACATGTGGGACAGCACACTTCCTACTAACACTAATATTACTTTAGGGTATAACGCACAATGCAACCAATCAGGTTCAGCTCATGTAGCCTACCTATTCGCTGACAACACAGCCGAAGATGCTGATGAACAGATGATTAAGTGTGGTAGTTATACGGGTAATGGAGTCATTGACGGGCCTGAGATTAATCTGGGGTGGGAACCTCAGTATGTGATGGTTAAATCAACAGGAGCTAGTCAGAACTGGCATATTATGGACAGTATGCGAGGAATAGTTTCTGGAGGTAATACGAGCTATCTTTACGCAGACACTTCTGGTATTGAGGCGTATGACCCTAAAATAGAGCTAACCCCCACAGGGTTCCATGTCATAACTACATCTGGCTCATTAAACACGGGGGGGCTAGATTACATCTACATGGCCATTCGTGCGCCTATGATGGTAGAGCCTGAGAGTGGTACTGAGGTGTTTCATGTAGCTAATAGAGAAGTAGGGCCACCGTCTTTCAATAGTGGCTTTGTTACAGATATGATGCTATATACAGACGCAGTTGGAGGGGGCAATAACGATGTGGTTTCTAGGATGACTGGAAAAGTCTACCTCCAAGCAAACACCACCGCTGCTGAAGTAGCTTCTGCTAACTTTACTTGGGATTATAATGACGGCTGTAGGGACGCATCATCAGTCTCAGCTAACTATTTTGCTTGGATGTTCAAACGAGCAAAAGGCTTCTTTGATGTTGTAGCTTATACGGGTACGGGCGTGGCTGGTCAAACTATTAATCATAGTCTAGGTGTAGTGCCTGAGATGGCTATAACAAAATGTCGCAGTTTTGCTGGCACTAATTGGAACGTGTGGACAGAAGCTACAGGGTTAGCTACTTTTCCGAGCATAAATCAGTCTGGTGTTAGTATTGATACTGATTATGGCTTATCAATGCAATCGTCAACTGATGCGTACATTAAGCCTTACTCTACCTTCTCCACAAATGGAAGTGGGCAAACATACATAGCCTACCTATTTGCCACACTAGCAGGCATATCCAAAGTAGGCTCATACACGGGCAACGGCTCAAGTCAAACCATCAACTGTGGGTTCGCAGCAGGCGCTAGGTTCATACTAATTAAGCGTAAAGACGCTGCGGGCGGTGATTGGTACATTTGGGACAATGTACGTGGAATCGTTGCTGGTAACGACCCACACCTAAGCCTCAACTCTTCAGCAGCACAAGTAACCAATGACGACTCAATAGACCCAGATAACTCAGGTTTTAGTGTCAATCAGATTAGTGCAACCAACATCAATGTAAGCTCCGCTAGTTACATTTACTTAGCAATCGCATAGGAACAATCAACTATGAATTACAGAAACAAAACCACAGGCTCCATTAGCACTCAAGGCGAGATTCGCCAAGCTAATAAGCACCGTTCATTCCCACGAGTATGGGATGCAGACGTATGTACACTATTGGACATTGACCCAATCTTAGCAGCGCCTAAGCCAGCTTCTACCTCACTACAGGCAGTTAATGCTAACGGTGCAGTGCAAGATAGTCTAGGTAACTGGGTGGAAGCATGGGTTGTTGTAGATGCCTTTAGCGACACTACAGACGATGATGGTGTAGTGACTACTAAGGCCGATAACGAAGCAGCCTATACAGCGTCATTAGATGCTAATGCAGCCGCTAGTGTTCGTGCTGAACGTGATGCACTAATCAAAGCCACCGATTACTTCGCGCTATCTGATGTGGTAATGACCACAGAAATGACCACATACCGTCAGGCATTGCGCGCCGTACCTGAACAGGCTGGGTTTCCTAATACGATTGAGTGGCCAACAGAGGTATAACCCATGAGTAAGGCAAGAGACTTTGTTGAGAATATGCGTGGCGTATCCTCCAACATCCAAACGCAGTTAGCTTCTAAAAGAGCCAACAGTGCCACCATAAGTGATTCAAACTGGTCAGGTGCTGATTTAACCATCTCTAAAGGCGGCACGGGTGCGTCTAGTGCCTCTGCTGCTCGTAATAATCTAGGCGTTGAGATTGGTGTTGATGTCCAGGCTTACGATGCTACCTATGTAGTTGATGCTGATATTGGCTCTACAGTCTTATCCCCTACAGGTGATGGTTCGGGACTAACAGGCGTAGATAGCCTACCAACCCAAACAAGCCAAAGCGGTAAGTTCTTAACGAGTGACGGCACTGCCGCAAGCTGGGAAAGCGTAGTTTCAGCAGCTATAACGACCCCAACAATCACATCACCTACCAGTGGGGCCACAGGTTTTATTGGCCCATTAACTACTTCTGCGTATGCAATAGCAACTACCTTTGTAGGCACACATACAAGCTCACACTGGCAAGTGTCTTTACTGTCGGACTTCTCAACTCTAGTAACTGAGTCCACAGTAGACAATCAGGTAACTTGGTATCCTCTCTTAACAGCAACTTTAACCTCAATGTTCGCAAGGGTTAGGCATCACTCTGGTGATAATGTTAGTGATTGGTCGTCCACAGTATCTTTCACCACGCCTACCATCGTTGCTAAACCCCCTGCGCTAACAGTAGCAGGAAGCCCTTCTACAGTAATGTCATCATTTGATGTTACAACGGCTGCATTTGCTGTTTTTGGTGGGTCGGATACTCACGCTTCAACCTCTTGGTATCTTAAACTAGCAGGAACTACTGTATGGTCTTCTGTAAATGATGCTACAAATAAAACGTCAATAACAATCAACTATGCAAGTATTGCCCCATCAACGCAGTACACCCTTGAGGTTGTCCACAACGGAACTACATATTCAGGGATTACATCCACAACGGCCTTTACAACGACCTCCCTGTTTAATGGAGAGACCGTCTACACAACTGCTGGAACATTCTCTTGGGTCTGCCCTACAGGAGTTTCATCAGTCTCTATATTAAATGTTGGCGCAGGTGGTGGTGGTGGTTCTTATGTTAATAGTGGAACTAGTGGAGGGGCTTCTCACTTTAATAGTAATGCTGGTGGTTTAGGTGCTGGCGGAGCAGGCGGCACTAACGGTGGTGGTGGTGGTGGTGGCAGCCATTCTGGTGATGGTGGTGGTAATGGTGGAGCAGGGTCTTCTATGGGTGGCGGGGGTGCGGGAGGATACGCTGGAAATGGAGGTAACTCAACTTATAACGCCCCGAGTGGATCTGGATCTGGTGGTGGCGCAGGCGCAGGTGGCGGTGGCGGTAGTGGTGGTGGTGGTGGTGGCGTTGGCCTATTAGGTCAGGGTAATAGCGGAGCAGGGGCCACATCGTCTGGTTCTGGTGGTAGCGGTGGTAGCGGTGGTAGTAATGGGGGCAGTAAACACGGAGGCTACTACGGTGGTGGTGGCGGTGGTAATGACTATAGAAACGGTGGTGGCGGTGGTGGTTTAGGTTACAAAAACAACTATGCAGTTACGGCTGGCACTTCTTATACTGTTGTTGTTGGTGCAGGGGGTACAGGGGGTGCTCAGTACACACCAGCAGGAAATGGTAGGTCAGGGGCCGTTAGAATTATTTGGGGCACAGGTCGCTCATTCCCATCAAATGCTACATAAGGAGAATATAAATGCAATTCTTAATTAAACTAGAGGATGGTGCTGCCACAGGCTATCCCTTACTGCTCTCTAATGTTAGGCAAACTGATGTAACTGTCGGGCTGATTAATAAAGACTTTTTAAAACCGTCTGACCTGATAGGGACAGGGTATGGGGTTTTCACACATACCACTCCTGCATCTAACAGTGACTTGACAAAACAAAACAGTGAAGTCACAGCCACAGATCAAAACTCTGATGGTGAATGGCTTCAGAAGTTTGTGCTTGAAGACATTGTGTTTGACACGCCTGAAGCAAAGCAGGAAGTGGTCGCTTTCATGTTTACTGAAGAGGCTGCAAGTGTCCGTACTGAACGTGACGCACTTCTAGCAGACACTGATTGGTCAGGTAACTCAGACGTAACAATGGCATCGGCTATGACCACTTACCGCCAAGCACTTCGGGATGTACCTGCACAAGCTGGCTTTCCTAATACAATCACTTGGCCCACTGCACCATAAGGAATCTAAAGAATGGAATCTGACGCACGTTTTGACAGGCTAGAAGCTAAGATCGATAAGTTAGCTGACGCGATGGTTAAGTTGGTCGCTATAGACACGAAGATCGATGGATTGTTGAACCATAACAATACCCAAGATAATCGTTTAAATAAGCACAGTGAAGAGATCGATGAGAATAAAATTGCAATCGCCTTGCAGGGTAAAACCAGCAGCTCAAACGAATGGTTTGTTCGCATCTTAATTGCGGCGTTAGTTTCTGCCGCAGCGTATATGTTAAGGACATAGAATGTTTAAACTTGGTCAGAACTCTCTTAATAACCGAAGTGGTGTAGATCCACGGCTCATCGAGATCTCGGACCGTGCGATACAGTTATCTATCGTTGATTTTGGTATCCCTCAGTTTGGGGGGCTGCGCTCAGCTAGAGATCAAGCCAAGCTGTTCACAGCAGGTAAATCTAAGTGCGATGGACGGGTTAACCTATCCTACCATCAATCAGCAAAAGCCTTGGATGTGTTCGCTTATGTTGACGGCAAAGCCAGTTGGGAGAAAGAGCATTTGGCCTTGATCGCTGCTGCGATGTTGCAGTCAGCATCTGAACTAGGCTACCGATTAGCCTGGGGCGGATTGTGGACCAGTTTCTCCGATATGCCTCATTTCCAGTTAGGAGATTAGTATGGGAATACTTTCAAGTTTATTCGGTAGCGGTATAGTTAAGTCAGTAGAAAAGCTGGCATCAGAATACATTCAAACTGACCTTGAGTCAGCAGAAGCTAAGGCATTAATGATTAAGACGCTAGATCCTAATGGATTAATGCGCCGTGATCTATCGCGCTTTGCTTGCTGGGCTTACGGGTTCTATCTTGTAGCTATGGTAGGACTAAGCTTTATGGTTGCCTTTGGCATAGGTAATGTTGTTGGCGCTAGCGAGGCTGCAACAATGATGACCGGTTTGTTCTTACCAATCACCACTTCTTGGGCGGCTATTGTTTCAGCCAGCTTCGGAGTAAATGCCGCTAATGCTATCAAGCTAAGATAGAACATAACGTAGTTCCACTTAACACCAAATTAACACCCTACCTCTAAATGCTTGGCCTTATGGTCGATTTGAGTGTGGGCCATTTAAAACATGCTGAACATCAGCGACAAATAGGAGAGCCATTATGGCCCTTGGTTTTCAAAATCCCACTAATAATGCACCGTTGACGCAGGTCGCTGCGCCAGCACTGCAAGGTCCGACTACGCGACAGGTGTCGGCGAATGAAACTGTATCCGGCCAAATGGACAAGATCCTCGCCTCCAACTCACCCTTATTGCAACGCGCCAAGACGAGAGCAGCCCAAGCGGCAAACTCTCGTGGACTGTTAAACAGTTCAATGGGCGTACAAGCGGGTGAAGAGGCTGTATTAACAACTGCCATGCCAATGGCTCAGCAGGACGCAGCAACCTTTAACAAACAAGGCTTGACTAACCAGGGTGCGCAGAATCAATTCGCAACCGCTGCTAATAAGTACGGCACTGATACTGCGATGAACCAGCAGCAGTTCGGGAATCAATTCCAACTGTCTAATCAGAACTTTGAACAGCAAACAGGTACAGGTAATTACGCTGGAAACGGCCTGATCGGCACTAACCTGAAGAGTCAGTTAGAGCTGCAAAAGAGCGCTCAAGACTTCAACACTGGTGAGTCAGCGCTAAACCGCACACAGCAGACTGCGCTTCAGACAGGCCAACAAGGTTTTGCCTCTGGTGAAGCTGCGTTAGGTAGAGCGCAACAGACTAGCGAGTCGGCCCTTGGTCGTACACAACAGACTGCGCTTCAGTCAGGTCAGCAAGCCTTTGCTTCTGGTGAGGCCGCACTAGGTCGAACACAACAGACTGAGACTCTGGCGCAACAGCACCAGAACAGTGTAGCAACAGCGAAGAACTTAAACGATTACCAAACAGCGAACATAACGCTACAGGATAAGTTGCAGACTGAGATGACTAAATTGGGTCAAACCAACAGCCTTGAACTGACTAAGTTGAACGCAGACCTCGACGCTGGAAAGCTTGACGCACAAGTCTATGCCAATACGCGAGGCGCGTACTTGCAGTCAGTGAGTGAGCTTGTCCGTCAGACACAGATAACCATTGGAGAGATTCAAGTGAAAGAAGGAATTAGCGCCGAGGATAAGGCGAAGATGCTAGCTGACCAAGGGTCACTTTTGACCTCACATCTTAATGCGCAGAAGTCATTGTATACAGGCACAGCGACGTGGACTTCGGGCTGGGCCACTCTTCCAACGGCTAGAATATCGGGGGCAACATCATGAGTTTGAAAGACATTTGGGATGCTGGCGTAGACCTTATAGGCGATGCGTTCGACTGGTTAGATGGGAACGAAGCTGCCGCAGACTTCATTAGCGGTGCTGCGGTGCAGATGCTTGCTAACCAAGCGGCGTCAGACCAACGTGAGTCGGACATGAAAATAGCTGAAATGAAACAGCGCCGTGAAGATGACCGCACTAAAGTTAACTACGCTGGTATTGAAAACTATACCGGAAAGCTAACGGCTGATGGCGGTCTATTGACTAACGGATTGCTTTCAACGGCTAACTAGGAAAACGATATGGCTACTCAAGCACAAATGCGGGCGATGCACGCCTCCGGCGCTACTCAAGCAGAAATGAAGTCTGTGGTAGATAACAGTGGTGGTTACAACGGCGTTGATAGCAGCAAAAGCGGTGATAACTCTGCTGCTAACAGAGCGGCTGCTGCTAAGCGGACCATCACTCAAGCTGAAGATGCTGCTAAGAAGGCTGCGGCTGCTTCTAAACTTCGTTCGGATAATGAAGCTGCTGCCAAACGGCTTATCACTCAAGCGGACGCTGCTGCTAAGAAGGCTAAAGCTGCTTCTAAACTTCGTTCGGATAATGAAGCTGCGGCTAAGCGGATCATCACTCAAGCGGACGCTGCTGCTAAGAAGGCTGCGGCTGGCACTACTACTGCTACTTCTCTTATAGGTGGTGTTACATATCCTAATACTGGACCTCCTGGTGGCGGCACAGGTGATTTGGGTAATGAGGATGCGCTAGCCGACTTAGTCGCTGATGAAGATTTATTTAATGGCGGCACGGGCGACAATGGTACAGGTGATGATGGTACAGGTGATGATGGTACAGGTGATGATGGTACGGGTGATGATGGTACAGGTGGTGATACTGTTGTTGATACCGGCCCCACTGCGGCTGAAATAGCGGCTGCGGCAGCACTAGCTGCACTTCAAGAACAATACGCAGCGGCTGCTGCGACTGCGGCTGCTGCTGCTGAGGCTGCTGCTGCTGCGGCGGCGGCTGACAGGGCTGAGGCTAAGAGAGTTGCAGAAGCTGCGGCTGCTGCGGCTGAAAAGCTTCGCATTCAGCTAGGAAACGCAGCCTCTGCCGCTAAACTTAGCCAAAGAACCGCTGACACAGCCAAAACCACTGACCTTGCAGATACGTCGGGCTTAGTTAGTTCGTATATGCCCAAGGTCATCTCTGAATCCTTAAAGGGGAAAGGTAACTACGACCCTAACTGGGTGAACGCGAACAAGGTTGCTGGTGCTCAACACATAGAGGATCTAACCAACTCTGGTCAAATATCAGGTGCTCGATCCAACTTCACAGATGCTAATGGCAATGCCATTGGAGGTGTTGCTAACAGCCAAGATAACACTGCTATGCAAGATCTGGCAGCAGGGGGCAGTACAGACCCTCTAGGCGATCTTTCTAACCAAGTGAGTGACGAAGCTGGATTAGATACAACGCTCTCTGGTGCATGGAGACAGGCCATAGACGGCGCTGATGGACATAACTACGAGGGTGGTGGAGGACTGTTAAAGTTCTCACAAGATGGTGGCACGTCAGACCAAGTTGATGGCTTCACTGAGGCTGAAAGGTTCGGTGATAGCGATGAGTTTGCAAAGATTGATACCGCAGCTACTGATACCACAGTGACTAATACTGGAGATATTGATTCTGCGGAATCAACTGCTCTTGATCTATCTAAGTTTAGAGATAACCTTGGATTTGCAAGCAACTCAGAAGCAGAAGCCTTTTGGTCCTCGATGTCGCCTGAAGCTCAGGCAATCTTTAACAGCAAAGAAAACCCTAGCAACGCCGATAAGATTCTCCAAGGTGTGTTTGGTTTATTCATTCCAGGGTTCGGATTGCTGAATAAGTATATGTATAACGACGATATGACGTTGCAAGAGAAGCTAGACTTTTCGATCAAGACGGCCAACACAGTTGCTACAAATAACTTAAAAGCTGGCTCTGACGCTGGTACTGCCGCAGGTGGCGGTGGTAATGAGGTGGTGGTGGACACTGGAGGCGACGATGGAACCGATGGCTCAGATGGCTCAGATGACGCCACAGTAACTGACGGTGATAGCGTTGAATATAGCTCTTTAGAATCGTACTTAACCCTATTCGATAACCACAAGTTTTAGGAACAGATCATGCCAATAGATAATACGCAGCAGCCACAACAGTCGGCTCCAACTCAAAACACTCAACAGCCAGAGCAACAAGGTCTCATCCAAAACGCTCAACAGCCTGAAGAGGCTGGTGCTGACACGAATGAGATTTATAAAGTCATCTCTGGGCAGATGCTGAACCTTCTGTACGATTCTAAAGATTCAATCTTAGACACAATGCGTACAGGCGGACAGCAAGAGTCAGCAGTGATACTAGCAAGAATCATGGTGATGTCTATCAACAGCCTGAAGATGGCGGGTAAACGGATAGAGCCTGGAATGATGCTTATGTCGATGGTCGAGCTATCTAAAGCCCTTGGCGAACTAGCCATTGATGCCGGCGTAATGGACAAAGACCCACGAATGGTTGAAGAGTCGTTCTTTGCAGCAATCGCCAAAGCAGATGATGAGCTTCAAAAAGAAGCACTGAGCGATGAGGACCGAACAGCTTACGCAGCTTTAATGAAGAAGCTTAGGTCTCTACAGCAAGCCAAAGAACAACAGACTAAAGGCCAACCACAGCCTACCGAACAGTCACAGCAGGAGGCAATAGTATGAGCTTTGCAGGATTATTAGGTGCAGGACTATTGGGTGGAGCAGGCAATGCTGCCAAAGGTATAGGCGATCGTCTTCGTGAAGAGGCTAAGCAAAAGCGTGAGTTTGCTTTACAGGACCGTGCTGAGAAAAAGGCGCAAGGTCTTGCCGAGACAGAAAACGATAGGGCGGTTGAGGCTGCGCAGAAGGTGCGGATAGCCCAATTTCAACGAGATAGGATAAACAATGCCGCCCTTATCGGTAGACAGGACAACGCAGGTGATATAGCCGCAGATGCTGCCACAACGGGTTATGGCAGGGATGTAGAGAAAACGTCAGTTGCAACAGGTGTAGCTGAAGATGTAGCGGCAACGAGAGTTAAAACCGACAAAGTAGTGGTATCCGATGCGGTTGACGTGAACGCAGCAGTGGCGGCTCAAGGTCAGACGGATGCTCTTGCACTCCAAGCTGCCGGTGGAATCATAAAAACTGAACAACAAAAGTTAGGCTATGCAGCACGTTTGGAACAGATAAATCTAGCCAAAGTTGGCTCGATTGAAACATTCTTCGATGAAACATCTGGGATGGACCAGAAGTGGGAGATGATGGCCAGTGGAGACTGGGAGAAAAGAGGTGGACCCAAGGCTCCAGACGCATCAACGTCCAAAGGCTTTACGCTTCAGAACGGCTACAACGATAAAGGCGAAGAGATTAAAGGCTATATGAGTGGCACATCCTTCGTACAGGTCGGCGCTGCAAAAGGTGTCAAGGTAACTACTGAGAAAGAAGCCCTAACCTACTTAACTGCCCAAGCTAAGTTCCTTATAACAGGCGCTTCAAACTCGTTTATAGCAACTAAGCTAAGTGACGAAGACGCTGCATTAGTGTCTGCATGGGTAGATGAAGGTATGACGGCATGGAACTCAAGTGGAACACCGCAGAACCTATCATCAATAGTTAAGAACGTAATGTTTAAACCTTGGAAGTTAAAAGACTCTGAGATAACAACAGCGGATATTGATGCTGCCGAGCAGGTGGTTGACGCCAACGATAAATTGGATAAGTCTCAACTCAAAGTGATCTCAAGGCAGATAGCGACAAGGCGCCAGCCTGACTTTATAGCTGCTCAAACTGCGTATACGAATATCATCGCAGCGGGTGGAGATACGGCAGCGCTCTTTAAGAGAATGAAGAAGATGGGGTATAGCCCTGACCTTCTTCGATAAGTAACAAACCCACCAAACTAAGCCCGACCAAGTGTCGGGCTTTTTCGTTTCTGGCCCCTAATAAAAGGCATAAGTATGACTTATAACGCATTCGCCGATCTTGATCCCCTCAACGAAGAGTACGGATCTAAAGACAGCTTTAATTCTAGTAGCGATACGAATGTCCCCAAGACAAGCTTTGATAGAAACAATCCCTTCGCAGATCTTGACCCCCTATTTGGCACACCTGTTAATAACGGAGTGTTAGCTCCTGTAGTACAACCAGAAGCAATAACGCCAGTAGCTGAGACGCCACAGAACCAAATTGGTCAGTTCGATCTCATCGACGTTAGTCCAGACAAACAAGGCTGGGGTGAGCTAGGTGGTTGGAAGAACCTTGAAGACGGTAGTGTAAGCACCGAGCTTACGATTACGGTTAAGCATCCTGAGTTAAACCAAGGAATGCCTACTGTTATCCCAACCTTGGTCGCTGGACAGGAGAATATCGACGGGCTACTTAGCTTCAATATTACCGACCAGCATGAAGAGATTGCGGTTAAACGAGCTATTCAACGCCAGAATGATGGTATGACATGGCCGTCGTTTGAAACCATTCCCGAAGCAGATAAGTTTGCCGAAGCACGTTCTAGTAACAAACCTACAGAAAGCGATAGCCCTAACTCAGCCGTAACTGACTTTATACTTCGAGATGAAAACACATTCGCAGGTCGGGTGAACCGAGGCATAGCAGAACGAGCGTCTACTCTTGGGGGTGGCCTTGTTCGTTTTGTTGGCCAGTCAGCCGATGAGCTAGGCGACTGGTTGGAAGAGCGTGTACCTCTAGGCGTGGTAGACATTAGCGCTGATGGTATATCTTGGCGTCCATCAACTAAGGAAGATATTGCACAGCCATCGTTCCTACTTCCATTAGCCAGAGATATGGAAAGTGCAGACTTCGGGTATAAAGAAGGCACTACTTGGGAAGAGGTAAAGAATGAGCCATTAGCTAACATACTCCCGTGGGCGTTAGAAACAGGGCTAGTATCTGCCCCCGATATGGCTGCGGCAATCGTTGCATTACCAGCATATATCGCTGCTAGAACTGGCGAGATGGGACAGAATCGAGCAGAGAATAAGGGTGAGAAAGACGCTACATTCCAAGAGTTTCTCGAAGTTCTACCCGCTTCGGTATTCTCAGCGATAATAGAGCGTATTGGTGTATCAAAGGTGTTCGGTATAAGTACACCTGTTCAAAGCATTGCTGAAGTGCCAAAAGAAATCGCCAAACGTGTTATTACTGACAGCGCCGTAGAGGGAATCCAAGAGCCATTAGAATACGCTGCCGAGACTATCGGTACAAACGTAGCGTTCGAGCCAGCGGTTGCGGCTGAGCGAGCACTGCAAGGTGCTTTAAGTGGTGCTGTTACCGCTTCAACTCTCGCACCCCTGACCATACCTGGCGAACTCGCGCTAGCCGACGCAAAGAAGACCGATGGCGGTCCCCAAGCTAACAGCGATGGCTCTTTTGGTACACCTACCCCTGCACTAATATCCCCTAATGCTAATACTGAAGGATGGGGTATTTTCCCAAATGTGGGCGGGTCATACTCAGTGCTAAATCCCGCCACTGGAGAAAATGCAGGTACATTCGACTCTGAACAAGAAGCCGAGTTAGCGTATCAATCTAAGGTTGTAGAAACCCCACCACAAAAAACTGAACCAGCCATACCGGATGCGCCCACCAGTGCAGCACCGGACATTGCCGAAGTGGAAGTTGGAATCAATGCGCAACGCGCAGAGCTTGATAACGACTTGGCTAAGATAATGGCTGCTCTGGATGCGCCACTAACATCAAGCGTACCCCCTACAACTGATTTAATAGCGCAAACACCTACCATTGTAAGCATACCGAAAGATGAGCCTGAAGTAGATCCTCTTGCGATTACTGCTGAAGATATGGCTCAGATAGACATAGACACGGCTGCTTATGAAGCAAGCATTGCTGCAACAAATACTGAGTTACCACCCACACTTCCAGCGTTAACACCTGAAACGGTAGAGTTAGCACCCGAATCTCCAGAGTTACTACCCGAATCTTTTGAGTTAGCACCCGAATTTCCAGTTATCCCCGTTGAGCCAGTTAAAAAGAAGTACCAGTCTGAGTCACAAAAAGCAGCACAACGTAAAGAAATCGATCCTACTAAAGATGATCTTCTAGTTGCTATAGCTAAGTTGGGTGGCGTTACACGAACTGAGGCTTCAAGCGAAGGCTTTGATACACCCGATTTTAAGCTGCGTAAAGGCTTTGGTGGTCAGGTTGTCTTTAGGGCGAAAGCAGAAGAAGGTAGGTCGTTTGATGCAATGCGTGAGGCGTTATCCCAGTATGGATATATAGACGCCAACTCGACTGTTAACGACTTCGCAGACCTTCTACAGAAAGCGGTCCGTGGTGAGACTGTTGTGTCCACAGCTAACGAAGCCAACTTGGCAAACGTAGACGCAGCAAGGGATGAAGACTTTATTGCCCAAGGTGGTGAGATACAGGCAGCACAAGCACCAGTTAAACCCCAAGATCAAAACCTTACATCTGCATTAGAAGAAGCGCGAACTCTTGGCTTGCCAGAGAGCGAGATTGATTCTATCCTAACCAACTACCCCAAAGAATCCGAGGCTGTTCTACAGCTCCAGATGTCTATGGGAGATATTGAGTTAGGAGATAGCAGTGTCACAACAAACCAAGCCGCCAGGGTGGGAGACCTACGACCAGAACGAAATGTTCCTAAGAGCGCAGGAGATCAAGGACTGGCAGGACAGTATACGAATGACGGAACTGGACCGAGCGATAATGGAACGCAGAATGGCACAGATGAGGTGGGAGTATTACTCAGCCCTAGTGCTACATCTGGAGACCCCATTGCAGACAGCGAAGCGGGAAGCGGGGGAGGAAGCGATAGTGCTGGATTGTCTGGGACCAATGCCAGAGAAACAGTATCACTAGATGGGACCATGCTTCCGACTGAGAGACGCCGGATTGAAACTAAGCTATCCGCAATGTCTACGAAAGACTTTGCAACGACTTTAAAGAATACAGGTTTACTAAAGACTGGAACTAAAGAAAGCAAGATCAAGCGCATGGTAGACGCCAGAGAAGGCGCACAAGCTATGGCTCAGTTTGATAGCCTAGAAGCGTTTATTGAAGCGGTAAATGATACCCCCAAATGGCAAGATGCTCTCTCAAAAACCACAATATCCAAAAGTGACCTTTTGCGATGGACTAATGCGACCAAGATGAAGGGCGATTTATACTCCCGAGAGGGTGTTTTGGAAAACGCTGCTAACTTGTACGACTGGGCAACGGCTTCGGGCGCTTTAAATATCCCACGAACTTCTGAGAAGTCTCAGTACGAAGGGGAAAGCTCGATGCAAGCCAGTGCGAGGGCAACAGACGAGCGAATAAAAGCCAGTAAGAAAGCGACTGAATCATACTCGCATTTTAGTCGCCTTGAAGATCCTAGTTTGACTCAAGAACAGATTCAAACAAACTATGAAGCTATGGTAGCGGGTGAAGATAAACGAATTGTCCAAGCCGAGAAAGACAGCAAAGCAGCAGATTCCGTAGACACTGAAACACAGAGTGAAGAAACGTCAGTAGACTTCCTTCAAACAGTTCGCATGGGCCTAATGAATAAAATGAAGGCGCCACAAGCGAAGTTCTACCTGAAGAGAGGTAGTTTTCCGGAGCCTAGCGCTGCGCGTATGAATGAACTTATCACCAAAGCTGGCTACATGGGCGCCTCATCGCAAGGTCCAGATTTTGCATTAATCAGCGCTACCAGTCCTAGCTACCAAGCGCTTGGCATTGAAGAGTATACTGAAAGCGAACAGATTTGGGTTCAGGTAAAGCTTTTAGCTGATAAAAAGCTAAGGTACAGGGGTGATTTCTTATACCCTACAGACTCTTTTATTGAAGAAGTAGCGAACAATAAGGCTAACCTTGAAACACAGACCGAAGAGTCCTTCGACCTTGAAACACAGACCGAAGAGTCCTTAGCAGCCGACACAGAACAGGCAGCTACTGCCAGCACTGAGCAGGCAGCTAAGACCAAGACGCTATCCGACCGTGCTAAAGCCGATGCCGAGGTAGGTGGATTCTTACTAACTGGTAGCGATGCGGCTGCGGATGTTGCAGCAGCTAACGGCCAAGACGATATGTTCAACGCGGACACTAACGCCACTGGCCAAGATAATACTAACGGGAAACCGCTATTCAGCAAGTCTGCTATACTCGCTCCAAACGCTAAGCCTAAAGGTGTGACTAAAGCGCAGATCCAAGCGCGAGTAGACGTCTTCTTGGCCAAATATAAAGGAGCAGATGATGTTAGGGTGTGGGTACGTGATACACAAGACAATGCCTTTGGCCCTGGCTCAACAGCTAAAGATGGCCGAATCAAAGGTGGATACTACCCAGAGCAAGACGCCGTTGTCTTCATTGCCGAGAATATCGACTCAGTACAAGAGATTGATTCCACCATCCAGCACGAGCTTTTGGTACATAAGGGCTTGGGTTTATTTGAAGCAAAAGATGTCAAAGGACTGATCGACGTAATCAACGAGAACGCTGCTAACAGCAAAACTCTAAAGGACGCATGGGCAGAAGTTCAAGATAAGTACAAGAAGGAAACGCTTGAGGTCCAAGCTGAAGAACTACTGGCCAGGGTTGCCGAGAAGAAGATGTCTAAGCCAGATAAATACTGGAACAAGATCGTCACTTACATACGCGACATGCTACGCAAGATAGGCTTTGTTAAAGAGATCAGCTTCTCTGATCTACGCAAACGTGTTTATGATATGGGTGCAGCCTTTGCCGAAGGGCGGCGAGCGCAGACCCGTGAAGGGTACGAATCCAAGACCAATACAAAAAGCCCATCTTCTGATGGGCTTTCTGGTTCTGGGGTATTGTTTAGCAAGAAGGGCGGCATGACCCCAGGTGAACCGCTACTGGAAGGCTCTAATCGTCCCGATGTTAAGGCGAAGGTAGAGAAGGGTACTGGGAAGCCAGACCTTACTCTTTACGGCGTCAATGCCGATGGCCAGCGCGTACTCGTAGCCAAGCCCCGCGATGGTGGTTGGGATATAGTGGTTGATAGACGAGTTGATGGCGAAATGTTTACCAATGGCAAACCCCGTGAGTACACAGCTAAGACCCGTAAAGGTGTTGAGGCTCGCATTGAGATGCTAGGGCTTGAACTGGAAGAAGTCATTAACACGTTCCCACCAGCTCAAGCTGACGTTCTAAGCGGTGCAGAGACCTTCTCTGTGACGGACGCTACTTGGCTTGATAAGGCGCGTTTTCACTTCCAAGATCGTTTCGTTAGCGCAGCTAAAGTTCAGGCAGAAATTGAGAAGTTTACTGCCGAGCAGCTAGAAGAAGACATGGATTTCTATGGAAGCGAGACGTTAAAGCACGGCATTACTACGGCTCAAATAACTAACTTCAACGATACATTCATTGAACCTATATTTGATGTTATGTATAAGAATGACCTATCTATAGACGATGTCAGTAACTACTTGTACGCTCGCCATGCAGAAGAAGCTAACGCAGCGATGAAAGAGAAAAACGCTGCCTTTGAAGATAACGAGTCTAAATCTGGTATGAGCGACGAAGATGCTGCCAAGATTATTGCTGACTTTAAAGCTTCGGGTAAGATGGATGCCCTGAATGGTATTGCCGCCGCTACTGATAAAGTCATCGAGCGTACACGTCAGATATTAGTGGAAACTGGATTGCTAAGCGAAGAAACTGTTCAAGGTTATCGTGACCAATACGACTACTATGTTCCGCTACTGGGCGACCCAATGGACCCAGAAGGTAAGATCAAAAGAGTTCAAGAAGATAAACGATTCGGACGTAACTCTAGGGCTGATAACGTCTTGATTAACCTTATTGTTCAGCATGAACAAACGATTATCCGTGGAGAAAACAACGTTCTAAAACGGGTGTTGCTAAATCTAGTCGAGAAGAACCCGAATCCTGATTTCTGGACCATTGATAAGACCGAAGACGAGAAGGTTTTAGACCCTGTTACGGATCTGTTCGTACTCAAGAAGACTCCAAATACTAGGCTAGGAAAGCACGTCGTAGCTGTGAGAGTTGCCGGTGAAGAACATCAGATTGTATTTGAACAGACTAATGACCATGCAATGATGCTCGCTACGTCGATGAATAATCTAAACGCTAAAGAAGTAAACTCAGTTGTACAGGCTGGTCTCAAGCTTAACCGCTACATTTCCATGATTAACACTCAGTACAATCTGGAGTTTATGCCTACGAACGTGGCGCGAGACATACAGACTGCACTGATAAACGTGTACCAGTACGATGATGTCGATCACGACATGGTTATGAGAATAACCAAGAACGTTAAGAAGTCGATTAAAGGTATCAGGGACCACCAAAAAGGTCGTAAGGATAGCGAGGAATCCATTTGGTACGAAGAGTTCTATAAAGGTGGCGCACAAACTGGTTGGCTTGATAGCTACGATACAATGGCATCTCGCGCTAGACAGCTTGAAACGATAATGGCTCGGAAGAAGTACATGCCTTTAGACGTTGCGCATCGACTGATTGATTACATATCCGACTTGAACACAAGTTATGAAAACGGTGTGCGTCTTGCTACCTATATCGAGCTTCGCAAAGCTGGGTATAGCGTACATAAAGCATCACTTGTGGCTAAGAACTTAACGGTTAACTTTAACCGAAGAGGCGATAAAACGTTATTAGCTGGGTCACTGTACGTTTTCTTTAATGCAAGTATGCAGGGTAATGCAGCGATCATCCAAGCAGCACAAAGCAAGGCTGTTAGGAAGGCGATGTTGGCCGTGTTCGGAATGCAAGTTGCAGTCGAAATGTGGAACCGCCTCATGGGTGGTGAAGATGAAGATGGACAATCTATCTACAGTAAAATCCCGCAGTATGTGAGGGACAACAACTGGGTGTTTATGTTGCCAGACTTCGGTGGCGATACTGACGCAGCAAGAAGACTGTACATTAAGATCCCGCTATCATACGGATACAACGTAATAAACGTTGGCGCCCAAGTAACAGGTGCAGCCGCATCTCAACTACTAGGGAATAGGGACGTTGATGGCTTAGACGCTGGTATTGGACTTACCAGAATGATGGGCGCGTTAATACACGGGTTTAACCCAGTAGGTAGCGACGCGTCTGTAATACAGGCGCTATCCCCTACGGCGGGTGATCCATTCCTCCAAGCTAAGTCAAATGAGAACTTCTCTGGGGCGCCTATTCGCCCAGATCAAATGCCGTTTGGACCCCCCAAACCAGAGAGTCAGTTATTTTGGAGCAGAACACCAGAGCATGTTAAGTCGATAGCTTCTACGCTAAATGAAATCTCCGGTGGTACTGATATACGCCCTGGCAGTGTTGATATTTCTCCAGAGATTATAGAACACTACTACAGCTTCTTCACAGGCGGCGCAGGGCGATTCTTTACTGATATGGTAACTACTCCAGCGATGATTGCGACTGACCAAAAGACTGAGCTTAGAGACTACCCTTGGCTGCGTAAGTTTGTTGGGCAGGTAGGTAATCGAACTGATGTAGATAATTACTACAAGGCGACTACTGACATAACCTATGCCCAGAGAGCTTTAGACGCAGCGAAAGTGTCCAGCGAAGACGGGCTAGAAGCCGAAGCTGCGGTAGATAAGGTTATCGCGGAGGAAGGCTATAAGCTTAGCCTAAGTGACCAAGCCGAAGCTGCTAATAACTTTATCACCAGCAAGAGGGCGGAGAAGGCAAGTTACGAGGCCGACCTTGATATAGATGCTAAGCGGAAGAAGACGCTTATGGAAGGTGTTGATCGAGAGATTCGGAAAAGACGGACCACGTTTGTTTCGATGTACCGCGCAGCTTTAGATAGAGAGGCTAGGTTTAACTAACAATACATGGCCAAGGATGGCCACATATTAACTAAGTAGCAATTAGTGCTACATTATTGCTACATGAAAGGGGCAAGCCGTTGTATTTATTGTTGTTTATTTGTGATGATTATTATCTATCATGGGTGCAACACAGAACCTATGTTGTCTGTAATCGCTTGATTTTAAAGGGTTTGTTGTCATATCTATTGTTTACAAGTAGCAATTATTTACGTGTGTTTTAGCTTGTTTTAGTGCCTTTTTGATCGTTAGTTGCTACAATATTGCTACTTTATATTAAGTAGC
>Ga0307985_10000215_pt1 | contig 34833 bp, 29 predicted proteins | sample EllFjometageno80_FD_203155 | JGI IMG/M metagenome (GOLD analysis project Ga0307985, IMG submission 203155) | Marine microbial communities from Ellis Fjord, Antarctic Ocean - #80 | ecosystem: Environmental > Aquatic > Marine > Unclassified | place: Southern Ocean | collected 2014-10-09 | reverse complement strand
GGGAATGAAAGTTCTTGTTCTGCTACTGTTACGGTATATGATCTTTTAGCACCACAAATTGAGTGTCCTGCTAATGAAATAGTTAATTTAGATCCTGATGGAACGTATACACTTGGTGATTATATTGGCGATGGTATCGCAACAGTTACTGATAACTGTACTGATCCAGTGACTATATTTACACAAGATCCTGTTCCAGGAACCTTACTTGGTCTTGGAATACATGTAATTACTTTCACCGCTGAGGATGAATACGGAAACGTTTCTACCTGTAGCTTCGAACTGGATGTAGAGGAAATATTAGGTGCTAATGACACGCAAGATTTTGCTTCACTGGTATTATATCCTAACCCTGCAGACAGTAGCGTTTACTTAAGCAATCCTAGACAGATGGATTTGAGCGATGTAACTATTTATGACCTAACGGGAAGAATCGTTAATAAGGTAGATTTGACTAATATGGGATCGGAGATTACCATCGATATTTCTACCTTAGCAAATGCTCCTTATTTATTAGTAATTAAAGGAAATCAAGGAACTTCTACTAAAACCTTAATTATCAATAACTAAATTTATTTATAAAGTTAATCTAAAACAAACAAAATGAGAAAATTAATCTATTTATTCTTAACAGTCTTAATCGTTTCCTGTAGCAGTGATGATGAAGGTGGTAATGAAGCAAATGCTTGTAACGGAGATAACCCTGTTTATATAGCTGATAATGGTGTTACTATTAAGGCTTGTGAATGGGCAAATGTAGGAGATACGGGAGTGATAGATGGTGTTACTTATACTGTAGTGGATGAAGCAATATTACGAGAAATGGTTGCTAATGAAGATGATGTAACAAGGTTAGCTACTACTAAAGTGACTGATATGTTTGAAATGTTTTTTATAGATTTGGATACACCTACTAATTTTAACCAAGATATTAGTAATTGGGATGTGAGTAATGTGACTGATATGGGTGGGATGTTTTATTGGGCTGATGAGTTTGACCAAGATATTAGTAATTGGGATATTAGTAATGTGACTGATATGGGCGGGATGTTTGTACGGGCTTTTGCTTTTAATCAACCTATTGGAAATTGGGATGTGAGTAATGTGACTGATATGAATTATATGTTTAATTTTGCTATCAATTTCAATCAACCTATAGGGGATTGGGATGTGAGTAATGTGACTGATATGAATTATATGTTTTATTTTACTGTCAATTTCAATCAACCTATAGGGGATTGGGATGTGAGTAATGTGACTGATATGGGTTCTATGTTTAAGAATGCTTCTTTTAACCAAGATATTGGAGGTTGGAACGTGAGCAATGTTACTAATATGTATAGGATGTTTAAGAATGCTTTTACTTTTAACCAAGACTTAAGTGTTTGGAATGTTGCAAATGTTACAAATTGTGAACAATTTAATTCGAATACCTCTCATCAATGGACATTACCAAAACCTAATTTCACTAATTGTACTCCTTAAATCTAATCCATTTAATACTTAGATTATAAACCCTTGCTTGTAGTAGGGGTTTTATATTTGAATAAGTGTGTGAAAGTGGATATACATCCCCTAAAAAGAAAAGATCAATCAAACAAAAACGGACATACATTACCTAAAAGGAAAACAAGCAGTATATTTGATTAATCAATCTTCTTAAACAACTATCATTGGTTAAATATCGGACTAAAAAAGAAATAAAAAAAGCAACTATCCTACTATATAAAGGATTGATGTAATTAATAATTTAATAGCATATTAACATCGTACAACTTCCACATATAGAACCTAAGCGATTGGCTGTTAAACTAACAACGATTGGTGAGCGCAGTGTTAGAAGTGGTCATCCCTGGATATTTACTGATAGTATTGAAAAAATAAACAAAGAAGGAACTTCAGGAGATATAGCTATTATATTTAGTCATACTAAAAACAAAGTGATTGGAGTGGGTTTATACGATCCTGATTCTCCAATACGTATAAAAATATTGCATCACGATGGTGGAGCAAAATTAGACACCGATTTCTTTTCAAATAAAATAAAAAAAGCTTTTGCTATACGTGTTCCTTTGTTAGCAACCAACACCAATAGTTACCGACTCATATTTGGAGAAAACGATCACTTTCCTGGACTAATTGCAGATGTTTATAATAAAGTGTTGGTTGTTAAATTATACACAGCCATCTGGTTTCCGTATTTAGAAATCATTTTAAAGCAATTAATAGAAGTTAGTCAAGTAAAAACAGTGGTTTTGCGACTGAGTAGGTCTCTTCAGCAAATGAAGAATACTTATGGGTTTTCTGAAGGACAAGTAATTTTTGGTACATTAACCAATGAAGTGATTCCTTTTGTTGAACATGGAGTTAACTTTTCAGCAAATGTTATAAAAGGTCATAAAACGGGTTATTTTTTAGACCATCGTGATAATCGAAAAAGAGTAGGAGAGCTTTCAAAAAATAAAACTATTTTGGATGTATTTTCTTATGCTGGAGGCTTTTCGGTACATGCACTGGCCAATCAAGCAAAAGAGGTAACGAGTGTAGACATTAGTAAACAGGCCTTAGCTTTAGCTATTGAAAATGGAAAATTAAATTCCTTTACAGGCACTCATAAAACACTAGCTGGTGATGCTTTTGAAATTCTACGGAAATTAATTACCGAAAAGAAAACTTTTGATGTAGTAGTAATAGATCCTCCTTCTTTTGCGAAAAGTAAGAGTGAAATAGATATCGCAAAAAAGAAGTACAGACAATTAGCAGAATTGGGTGTTCAATTAACTTCAAAAGGAGGGATGTTGATACTTGCTTCTTGTTCTTCTCGGATTGTTGCAGATAGTTTTTTTCAAATAAATAAAGATGTTTTAGATCATCAATCGCGTCCTTATGTACTTCAAAATAAAACCCAACACGATGTGGATCATCCAATAAGTTTTAAAGAAGGTGCCTATTTAAAGACTGGTTTTTACCGTTTTTTATAAAACATTAATCAGCTCAATTTTTTATTTTTTTTTATTTTAGATAAATAGATAATAATAAAAATTGAACAAATAGAACATACAAAGAAACCAATAAACAAAGGAAGTACGGTATCTGAAATATACCTGCCAATAAAAACACTAATGGATACTGCCATTAGGGTAGAAATTAAGCCTGTAATTGCAGAAGCAATACCAGCAATATGTCCAACGGGTTGCATAGCCATCGCTCTTAAGTTACCGAATAAGAAACCAATGGTAAAAAACTGGGCTGCAAAAAATAGTAATAATACTTCAATCGATGGGTTTTTTGTTTGAGAAAAAAGCAGGACATAGGTCAAAGAAACCAACATAAATCCAAGCATCGAAAAATCAATGATTTTCTTCATTCCTAATTTCATAACAAGTATCCCGTTTAAAAATATAGCTAAACCCATTGAAATGGCAAGTCCTGCAAAGATGTATGGGAATTCTTCTTTCAGAAAATACTGATCCTGAAATACTTGTTGCGAACTACTTAAATACACCATAAATGAGCCCATTACAAATCCAGATATCATGGTATATCCAATAGTATTTGGGTATTTAATTAATTCCTTAAAACCATCTATAAATAAATTTTTAGTGAATTTTACACGGTTTTCCACCAAGAGGGTTTCGGCTTGTCGTTTCCAAAACCACAAGGCAATGATGGAACAAAAACCAATTTGAGTGTAAAAAATTGCTTGCCAACTAAAATGGTCCAATACATATTTACCCATAGCAGGAGCAATAATAGGTACCAATAAAAAAATGACTGCAACAAAGGACATCACTTTTGCCATTCGGTCACCACTATAAATATCTCGTATAATAGCAATGCTAATGGTTCGGGGCGCAGATAGACCAATACCTTGCAATATTCTTCCAAAAATCATTAGCTCCAAACTTTCAGCAAGTACACAAATAATACTAGCGATAAAGAATACTCCAAAACCTACAAATACCATCGGTTTTCTACCTAGACTATCTGATATTGGACCAAATAGTAATGGACCAAAGCCCAAACCTATAAAAATCATGGTGATCAGTAATTGATTGTCGGTAGCATTATTAGTGTGAATAGAAACTCCAATAATATCCAATGCTGGTAACAAGGCATCAACAGCAAATGCTACCACTGACATTAATGAAGCCATCATCGCTACAAACTCAATTTGTGAGCTATTTTGTTTTTGCATTGTGCAAAACTAAGGTATTTAATTGTGTTATTTTAATAATACTGGCTATCGAACCTAAAGTATATATATTTAAACTATTACCTATAACTAGCCTTAAAAAACACTTTTTTATATTTAATATAATTGTAATTAAAGATTATTTTTTTATAATAATTTTATATGTTTTAGAATTATTTTGTTTAGAAACTCTCAAAAAATAAATACCATTATAAAGTGTATGAATCTCCATAATACTTAATGTACTTCCCTGTAAAATTTGATTAGTTATAATAACTTGACCCAATTCATTAATCAATTCTAATTTTAAATTTTCATTAACCATGTTCGATTGTATTGCAATAAAATCTTGAGCTGGGTTAGGGTAAATAACTAAATTAAAATTGCTTTCATTAAACGATTCAATACCTAAAGAAGAGTCATAATTTATGGTATCTTCATTTATTGTATTTACATTTTCAGCTACTACATTGCCATAAAAAGTTGGCCCAACTGCATATGGATATGCAGAATTATGGTTTTCATCTACGGTTGCATAATAGGCATAAATTCCTTCAGGATATTCTGGTGTAATTGCGAACCGACCATTATGTTCATCTAAATAATAATCTTCCGTATGAAATACATAATTATAATCTTCTCTAAAGTACCCTTCAAAGTAAGTGTTATCAACATCTGGTCCATTAACTCTTGTTGTTGCACCAGGCAATTCGTAACTAGAATTCATTTTAACAATTCCTCCTGTACCATCTGTATTTGTAAAGCCATATGCCCCGTAAATAGGAAATCCATCATATGCAAAACCTATTAAAGGTGAATGACTTTTAGTGTCAATTACATATAGACCATCAGCAGGGTAGGTGTCGCATATATTAGAAACTACAATTAAATCTAAATTAAATGCGCTTGGATTTTGATGATGGTGATAATTACCCATGGCAGGATGGGCTTTATTACAATCAAAACCTCCCATTTCTGCAGGTATTGCATCTCTATTCCAGTCTTGATCGGCATTAGGTCCTCCTGGGCAAGGTGGGTTTCCGCCTGGAGGTCCTCCACATAAGCTCATGGTTTCATTATTCCAAGCCACACCGTCTCTATAATCAAACAAGGATACCCCGTTTATAAAAATGCCAATATTACCACCATTTGTTGGGGTAGGTGTTCCTGCATTTTCAATTGGCGTTAATGGTAATTTATAAATCGCATTTTGGTTTTGTGCCAGTGAAGGATTGCCAAAAAATGGACCGGTTATATAGGCTGGAATTCCTGTTGCAGTTATGTACACCCAATCCTGAGAGTAGTCAACAGATTGAACGTTTGCCAAAACACCATCCTCAATAGGGGTTGAGTTTCCTTGTATATAATGACGTCCAGTAATTCCAGTTTGGTTTTGTATAGGCGCTGTGATTATTGGGTTGGTTTGCGCTACCGTAATTATTGTAACTATAAATAACGCAATAAGGCTTAATACTTTTTTATCCATCGTTTAAATTTTAATTATTATTAATTAGTTTGTGTTTCTCTAGGGTAAGAAAAACGTTTATTATATAAAAATTCTTGATCGGTTAAGGTTCTTAAAAAAACAAGTAAGTCTACTTTTTCCTTATGTGTTAGTACAATCTGTTCTTGTAACTCATTCGCTAGTGTTGGACCATGCTGAACTCCCGAAGTATAATGGTTAATTACCTCTTGTAGGGTTTCAAATCGACCGTCATGCATATAAGGTTGCGTAAATTGAATATTGCGTAATGTTGGTACTTTAAATTTCAATGAATCTTGAGGTTTTTTTGTAACCATCATTCTTCCAAAATCATTTAAGGTGCTGTCGACATTTAGACCATTGTTTGTAAAATCGGTACTGCTAAAAAGCGGTTCTTTATGACAAGAAGCACAATTATTTCTAAAAACGTTTAATCCACTGTTTTCTTGTTCAGTAAATTCAACTCCAACTTCACTTCTAATGTATTTATCATATTTGGAGTTATAGGAGTTTAGCATCACTACAAATTGAGTTAATGCCAAAAGTATTTTTTGACCTGTCACAAGACTGTCTTGGTATGCTTTCTGAAATAAAGAATTGTATTTTTCAGATTGATTTAGCTTTTCAACTATTGTAGCTAAAGAGGTATCCATTTCATTTTCGCTTGTAATAGGAGCCAAGGACTGTACTTCTATATGGTTGACTCCTCCATCCCACATAAATGAAGTATTCCAAGCTAAATTCATTATGGATATCGAATTTCGAGTACCTATACGCCCTTCAATACCATGGCTTAAATCATGGTCAACATGAGTAAAACCAGTAGCTTGTAAATGACAGGATGCACAGGAAATCGTTTGATCTCGTGACAATAAAGGGTCGTAAAATAAATGCCGTCCCAACTGAAATTCTTCTTCTGTCATTGATAATTTAGAAAAATTATAAACAGGTTTTGGCCAATACTCAGGATATTCAAAAAATACCTCTTCATTTTTAACCAATACAAAACCTAGGCATATAAATATCCCAATAATAAAGCTCATATTTTTTATCAACTTATTCATTTAATGAAAATAAATTAGGAAGTATATCGGCGATTTTAACAGCTTCTTTCCCAGGAATCATTACCTGATTTAGATTGCTTATGTCAATAGTATCAAATAATGTAGCAATATCAAAATCAATTATAAGTATATTATTAATTGCATTAGCAATAGTTACACTTTTAGATCGGGTAGCAGTAAATGGTTTTTTATAGCCTCCAATGTGAAATTGAAATTTGTTTTTTCTAGTGCTACAGCTAGGACTTTTTCCCTCTATCTTAAAGTTAATATAACCACTTTGCCAAGACCAATACATACCATTAGCAGGATCTAAAGAACCAGAAAGTACTCCTAAAGTATTCATTTTTTCGTTCACTCCTATATTAAATAATAACTGATCTCCTGTTTTATAACTGATGTTTTCTAGAAGTATACTTCTACTTTCACCATTAAAAATACTTACTAAGAAATCACTATTTGGGAGCTGCTTGATTTTACCTTCTTTTGTTAAAATTTTAAAATCTGTTAGGTAAAATTTTATTTTAGAAAATTGAAGTGAATCATTGTTATTTGAAACATACCAAGAGTTTTTTTCTAAAACTTTTGTTTTAAAAAATGGATTAATTTCTATTTTCAAATGATTTCCTTGTGCAAATAGAATGCTATTAGCTAAAAATACGACTAAAGTAACTAGCTTTATCTTTTTTGATGTAATCGTTTTTATTGTTTTTCTTTTTAACATCTACTTTTTTTTCCTTAATGGTTTGGATGATATTTTTAAAAAATACTTACGGATCAATTAAAAAAAGAGCTTTTTAGGTATATATAAATTAATATCTATAGATTTTTTTCAATTTTTACATGTGCACTTCCGTTTATTAGTTTACAGGATATAAGGTGCTTTTATGTACCTATTAAAAATTAATTTTACACTGTAATAGTTCCTGTCAAGTCATGTTACTTCGAAAAAAACACCCCTGTATTCTGAATTTTTTTATAAAGGGTTAACTATATTTTCTAAAACTTCCCAAACTGTATTTGCTATTATTTTATGACCTTTAACTGTTGGATGAATACCATCACTTTGATTTAATTCATCGATACCCCCAACATTTTCTAAAATAAAAGGAATAAATTTTAAATTATTTTTATTTGCTAAATCAGAGAAAACACTTCTAAATTCAGAAGTATAAACCTTACCCATATTAGGAGGTAATTCCATTCCGGCTAATATAATTGTTGTCTTCGGGTTTTTATCTTGTACCCTATCAATAATTATCTGAAGATTAGCACGTGTTTCAGTTAATGGAACTCCGCGTAATCCATCATTTGCACCCAGTTCTAAAAGAAAAATATCAACATTTTTATTCAGAACCCATTCAATCCTGCTTTTACCTCCTGCCGAAGTCTCACCGCTTAAGCCAGCATTTATTACTACATAATTTAATCCCAATGAGTCCACTTTAGCTTGAAGTAAACTTGGAAAGGAATCATTACTGTCTTCTAAACCATAGCCTGCTGTAAGACTATCTCCAAAGCAAAGAATGGTCTTTTTTGAACTTGTTTCTGCTACTTCTTTTTCTATAGTGGTCACCGTGACCGATTCATTATTATTTTTGATAGGATTTGAATTACCACAAGATATCAAAACTAAAGCTATTATAAAATAACAAAACTTTAAGAATTTAGATACTATTTGAGTGGGTAGATTTAAAAACGTTTGTATATTTTTAGCCTTGTTCATATTCGTAAAATAAATTTAAATTTATATGCCAAAGATATTAAAGATTAATGGGCTAGAAAAAACATATACTAGTGGTTCTAAACAATTAACAGTATTAAAAAATGTGTCTTTTGATGTTGAAAAGGGTCAGACCTTTTCTATTGTTGGACCTTCTGGAAGTGGAAAAACAACCTTATTGGGTTTATGTGCTGGTTTAGATAAGCCAAATTCTGGTACCGTTGAATTATGTGGTTTTAATTTAAATACGTTAAATGAAGATGAGTGTGCACAATTGCGAAATAGAGAAGTTGGTTTTATTTTTCAAAATTTTCAATTATTGCCAACATTAACAGCACTTGAAAACGTTAGTGTTCCTCTAGAATTACAAGGAGCAAAAGATGCAACAATAAGTGCTAGCGCATTATTAAAAAAAGTAGGATTAATGGATCGCATGGATCATTATCCATCACAGTTATCAGGTGGAGAACAGCAGCGGGTTGCTTTAGCAAGAGCTTTTTCCAATAAACCTTCTATATTATTTGCTGATGAACCAACTGGTAACTTAGATGAGGAAACCGGAGAAAAAGTAATTCAATTACTGTTTGAACTTAATAAAGATGCCGGAACAACATTGGTAATTATTTCCCACGATTTAGAATTAGCTAATAGAACGCAACAAATATTGAAACTTAAAGGTGGTAAAATAATAACTAATGAACCTACTTCTATATTTTGAGCAGCTCTAAATTCACTTCAAAAAACAACACCGCTTGGCTTTTTAAAATGGCTTGGCGCGATGCAAAAGCAAGTAGAGTGCGTCTAGCCCTCTTTATGGCATCTATTGTTTTGGGTATTGCAGCTGTAGTATCTATTCAATTGTTTAGCAAAAATCTAGAGGATAACATACAGCGACAATCTAAAACCTTAATGGGTGCTGATTTTATTATCGATAGTCAGCAATTACCTAACGAACGAGCACAGACAATTATTGATTCTTTAGGACCCGATGCTTTAGAAGTTAATTTTGTATCCATGATTGCTTTTCCAAAGAATGGAGGAACTAAATTGGTTCGTGTTAGGGGTTTAGAAGGCGATTTTCCTTTTTATGGTACCATAGATTCAAAACCTGCTTCTGCAGCTTCGAACTACCAAGAACTTGGTGGGGCACTAGTAGATGCAACATTGCTACTGCAGTTTAATATTAAACCTGGTGATTCTATTAAAATAGGGGAAATAACTTTACCTATAATTGGATCTTTAAAAGCCATTCCAGGTAGTTCAGCAATTTCTACTTCCGTAGCACCTCCCATTATTATTCCCAATCGTTTTATTGCCCAGACTGAACTTTTACAATTTGGGAGTCGAAAAGAATATAAGTTTTTTTATAAATCTCCAACTATAGATTTAACAGTTTTAGAAAAAAAGCTAACTGCTGCATTAGCTATCGAAAATGCCGGCCTCGATACACATTTAAGCACTAGTAAACGTTTAGGGCAAGGCTACGCTAATGTGAGTAAGTTTCTAAATCTTGCAGCTTTTATAGCCTTGTTATTGGGTTGTATAGGTATTGCTAGTTCTGTAAACATATACATCAAGGAAAAGCTAAAAGCAGTAGCCATATTAAAATGCATGGGTGCAACTAGAAAACAAAGCTTTTTAATTTTTCTTATACAAATCTCGACCATAGGTATTATTGGAGGGTTTTTAGGTAGCCTTATCGGGATAGTTCTACAGGAACTTTTTCCTTACCTATTAAAAGAATTTTTACCCTTTGATATGCAAGTCAGTATAGCCGTTAAGCCATTGCTTATGGGAGTTTTGCTTGGTTTTTTTATGTCGATATTATTTGCATTATTACCACTTATACGTACCTGGTATGTTTCGCCTTTGGAGGTATTGCGCATCGGTGGTACTCCTCAAATAAAACCAATTAAAGCACGTTCAATTATTTTTAGTTTGATCATTGTTTTTTTATATTTATTTTCCTTTTGGTTACTCCGAAATGCTTTATACGCACTAATATTTGTCATAGGTATTTTAGTGACTTTTGCAATTTTAGCTGGTATTGCAATAGCATCCATGAAAGTCGTTAAATCTTATTTTCCTAAACGAGCAGATTTTACGGTAAGACAAAGTTTATTAAACTTATTTCGACCAAACAATCAAACCTTAGTATTATTAGTTTCAATTGGATTGGGTACTTTTTTAATAAGTACCTTATATTTTACCAAAGATATTTTATTATCCAAAACCGAGGCTGATCAATCTTCTGAAAATATAAATCTTATCACACTAGACATACAAACAGATCAGCTTGATGGAATTGTAAAAATATTTGATGAGAATGATTTAACTATTACTGATAATATTCCCTTGGTAACTATGCGCATGCACAGTATTAAAGGAAAATTAGTGAATACTTTGCGCAGCGATAGTACTAGCAAAGTAAGAACTTGGCTTTTAAATCACGAATTTAGAGCTACTTACCGTGATTCACTTATCGAATCGGAAGAAGTGATAGAAGGGGAGTGGACTTCTAAACAGAGCGGAGAAAATCCAATTCAAATTTCAATTTCTGATAATCTTGCTGCAGATGCAAAAGTGACTGTTGGAGATCCTATTGTTTTTAATGTACAAGGAGTGCTTGTGGAAACGATAATTGGTAGTATTCGGAAAGTTGATTGGGGACGTGTACAACTCAATTTCACTGTTTTATTTCCAAGGGGTGTATTAGAAAATGCACCACAGTTTAATGTATTAACTACCTATGTAGCTGATGAATCAAGTTCTGCAGCACTACAACGAGATTTGGTGGCAAGTTTTCCAAACGTTTCGATTATAGATCTTAGGCAGGTTTTTAGTATTGTAGAAGATATATTAGATAAGGTTTCTTGGATTATCAATTTCATGGCTTTCTTTAGTATTCTTACCGGAATTATTGTCTTGATAGGTTCGGTTCGAAATAGTAAATATCAGCGTATTAAGGAAAGTGTATTGCTGAGAACTTTGGGTGCTAAAAATGTTCAAATATTAAAAATATCTGCATTAGAATATTTGTTTTTAGGGATTTTAGGTAGTTTAGTTGGAATACTACTGGCATTGATAAGTAGTTTATTATTAGCCATATTTGTTTTTAAAGAACCCTTTGTACCTTCCATAATTCCGTTTTTAGTTTTTTTACCTGGAATTTCACTTTTGGTATTGGGAATAGGGTTAAGTAATATAAGAACTGTTTTAAAAAGTTCACCATTAGAAGTATTGCGAAGAGAAGCATAATAAGCCTAGATGCTATAGCAGTTAATAAAGAAATGAAATTATTGATAAATTAATAAGTAAATATCATGCAATTTAATATAAACGATAGATTTACTAAAGAATTACCAGCAGATCCAATTCTGGATAACACAAGAAGACAAGTAAAAAAGGTTTGCTTTTCTTATGTGAATCCTAAAAAAACGAAAAAACCAGAACTACTACATGTTTCATCCGAGATGTTATTCGCATTAGGTTTGTCTGAAGAAGATTCAACTAGTGAAGCATTCCTAAATGTATTTACAGGCAATAGTTTATTGCCAAACACTAGCCCTTATGCGATGTGCTATGGTGGACATCAATTTGGTAATTGGGCAGGACAATTAGGAGATGGGCGTGCGATTAATTTAGCTGAAGTTGAGCATCAAAATAAATATTGGACACTGCAATTAAAAGGGGCAGGGGAAACACCCTATTCTCGTACTGCAGATGGTTTGGCAGTATTGCGATCTTCTATTCGAGAGTATTTGTGTAGCGAAGCGATGTATCATTTAGGGATTCCTACAACCAGAGCATTATCATTGGCTTTGTCTGGAGATGAAGTAATTAGAGATATGCTATATGATGGAAATGCCGCTTATGAAAAAGGAGCTGTTGTTTGCAGAGTAGCACCAAGTTTTTTACGCTTTGGTAATTATCAGCTATTAGCAGCAAGACATGATGAAGAAACATTAAAAACATTAGTAGATTATACGATTAAACACCATTTTTCAGAATTAGGAACACCTTCTAAAGAAACGTATTTACAATTTTTTGAAGCTATTTTAAACAGTACTTTAAAAATGATTATTCATTGGCAACGCGTCGGTTTTGTACATGGGGTAATGAACACAGATAATTTGTCTATTCTTGGGCAAACGATAGATTATGGACCCTACGGTTGGTTAGAAGGCTACGATCATCATTGGACCCCAAACACAACAGACAGTCAATTTAAACGGTATCGGTATGGAGCGCAAATGGAAATAGGTCATTGGAATTTGTATCAGTTGGCAAATACTTTATACTCATTAATTGGAGAATCAGAAGACTTAGAACGTATTTTACATACATATCATAAGAAAGCCCAAAGACAGTATTTAGTAATGATGCGAAGTAAATTAGGTTTGTTTATGGAGGATAAAAGTGATACAGAATTAATAGGGAGCTTAGAAGATACCTTGCAATTAACAGAAACAGATATGACTATTTTCTTTAGAAATTTAAGTAATTTTTCTACGGAAAACTCTTTAGAAGGATTGACTATCGTTAAGGATGCTTTTTATGTGCCCAATGAAGTCTCCGGTTCGATTAAACAAAAATGGAATTCCTGGTTTATCGACTATGCAGCACGTTTACAAAAAGAAGAAGTCCCTTTTAAAGAACGTAAAAAGAAGATGAACCAAATAAACCCTAAATATGTATTTCGTAATTATATGGCGCAATTAGCCATCGATGCTGCAAATAAAGGCGATTATAAATTAATTGACGACTTATTTAAATTGTTTAAAAAACCCTATGAGGAACAAGCAGAAAACGAGCAATGGTTTGTAAAACGTCCAGATTGGGCCAGGCATAAAGTAGGCTGTTCCATGTTGTCTTGCAGTTCTTAATAGTGTTATTGTTTTAATTTTGATAAAATGAAGCTCCTTAAGTAAGCTGAATTTTGCTGCTAAAATAGTTTTGTTTTATTTAAATGTATGGCGTTTCTCATCTGTTGAAGATGCATTTAGTAATTGATTAAATGCTCTTATGGTATTAAAATCGTTGGTAATTGCATCAGATACTCCAATTCCAGGAATACCCGTTTCTAAAATAGCTTTAACATCTTTTGTAGTGATGCCTCCAAAGCCAATAATTGGAGTATCGGTTTTTAAGGCCTCTGCAATTGCAGTATAACCGTTTAAACCTAAAGATGGGCTTAAATTGTCTTTACTTGTATTAATTCTAAAAGGTCCTAAACCAATATAATCGACTACTTTACTAATTAATGTTTCACAATCTTGCAAGGTATTTGCAGTTACACCAATAATTTGCCAAGTGTATAAATGCCTTCTAGCTGTTATAAGGCAAGTATCTATCTTCTCAAAATGAACTCCATCTGCTTTAACTGCCCTTGCTATTTTATAATGATCGTTGATAATTAACCTAGTTTGAAAGTAAGATGTCATTTCTCTAGCTTCTTTAGCTAGCTTTAAAATATTTTTTTCTGAAATATTTTTTAAACGTAATTGCACTAATTCTGTACCAGATGCACATGCTTTTTGAATGTTTTCCAGGTGTACTATTGGAGTGTTTCCCTGGGATATATAATGGAGTTTAGGTATAATCATGCCTTTGTTTATAATTGGATATGTATTTCTAAAATTAAAAGAAATTTGATTGATTTATTAATTTCAGCAAAAATGATAAATAAAAAATTGTATACACGCTAAAAGAAAAAGAATCCAAATAAAAACACATAGATTTCAAAGTTCATTTTTAAAATTGATTAATTGGTCATATCTTTGTGAACTAATAAGTATTAATAAATTAAATTACATTACAATGAGTAAAGGAACAGTAAAATTTTTCAATGATGCCAAAGGATTTGGTTTCATTACAGAAGAAGGAGTAGAAAAAGACCACTTTGTACACATTTCTGGACTAGTCGATGAGATTAGAGAAGGTGACCAAGTTGAATTCGACTTACAAGAAGGAAACAAAGGATTAAACGCAGTAAACGTAAAAGTTATCTAATATACATCCATATATTTTCAAAAAAACCCTGTCAATTTTGATGGGGTTTTTTATTATATAATAATATGACTTATAAAAAGAGGAATTTGTAGATAAAATTTCAACAAATTACTTCGATATACAAGTGCTTCATCTTTCCAACTAGATTTTCTAAAAAGAATAAATTATTATGAGTGAAACCAATCCTAATCTTGATATTGAATCTTGTATTAAAATACTACAAGAATTAGTATTAGATACCAATCAACTTTTCGAATTACCAGAAGCACAAAGAATAGAGCTTTATAAGATTGCAGGCGAATTATCTAGACCAAATAGAGATGAGTTTCAGCGCAGACGAAAAGATGCTAAAAAAGCTATAAAACGCAAAATGATTGCAAAAGATACTCATGCTAGAAAAACAACAGGAATTCGTTCTGCTCGTGAATCTGCATTATTTGTAGCTCCGAAATTATTGGCAGCAGCTTCAATTCCAAATCAAACATTAGAATTAGAATCCCCAAGAAACTGTTATATATGTAAAACCGTTTATTCCAAACTACATCATTTTTATGATACGATGTGTACTGATTGTGGTGATTTAAACTATGCCAAACGTTTTCAAACTACAGATTTAAAAGACCAAGTTGCTGTTATTACAGGTTCTAGATTAAAAATAGGTTATCATATTACGTTAATGTTATTGCGTTCTGGAGCTACTGTTGTTGCGACCACACGATTTCCTGCAGATTCTGCCATCCGATTTTCTAAAGAAAACGATTATAAACAATGGAGTGACCGTTTACATATTCACGGATTGGATTTGCGACATATTCCAAGTGTTGAGATTTTCTGCAATTATATAGAGCAAAAATACGATCGATTGGATATTTTAATTAACAATGCAGCACAAACCGTAAGAAGACCGTCGGGCTTTTATTTTCATTTAATGAAAAATGAAAAACTACCGATAGATCAATTACCAATACTTGCACAAAATTTATTAAAAGAACACAAAAGTTGTTTAGAAGAATTAATAAACTTAAGTATTGGTATTTCAAAAACAAATAAAAATAACGTTTTGCCTGTTACCTGGCATGGACCAGAACCAGGAATTGGCTTACGTAATTCAGCAGAATTGTCTCAAATACCCTATAGTTTTGATAATTCCTTACAAACAGCAGAAGTATTCCCAGAAGGTGAATTAGATGCCGATTTACAACAGGTAGATCTTCGAGAAACCAATAGCTGGCGTTTAAAATTAGGTGAAATCGAAACTACCGAAATGGTAGAAGTACAGTTAGTAAATGCAGTAGCTCCTTTTGTGTTATGCAATCGTTTGTCGAATTTAATGATGAAAGAAAATACAGGTAAAAAGCACATTGTCAATGTTACTGCAATGGAAGGTAAATTCCATAGATTTAAAAAAATTGATAGACATCCACATACCAATATGGCTAAAGCAGCTTTAAATATGTTAACACACACTTCAGCATCCACTTTTGCAAAATCTGGCATTTATATGAATGCTGTAGATACCGGTTGGGTTACTGATGAAGATCCTGTAATATTATCTAAAAAGAAAATAGCTATTCACGATTTTCAGCCACCATTAGATATTGTAGATGGAGCTGCAAGAGTAATGGACCCCTTAATTGACGGTATAAATACAGGTAAACATTGGTCAGGTAAATTTTTAAAGGATTATTTTCCTATTGATTGGTAGCGTTGATTGATATTTTTAATACGCATAATCAGATTTGGTAAAATGTTTAATTAAAGAGGAGTGGAGTAGAAATTTTTATGAAATGCCATCATAACTCCTCATTTCTGTTAATCCATGAAAATGTGTTTGTAAAATTTAACTTTACATAAAAAAACTATTCTCTTATCTTTATACCAAGAATAAACTATGAGTTTTACACTATTATCTTCTCCTTTGCAAGGTTTTACCGATTTTCGTTTTAGAAATGCACAAAATAAATATTTTGGCGGCATAGATACTTTTTATGCACCTTACATTCGTCTAAATGGCAAACTAAAGATAAAATCCTCTAACGAACGTGATTTACTACCAGATAACAATGCTACCTTAGAAGTGATACCACAAGTAATTACAAATGATGCTGATGAATTTTTATTTGTTACTAAATACATACAAAAATTAGGTTATAAAGAACTCAATTGGAATTTAGGCTGTCCATATCCAATGGTTACTAATCGTGGAATGGGTTCCGGCTTAATTTGTGATCCAAATAAAATTGACAATATTTTACATCGTGTACACAATGAAACTGATGTTTTGGTTTCTATGAAAATGCGAATGGGTTATCAAAATAGTGAAGAAATCCTCCACACTTTTCCTGTTTTAGATAAATATCCACTAAAAAACGTTGCGATACATGCACGTATTGGAAAACAATTATACAAGGGTGATGTAGATTTGGAGGCATTTCAAAAATGTATAGACCTAGCAAAACACAAATTATATTATAATGGAGATATTACTACTGTGGAACAATTTAAAAAAATGAAAGACCGGTTCCCAAGTATTGATCACTTTATGATTGGTCGGGGTCTAATTGCTGATCCGTTTTTACCGAGTATGATAAAAAATGATGTAGCTGACTACCCTAAAAATCGTTGGGAATTGTTTGAAGCTTTTCATGACGAAATATACCAACAATACGATGCTGCTTTATCTGGTCCAACCCCTATAAAAATGAAAATGTTAGGTTTTTGGGACTATTTTTCACAGTCTTTTTCTAATCCTCATAAAACTTATAAAAAAATTAAAAAAGCAAGCAATCCTTTGAAATATAAACAAGCTGTAAATGAAATTTTAATGAGTGAGAAATAAAATAGGATAAGGGCTTTAAAATACAAATGAACTTTGCCAGTTAAGCATTTAATAAAGCATTATATTTGAGTAAATTAAGAAATATAAAAAGGCTTAAAAACAACAGGAGTTTATAACAGTTATTATTATTTATTTAAGTCAACAATAATGAAACATACCTATATAATTGAAGGAATGACTTGCAATAATTGTAAAGCTTCTGTAGAAAAACATATTAATGCTTTAGAAAACGTAACCCATGTTTCTGTTCACCTTGAAAATGGAGAAACAGAAGTAACAATGGATAGACATATTACAACTGATGTGCTAAAAAAGGCATTACCAGAAAAATTTACGTTATCAGAAAAGAAAGAAAAAAATATCTTTTCATCCAATATAACTATTGACGAAGAAAAAACTAAATTACAACAGTTAAAGCCACTACTGATCATCATTTTTTATATCACAACAGCAAGTTTGCTCCTTCACTATAAAGATTGGTCTTGGAACGAATTTATGCTGGATTTTATGGGCTTATTCTACATTGTGTTTAGCTTCTTTAAAATGTTAGATTTAAAAGGTTTTCCGGAGTCTTTTAAAATGTACGACCCTTTAGCAAAGCGCATTCCACTTTATGGATGGTTGTACCCTTTTATTGAAACCGTTTTGGGTTTAATGTTTTTAATGCGATTTGAAGTTGATATCGCTTTAGTTGTTACACTTATTGTGTTAGGAACTACCACGATTGGAGTACTAAAAACACTTTTAGATAAAAAACACATTCGATGCGCATGTTTAGGAACCGCTTTAAAATTACCGATGACAGAAGCAACATTAATTGAAAACACGATCATGATGGCAATGGCAGTAAGTATGTTGCTGTTTTAGCCATCTCAGAATACAGACTCTTAACAGCTTAATTACTTAATAACCTTAATAACAGCATGTTAATTCACTATAACATTTTATAAGGCTAGAGTTCCTTAAAGCACGCTACGTTCGGTAGATTATTGGTAGTTTTTTGTATTTGTTTTTGTAAAACTAAAAGGCAATAAACATATTATTAATTGCGCTATATTGTGACCCCATTAAATTGTGAATATAATTATGAAAAACTTACTGATATTTACTTTTTCTATATTACTAATTATCGGAGTTTTATCTTCTTGTAAAGAGCATAAAAACACCAAAAAGGATACCTCTATTAATGTAAGGGTTCTCACTATAGAATCAGTGTTTATGAATAAGGCAATAGAATATAGTGGTAATATACTACCTTATAAAACCATTAAGCAAGGTTTTATGGTTTCCGGAAAAATTAAAAGTGTATATGTCCAAAATGGAGATTACATAGAGCAAGGTAAGATAATCGCATCTCTTGATCCAACGGATTATCAGTTTGCGGTGGATGCTGCACTAGCTCAATTCGATGATGCAGCGAAAGAATATGTAAGGCTCAAAAGTATGTATGACAAGGGTAGCTTAACTCCGTCGGATTATGATAAGGTAACAGCTGCTGCAGAGGAGGCCGAGGCAAATTATAATTTTAAGAAGAGTCAACTTAGTGATACAAAATTATATGCAGCACATTCGGGCTACGTTGTATCTGAGGGAGTTCAGCCAGGAGAGGTAATTTCGCAAGGTATGCCATTATTTGAAATCGTATATACAGATACAGTTTATGCCGAAGCAAGTATACCTGAACAAGAAATAAATTTATTTTCTGGAAATATGATTGTTGAACTGTATGCCCCTGCATTAAATAAATACTATTTTGGGACGGTTGAACAAATAGAAGCGGTTGCAGATAAAGCTTCCAGATCTTTTCCTGTAAAAGCAAAAGTTGTAAATATTGACAATCTTTTGAAACCCGGTATGATTGCATTTATGAACCTTGAACTTAGAGAATTAGAACCTGTAATATCAATTCCAGCCGAGGCTGTAGTTACCGATGCAAATGGGCATAAGTATGTATTTTCCGTAACAAATGATACAGTAATAAACAAGCAACGAGTAAGCTGTGGAATTGCAATAGATTCCAATGTCAAAATACTAAACGGATTAGATTCTGGTGATATAATTGTGATAGAAGGACAGACTAAATTATACAGAGGAGCTAAAGTTAAAATCATTAATTAATATTTACTGAGACTTAAATCCTATGAATATTATCAAGTCATCTCTTAAACATCATCAGATATCATTAATATCTATCCTCATTATTTTCATTGCGGGGATTTATTCATTGAGTACCATGTCTCGTCGTGACTCCCCAGAAATTACAATTAGACAAGCATTGATAATATGCTATTATCCTGGTGCAAAGGCAGTGCAAGTTGAAGAGCAGGTGACCAAGCAAATTGAAGATAAACTTTTTTCATATGCGGAGGTAAAAAAGGATGACACATTTTCCAACTCCTATGACAATATGGTTGTTTTAACTGTAACTCTAGAGGATTGGGTTAAGACTCCAGATCTTTTTTGGGAAAGTTTGAGCCAGGGTCTATTCCAGTTGGCAAATACCAAATTACCAGACGGAGTAATAGGACCAATTGTTAATTCTGACTTTGGTGATACAGTGGCTATGCTAATTGGAGTTGAATCAGAGAAAAGCTCCTATAGCGAGATTCAGGAATACATAGGTATTTTAGAAAATTCAATTCGCCGTATCCCTGCTACTTCCAAAATAGATAAGCTGGGATATTGGTCGGATGAGATTCAAGTAACCACCAGTTCTGAAAAATTAGCACAATATAATATTCAGATAAGCAATATAATCAATATACTCAAAAGCCAGAATACAATAAAATATGCTGGTTATATCGAGTCGGATTATTCTAAAATAAATCTACATACAACAGGTCTTTTTAAAGAAATAGACCAGCTAAAAAATCAACAGGTTGGAGAAACATTAGAGGGATCAATAATTCGCCTAAAGGATATTGCTACCGTAGAAAGAACTCGTCAGGATCCAACTAAATATATTCGTATAAACGGCAAAGAAAGCAACACCATGCTGCTATCTTTACAAGCGCAAAGTGGGTATAATATTGTTGATTATGGTAAGGAAGTGGATAAGGTAATTATAGAATGCAAGAAACTACTTCCTTCTGATTTAAATATTACCATAATTAATAACCAGCCCGATATTGTAAAAGAAGCAGTCAGTGATTTTTTAAGTGAGTTTTTAGTAGCAGTAGTTGCGGTAATCTTAGTAATAATGTTATTATTACCATTTAGGGTAGCGATGATTGCATCATTTGCCATACCCATTTCAGTTGGTATGACATTTGCATTTTTGAATCTTTTTGGCTTTGAGTTACAACAGGTATCCCTTGCTGCAATGATTGTTGTTTTGGGAATGGTAGTTGATGATGCGGTTGTAGTAATTGATAATTATGTATCAAAACTTGATGCTGGAATGAAAAGGTTTGATGCTGCATGGAAAGCGGCATCTGAATTTTCCATGCCTATGATTTCTTCTGCCCTAACAATTATAGCGGCCTTTCTACCTTTGGTTTTTATTTTGACTGGAGATACAGGGGAGTTTATCATGTCACTTCCGATCACCATTGCAATTGCAACCTCATGTTCACTAATTGTAGCATTTTTCCTTACACCATTTCTTGCTTTTCTTTTCATTAAAAAGGGGCTTAAAAAAATTGAAAAAGAAGAAGAAAACAAAAAAAAGAAATTCTCTTTACTTAATTTTATACAGAAGTACTTTGATAAGTTAATAGACTTTTCAATGAGTTTTAAAAAAACAACTCTTTTCATTGGGCTTGCAGTAATACTTTTAGGGGTGTTTTTCATGAAGTTTCCAAAGCAGAGTTTCTTTCCAAATGCAGAGAGAAATCAATTTATAATTCAGGTTATTGAACCCATGGGGACAAAACTTGAAATTACAAATGGTGATGTTAAAAAGATTGAAGAAATTCTAAAGAAGGATGAGTCAATAACTTCATTTGCAAGTTTTGTGGGTACTTCAGCACCAAGAGTTTATTACAGTTTTTCTCCTGTTTTCCCACAAGAAAGCTATGGAATGATACTTGTTAATACTAAGAATACAGATGAAACAGTCACATTATCGGCTAAATATCTTGATGATTTGCAAAATCTTCTTCCCAATGCACAGGTAGATGTTATGGAGTTTACTCAAGGAGCTCCCACATTATCAGCCGTTGAAGTTAGAATTTCAGGAGACAATCACAATGAGCTAAAAAGAATAGGGGAGAGCGTAAAGAAAGTAATGAGAAATACGGATGGAACTAGACTTATTGTAGAAGATTTCAAGAATAACTTTTTTATCAATATCAATATTAATGAGATAATAGCCAATCAAACTGGCTATACCACAAAAATTATTGCGGATCTACTAGCAGCAGGATTCTATGGTGCACCTCTGTCAACTTTTTGGGATGGAGATGATCCTATACCAATAACATTTAAGCTCGATAAAAAGTCAAGGGAGAACTATAATGATATTATGAATACCTATCTGGGTTCGCCAATTACAGGCCAGTATAATACATTAAGAACAATGGCAGAAATAGCTCCAGAATGGCAATTTGGTATGTTGACAAGGAGAAACGGAATCCCTACTTTATCAGTAGGGTCCAAATATCAAAATGGGTATATATCGTCCGATATTCAGTCTGCAATACAACCCGCAATAGATACCATTCAATTAAAACCGGGTTACTTCATTGAATACGGTGGTGTAGTTAAGGGTAAGGATAGGACTTTTGGACAAATGGTAATGGCATTGATAATAAGCTTAGTAGTTATTTTTATTATATTACTATTTGTTTTTAAAGATATCAAGCGACCATTAATAATAATGATTTCAATACCTCTAACACTATTTGGGTCAATGCTCGGCTTGATAATCACAGGCAATGTATTTAGTTTTACCGCTTTTGTGGGTCTGATTGCATTGTGCGGAATTGTTATACGTAATGGAGTTATTATGGTAGAGTATAGTGATGAACTTTTTGAAACAGAAGGTTTGTCTAGAAATGATGCCGCGCTTGAATCTGCCAAAAGAAGATTGAGACCAATATTTCTAACTACAATGGCCGCAGCCATAGGTGTTGTTCCTATGATAGTATTAAAAGATCCAATGTGGGCACCACTTGCAAGTGTATTTGCATTTGGAATAGTATTCTCAATGGTTATTAATTTTATGGTTTTACCAGTATTTTACGCATGGTTTATAAAATCATCAAAAAGTATTGAAAATAAATAAGGCACTCTTTATGAATATAATTTTAAAAATATCTTTATTAATCATCTGTTTTAGTTTTTCTGCGAATCTAAATTCGCAAGTTACAAGTACATTAACCCTCGATGAGGCAGTAGAAATGGCTCTTAACGAAAACAAATTAATAAAGATATCCCAACAACGCATAATAGGCAGTGAGGGAAAGCTCAGCGAGATGAAAAGCAATTATTTCCCCAGAATTGTTTTAGAAAGTGTTGCTGCTTACAATACCGATCCAAACCTATACATTAATAAAGGTGAATTAAATGGGTTATATGATCAGCTTTTGGAGGACGAGATTATTGATGATTGGTTAACGGATAACTTTCCTCTTCCTTCAAAAAAGATCACTATTCTGGGGGGTAATAATTTTGTAGTAAAATCAAATGCGGCTATTTATCAACCTTTAACTCAGCTTATATCAATTAATACAGGTAGGAAAGTTGCAGAGTTAGATGTTGAAATAAGTAAATTACAATATGAGGGTGTAAAATCAAAAATAAAACTTGGGGTAAAAGAATTGTTTTATGGAATCCTGATTCAGGATGCAAAGGTTAATAAAGCCCTACAAGAAGTTGAATATAAAAAATCAGAATATCAAGACGCTACCAATGCCTATGAAGCAGGTGAGTTATTATACCTGTATGTTACATCTGCTAAAGCAGAGGTTTTTGAAGCAGCGCAGGATCTATTATATGAAGAGAATCTAAAGGAGCAATATACCTTCTCCTTTAACCAGTTAATAGGCGCTCCATTTTCTTATCAACCAGATTTGGAATTACCCATACTAGACCTTGAACCTGTTGAAGGAATACAAGAATATTTTATACAAGGTTTTGAAAAAAATTATGGACTAAAAATTGCGCTTGCAGACCTTGATAAATCGGAGTTGGGAATCACAGCGGCCAAGAAAGCATACATTCCAGAGTTATCTTTTTTTGCCCAGTATTATTATAATTATGGAATACCCCTGTATGCGGACCAATATTTACTTACGGGACTAAATTTTCAATGGACTTTGATTGATTTTGGTGAGCGTGCTTCTGTTGTGAAACAAAGAAATGCTATCTACAATGAAGCATTGGATAACCTAGCATACAAAAAACTTACGCTACAAGGTGAAATACAACAGGCCTATAGAAATATTAGTTATGCTGAATCTTTAATATTAACAGCACTAAAAGCTTACGAGGCACGAGAGGAAGAGCTTATCTTTACTATAAATGCTGTTGAAGCTGGAGAAGCATTATTATCAATGATGTTTAAAGCGAAGGCGGATATTGCTGGTGCAAAAGCGGATAAACTAGCTGCAGAATTAAACTACCAAATAGCTATGGCTAAATTAAATAGTTTGGTGGGTGAATAATAGTATTATCTAGTGTCAATTTTGCTCGTATAAATTCTAAGTAACGCCTCATTAACATTATAAACTGGGAGATCACAAACTTTATAATTAATATAAAGGAAGTTAGTAAACATAGTACCTCTTATATAACTATTACAGCAAATTCCTTAACTCTTATTTTGATCTATATATAGTAGATTTAAGCACATTAAAAGCCTATATTGTCAATATTAAATTGACTTTAGATGCTATGTTATTAATGGCAGTACTAATGCTATTTAATATATTATAAAAGGGTATATATATTAAATTACGTAGGATTATTATATTAGTACATTCAAAATAACATGAAAAAACGACTAAACTTTTTAATATTTTTTTTAAGTGCCTTAGTGTATAGTCAGGAATATGTACCATTATTAGATAATTATAATGAATGGCAAGTTACTACTTGTTATTTTGGATGTTTAACCGATGTTTATTATACCGATGGTGATACTATTGCAGATGGTTATGATTATAAAATATTAGATGGTTATCATTTTATTTCAAGAACCATTTTGTTGCGAGAAGATATTTTAGAAAAAAAGGTTTTTCTGAATTTTATTCAAGAAACAGGAAATACTGAATATTTATTATATGACTTTTCTTTAAATATTGATGATTCTATTGATATGAAAAACCCAATTTCTCCATTTATTGAAAATGCAGGTTATTATAATTTAGATTCGATTATTCCTAGACCTTTAGTTAATGGCAATGATTATCGTCACTTTTATCTTTCCCCATCAGAATCTAACATTGTTAGTACAACAAATGCTATTTGGATTGAAGGTGCTGGATCATTATCTCTAATTAATGCTCCAAGTGGTGATCCAGATATTAATGGGGTAGGGCATTTAAGCTGTTTTTATAAAAATGGAGATTATTTTTACGCTAACTTGGATTCTATAGATTCCTGTGAACCTACTATTATTTTAAACATTAATGAAAGTAATTATCCTCTTTCTAACATAATAGTCAGTACTAATAACATGTTGAATAGCTGTCATTTAATTAATTTAGAAAATATAAAGCTAATTGATATATACGATATAAATGGAAGAAGAGTAAATAGTTATCGTAATTATGGAAATAAAGAACTTAAATTTGATACATCAGTGTATCAAGCTGGAATCTATTTTATTATTGTTTACACAAATCAATTTAAGAAGAAGACAATTAAAATCATAATTGAATAGTTATTTAAACCATTCAATATTTTATAAAATCTGGTAATTTATAGCAATAAGTAGTTATAGATCATAAGATTCTTAAATAGTGACTATTTTAGAATATTCCATAAAATAGGACTTAAAGCGTTTTAGTATTGGATGCATTTTTTCTGAGTAGAGTACAAATTGGCATTTATTGATACTTTGAGTAATCGACATAATAGCAGTGTATGAAGATTTTTGAACTAAAAATTCAGCATCGTCGATACTAAATATCTTTAATTGAGAAGTACTTACACCATTTAATGACAACAACTTATTCATCGTTTTGGGCGTGGAAATAAGAATGTCGATACCCTCAAAAATTTCTGATTTTTGCATATCAATATGAAGTTGTTCATAGCTTACATAAACTCGTAACGAATTGTATTTAGTGTGTTTTATAAAAGCATCATATAATTCTAAGGCTTTTTCCCTGTCTTCTACAAGAACTATAGCTCTTGGTGCATTTCCAATCGCCTCACATTTTAATTTTTGTAAGGTAGTAAGTATAAGTGTGGTTGTTTTTCCACTATCTTTTGGGGCCGTACAAAAAAGATTTGCACCACTTTTTATTACAGGAATACTTTTGCTCTGAAAAGGAGTGGGGGTTATTATTTCTAGTTCATCTAGCTTCTCACGTATATCGGAATGTAATTTTTTAAAAGGCATAGAAATTAAAGAGCTAACAGCTTAGGATAAAATTCATAATAATTTAGGCAAATATACTATTAAATAGACGTAATTATTTTTCTATGGAACGTTTACTAGCAGCAAAATTAATTTCAGGTCTATAATTACGAATACATCTTTATAAACTATAAAATTCATGCATAAAATTTTGTAAAGTAGCTAGTTTATAAAGAAAGAAAGTTTGTACATTTACGTTTAAATAAATATTATTTCAACCAATTAAATTAAAATGACAACTAGTAGACTTGAAGCATTTAGCGATGGTGTATTAGCTATTATTATTACTATAATGGTTTTACAGCTAAATGCACCTAAAGAAACAACTTTAGAAGCTTTATCTCCTAAGATAGGAGTGTTTTTCAGCTACTTAATAAGCTTTGTTTATGTTGGTATTTATTGGAATAATCACCACCATTTATTTCAATATACAGAAAAAGTTAACGGAAAAATTTTATGGGCAAATTTACATTTTCTTTTTTGGTTATCGCTAGTTCCTTTTACTACTTCTTGGGTAGGTGAAAATCATTTAGACGATTCTCCACTTGCACTATATGGCTTTACGCTTTTAATGTCTGGGGTATCATTTATCATGTTACAAATGGTTATTATTAAAAACGATCCTAAATATGTTTCTTCTAAAATAATTCGAGTAATTAAAACAGATTATCAAAAAGTATCATTATTAATTTATACTATTGGAATACTATTATCATATTATGTACCATGGCTTGCAGTAGTTTGTTATATTACTCCGGCTCTTTTAAAAATACATTCGCAAATATACCATCAAAAAAATACTATCTAAATTATGAAATACTTAAAACACATTATAATCATCTGCTTAACAATAAGCTTTTTTAGTTGTTCTGGTCCTTTAAGAGAGAGTAACAATAACACCACGGTAGAATACCAGTTAGACAGTCCTTTTCAAATACAATTAGAAGGTGATGCTGAAGGAAAAAACAAATGGGTATTAGAGTCAAATATAGAACCAATCATCACTTTAACTGATAAAAATACGATTTTTAAAGGTGGAAAGATGCTATACAATTTTAATTTTAAAGTAAATACCGATGGTGAAAAAAATGTAGTGTTGGTTTACCAAAACGAAGGTAAACAACTAAAGGTGTTTCAAGTAAATGTAATTGCAGGAACCATGGGACGTATCCTTGGAGATTAAATACAACATATTCAATTAATACTTAAACTTAATAGCCGTATTTTCTTTTAACATTAATATCTGATATTATGTGTAAATAGCCTAAAAAACGGCTATACAGAAATTACTGAACAAATGTTCTATAATTAATATTATGTCAAATAGATTATTTGTAGTACCCTGGTATTATCCTATTGGGGTTGAAAAATTATCTTTTAATACTACTTATTTGTATTATCTTTGACACTACAATAAATGCTGTTTTAAATGGGCTCTTCTCTTTAAAAATGCTGAAATAGAATACATGTCTAAATTACCAGCAGCATATAAATTCATCGATCTTTCAGATTATGGTCGTCCTATAGCTCGATACATTGCACTTAATCTTAAAGATACCAATTGTACCCCAGTTCAGGTTACCTGGCTTTTTATTGTATCAGGACTTATTGCTATTTTGGGAATGTTTTTTGGTTATTACTGCCTGGCAGCTTTCTTTTTAGTTCTTAAGTCTATTTTAGATGCTGCGGATGGTGAATTAGCTCGATTAAAAGAAACCCCTTCTTATACCGGTCGTTTTTTCGATTCAATTGCAGATATTATATTAAATGCGTTGATTTTTTTTACGCTTTACATTATTTGTGATATTTCATTTATATATGCATTTCTTGGCTTTTTTGGCATACAATTACAAGGAACATTATATAATTATTACTATGTGATCCTCAGAAATAAGGTAAACGGCGATACAACTAGCAGGATTTTTGAGACAGATACTCCACAAGCACTCGCAGGTGAAAATCAAAGAACTGTAAATATACTTTTCAAGACTTATAGACTTCTTTATGGTGTTTTTGATAAGATAATCTATCGTCTTGATAACAAGGCGCCTCAAGGTGAAAATTTACCCAATTGGTTTATGACAGCTGTTTCTAGCTTTGGTTTAGGGTTTCAGTTGTTGCTAATTGGAATTTTCCTAATCTTAGGAATAAAAGAATTTATAATTCCATTCTTTCTTTGGTACACCTTAATGGTCTTCATTTTTATAGCCATTCGAAAATTCTTAAATACTTGATTTTTTTGATAATAAATCAAAAAAAAAGCCCAATATATAATAGTTCTCCTTAATTCGTACGTTTCGACTTTCTATACATATAATTTGGATATATACTACGTTTAGCAAATCGATTAAGTTTATTGCTATTAATCATTTTAATATAGATTTGTTTTGTAACACCAAAATATTCATATGTTGAACCATCTAGAAAAGTGATTTCTAACAATAAGCCCTTATGCTTATAATCTTCAATATCTGAATTAATGATGGTTTCTGTATAATCACCTAAATTTAATTCTTTTGTTTCTGGTGCAATACTAACAAGAAAATGGTAGCCATCTATAATCTTTCGACTATTTATCTCTGCTTCTTCCTGTAAGGGATCTCCGTTTAGAAACTTATCTGGATGCCATTCTTTAACCAAATTACGGTAACTCTTTTTTAAAGGCTTTAATTCGACTTCCTTTTCTACTCCAAAGAGTTTTTTGTATTCATTTATACGCTTCATATCACAAAATTATTTGAGGGCGCAAAAATACATCTTAATATCAAATGAATTGCGAAAGTTTATGAAAAATATATTGATTAAAGTAGTGTTACCCGAACCTTTTTCTTTTTCAAGCGTGTATTGTTTAGATTTAAAACTAAATCATCAGCCTTAGCTAATGGAACAGCAACAAAAGCACAATCTTGTTTAAGTTCAATAGTGCCTAATTCATGCTTATCTAACTTGCCTTGTTTAAAAAATAATCCCGCAACATCTCCTTTGGAAATTTTATCTTTCCGACCACCCGAAATAAACAACGTTTGCCAATATTGTGGTTTATGTGGTGCTTTTTCAGAAATATCAATTCCTTTTACGTTTAGTATAAATTCAGGTAACAACTGATCCTGCCATTTAAGAACATAAGCTGTTCCTTTTGCATTCACCCTAGCTGTTCTTCCATTTCTATGAATAAACTCCTCCTTATGTATCGGCAATTCGTAATGAATAATAAATTTCATTTCTGGAATATCAATACCTCTTGCAGCCAAGTCTGTAGCTAATAATACTTGAGATGATCCGTTTCTAAATTTAATTAATGCACGCTCTCTTTCTTTTTGTTCCATTCCGCCAGAAAAGCATGTATGACTAATTTTATGAAGCTCTAAAAATTTACTAACTGCACTGATACTGTCTCTAAAATTACAGAAAATAATTCCAGGCTCATTTCCAATATATTCCAATAAGCTTAAAAGGGTTTTTAATTTATTCTTATCTGGAGAAATGACTGTTTTAATAGCCAATTTTGAAGGTGTATTTTGATTTAAATAATTGATCGTTATTGCTTGGTCTAACTTAACAAATTCAGGAACGCTAACCCCTTGTGTAGCAGATGTTAATATACGCTTACTTATAGCAGGCAATTGATCAATAATTGACTTCATTTGATCTTCAAAACCTTGTTCTAGTGATTTATCAAACTCATCTAAAATAAGGGTTTTAATACTTTCTTTTGAAAAACGATCGCTATTAAAATGGTCCAAAATTCTACCAGGTGTTCCAATTAAAACAGCAGGATTATGTTTGATTTCAATCTTATCTTTTGACATGGGTCTTCCTCCATACACCGCATTGACTTTAAAACCAGAGCCCATCGTACGTATTACTTGTTCTATTTGTATGGCTAATTCTCGTGTTGGCACTAATATCAATGCTTGAACATCGTGGCAGTCTGAGTCTAAAGATTTTAATAAGGGTAATGAGAAGCCAAGTGTTTTTCCAGTACCTGTTGGAGATAATAAAATGGTATTGGCAGTTGATGCTATTACAGCAATAGCTTCTTGCTGCATCGGGTTTAACGTATGGATATTTAATTTAGTTAATATATCCTGTTGATTTTTAATGTTATTAGCCATAATTACTTCTTTTTATACTTTTTCGTAGCATTTGTCTTTTTATTTGCTAAACTAGTTGATGCCAAATAATTTGCCAATATTTTTTCCACCAATTCCTCTTTGGTTAAATGATGAAATATCGTTTTAATTTTTGTTTTAAATTCTTCAGATACATCTCTATTTAGTTTGGTTTTAAATACTTTTCTTGCCCATAATAAACCATTGTTTTCTTCGATACTTTGAACATCAGCTTTAATAAATTCATTAAATGTGATGCCCAACTCATTTTCAAATTCTGGGATCTCTTCAAGCTCTTCTTTTTGTATGATACTCAATGAAAGTCCCTTCGCTCCTGCTCTAGCTGTTCTACCACTTCTATGAACATAGCTCTCATAGGTATCTGGTAAATGATAATTGACAACATATGAAATTTCTTTAACATCAATACCACGAGCAGCCAAATCTGTAGCAACTAAAATATCTATATGGCCTTCTCTAAACTGACCCATAATGCGATCGCGAATCGTTTGTGCTAAACTTCCGTGAATAGCACCAGATGAGAATTTATTAATCGCTAGTTTTTTTGCGAGTTTATTAACAGCAGCTTTGGTTTTACAAAATATGATACCACGTTCGCCTTCTTTAGAATTTAAAAAATGCAGTAATACTTCTAGTTTCTCTATAGGCGCTACCATCATATACTGATGATCGATGCCTTGATGGCCTACAGTTCCCATGTCTGCTTCTATATGCGCTACTTGCTTTGACATATAATTTTGCACCAATTGTTTTATAGTACCTGGCATAGTAGCTGTAAACAATAAGGTTCTTCTAGATTTCGGAATATCCTGTATAATAAGATCTAAATCTTTCTTTAAAGCACTTACCATTTCATCAGCTTCATCCAACACTAAATACTTTAAATTTTTTAAAGTAATAGCTTCACGTTTAATTAAATCTACTAAACGCCCGGGAGTTGCTACTGCAATGTGAGTAGTAGTTTTTAACCGTTCTATTTGAGGTTTAATAGGAATTCCACCGCATAAGGATGCGATAGCTATTTTAGGACTAGAAGTAGCAAAAGAAACTAAATTGTTATAGATCTGTTGTGCTAATTCTCTTGTAGGTGCTAATATTAACGTTTGAACATTGCTATTGTCTAAATCTATTAACTGCAGTAAAGGAAGTCCAAAAGCTGCTGTTTTTCCTGTTCCTGTTTTTGCTAAAACAACAATATCTTCCTTTTGACTTAGCACAAGGGGTATGGTTTTTTCTTGGACATCCGTTGGAACAGAAATTTGTAAATCCGCTAAACCTAGCTGTAATTGTTTATTTATTCCTAAATCTGAAAAGGACTTTGACATCATATTGTTTTTACGTAAATATAGACACTCTTTTATAGGGAATAACAACAAAAATTAATTTGTTATTCTTTTATTATTTTTAGAAATTTAATACTACCAGTATCGATATTCTATTCTTGAAATAATTGGATCAAACCTTATTGTTTAATCGTTCTAAAAAAAATTAAAAAAAAAGCCCATCAATTTGATGGGCTTTTTTAATTATGTTTGAAAGTATATATTAGATAACTTTTACATCTACTGCGTTTAAACCTTTGTTACCTTCTTTAAGTTCAAAAGTTACTTCATCACCTTCACGAATCTCGTCAATTAAACCAGAAATGTGTACAAAATGATCTTTTTCAACACCTTCTTCTGTGATAAATCCAAATCCTTTAGTGTCGTTGAAAAATTTTACTGTTCCTTTACTCATTGTAATTAAATTATAATTTATTAATATTTATTATTCGGCAAATATAGTAACATAATACAAATATTCAAACAATTAGTTTAGTTATCTATAATTACCTGACTGTCAGTAATTTTAATGAGTTATTTCTTGAAATAAGCAATATTTTTATTATTTTACTATGGTAACTTTTACTGCATTCATACCTTTCATTCCCTTTTCAAGTTCAAAAGACACCCTGTTTCCTTCAGTTATTTCATCTACCAATCCGCTTACATGGCAGAAATATTTTTCTTGATTTTCTCCATCTACGATAAATCCAAATCCTTTAGAAGTATCAAAAAATGATACCGTTCCAGTTCTTACAGGATTTATTGCGACTCTATCACTTTCAAGTGTTTTTGGAACACTAACCTCAATACTTTCAATATCAACTTTTAATTTTTCTGAAGGATCTGGTGGTGTATCTGTTAAATTTCCAAAATGATCTACATAGGCAAATTCAATTCCTTTTTTCCCAGTTTCTTTAGCTTCAGCTTTACGGGCTTCCATTTTTTTTCTCTTGTCTTCCCGTTTTTTCAAACGTTTTTTCTCCTTTTCACTCTTGTTAAATGTTTGCTGCGATTTTGCCATTCTTATTTTTTAATTTTAGATGCCTCAATATTAATAATAATTAATCAGAAAAATAAATATACTTCAGATTAATTATAAATAAATTTTTAAAACATGATAATGATTGTGTTGCTATCAACACTTTTGTCTCCTATTTTTAAATCTAGAAAGAATTGCTAACTTCTTTTTTGTATTTATAAAATAAACTCCTGTAAGTAGTATTATTGCAGCAAATATGGATTGTATTGTAATTTGTTCATCCAATAAGTACCAACCCAATAATAATGCTATAATAGGGTTTACATACGTTGATGTTGCAACTTTTTCAGGAGAAACAACTTTCAGTAAATAATTAAATGAAGTAAAAGCAACAATACTACCAAAGACAATTAAAAGAAACATAGACCATAAAACTGATTCACTCCATTGAACTGGACTAATCCACGTTTCACCTAATAAAAAACTTATTATAGCTAACATTATGCCACCTGTCAGCATTTGATAGCCAGTATTTACAAAATAATTAGATGGAAGGTCTGCGGTACCAACAAATAAACTAGCATAAGCCCAACTGATCATGCATAAAAAAATCAATCCAATACTTAAAACGCTGTTTTCATTAGTGATAATATGATTTTGACTAACTAATAAAAAGACCCCCAACATTCCTAAAACAGCACCAATCATTGACATTACTTGAATTTTTTTACCTTGAAGAATTAGCATTAAAACTAATATAACAAGAGGTAGTGCAGAAATCTCAAGAGCTGCGAAGCCACTATCAACATATTTTAAAGTCCAAACAACTAATCCATTTCCTAATGTAAGAAATAAAAATCCTGCAATTGCAGTATTAAAAAATTGTTTTCGGGTAATTCTTATTGGTATTTTTAAAATTTTAGCAATACCAAAAATTAAAAAACTAGAAACAATAAATCTTATTGCTGCTAACATAAATGCAGGTAACTCTGTAACAGCAATTTTATTTAAAAGATAAGTAGATCCCCAGATTACATAAATGGCAAAAAAAGCGAGTATTATAAGAATTTTGTTTTGTGGCTTATCCATTTTTTCTCTTTATACAAATATAAACACAATCAAACATAATAATTTTTTACAAAATAGTTTAAACGGGCTAAATTGATATGGTGACTATAAGACGTTGAATATAACTAATGCATAAAGGTAAAAACGAACAAACCGTAATAAAGCAAACAATAAGTAGTTTTTAAATTTATAATGAATTAACCCTGCAGTAATACTTGTAATAGCGAAAGGTATTGGTAATAGTGCTCCAACAACAATTAAAAACCCACCCCATTTTCGAATCATTTTCACAGGTTTCTCCATCTTAACTTCTAAATAATTATAAACAGAAGGCATATTTGAAATTGCTTTCCCAATAAAAAATGAAATAATCCCACCAACATATGATAAGACTGCAAGCATAGTTAAGAAAAATACTGGCATTTCAGTTTTACCTGCCCAGGCTATAAATATTTCTGGAGGTATCAACCCTAAAAGTGATTCAGAAGCAAAGAATACAACTAAAACAATAAATGGATTAAAGGTGGTAGTAATCGAAGTAAATAAATCATTAAAATTAATAAAGAATTTATTAATTAACCATAATGAGATTATAAAAATGGAAATTGGCAGTAAAGCTTTTACTAAACTAGTTTTTACAAACGAATAAAAACCAGTATAAGAGTAATATTGGTGAAGTAATCTTAATTTAGATTTTTTTATACGTTGTTTAGGTCTTGAATTCATAGTGATTTTAGCAATTTTTAAATCAAAAGGAGCACAAATATAACATATATTTCTAGTTTTTATTTTACAACAAGTGTCTATTAACAGTTAATTATGATGATGATGAGAAACAATTAGAATTACAAGCTGTAAACCATATAGTTAGTTTCTCCACCAAGGATATATTTCTTCAGAATCATTTAATTCAATTTCTATAAATTCCCCTATTTTAGGAATCACTAAATCAATTTTTAATTCTTTAGCTTTTTTTGAAAGCCTTTCAACTGGGTCTGTCCAAGAATGAGGCGCTAACTTAAATGCACCCCAATGTATAGGCATCATTTTTTTAGCTTTTACATCTAATCCAGCTTGTGCAGTTTCTTCAGGAAACATATGCACTAATGGCCATAAATCATTGTATTGCCCACATTCCATAAAGGCAAAATCAAATGGACCATACTTATCTCCTATTTCTTTAAAATGAGGTGCATAACCACTATCTCCACTAAAAAATAAATTTTCATCATCTGATTGAATAATCCAAGAACACCATAATGTTTTTTCTCTATCTGCTAAACCTCTTCCTGAAAAATGTTGAGCCGGAGTACATCGAATAGTTAATTCGTCATATTTAATTTCTTGCCACCAATCTAATTCAATAATTCTTTCTTTTTCAATACCCCATTTTAATAAATGAATACCAACACCTAAAGGAGTGTAAAACATATTGACTTTATCTTTAAGTTTTTGAATCGATTCGTAATCTAAATGGTCATAATG
>Ga0307985_10000214_pt1 | contig 34848 bp, 18 predicted proteins | sample EllFjometageno80_FD_203155 | JGI IMG/M metagenome (GOLD analysis project Ga0307985, IMG submission 203155) | Marine microbial communities from Ellis Fjord, Antarctic Ocean - #80 | ecosystem: Environmental > Aquatic > Marine > Unclassified | place: Southern Ocean | collected 2014-10-09 | reverse complement strand
GTATTGTCTTCACCAGTATTTGCCGCTGATATATCGGGTTGGAGTGATAAAACAGTGTGTCGGTTGGCTGCTACCTCACCTGATAATCCAGACTATGCTGCAGAAGTCCAGCGGCGGAAAATGGATTGTAGCTCCGGCTTACGCTCTAGTGGCAAAAGTAGTAGCGATAGAAATCAGCCTACACAAGCGTTATTGGCGAAAAATCAAGGTGTTGTATTCTACCCTTTACAGCTAGATCCCAAAGTGAAGCAACAACTTTTAGCCAATCCAATTAATAAAATGGAATTTGACTTTAGCCCTTACACATTGGCAACATTAGGCCAACCCATTACTTGTCAATTTAATCTCATCAGGGTGTCTTACGAGGATTATGTAGAGGGTAGGCTCGAAAACTGGAATATGGCACGAGGAAGTATGTTGTTAACCGCTAACGGTGTAAAAATAGATGGTTTTTGGCGCATGGGAGGCCTTTCTAAAGATTCTAGTTACCTAAAGCATGAGGTTAATCTTAAGTTAACTAATACAGGTCATTTAGTAGGAAAAATGGCTTATTTTCATTTAAGTGTAAACCCTGGAGAAGCGCTTAAAAAACCTTTATATGTTGAGCTTAAACCCCATAAGCGCAGCAAACCACTTGATGTAAACAACCTTAAAGAAGGTGAATTATGGATAGATGTGGAAGACTGGGCAGGGGGTGTTTTATATCTAAAGCAATGTAAAAAAATATCCCTTAGTAGCTAAAAGGACTGATCTTGTGGACGCCAAACAAGTAGAGACTTGCAGCTACTAAAAAACAGGAATCCTGCCCCACCAATTGTAAAGGTACCTCAGCCTATCAGTTTTTATCAAGTCAATTCTCATGTAGTATGGTGAACAATGGCCATGCGCCCTCTTTAGCAAATATCTAGCTTGCATCATGAACTAAATATTAGGGAGAGCGTTTTTAAAGTGCGTATGTTTTTACCCCTGCTGTTAAGTAGGCTTAAATCTACTCGCATATCAAGATTTTATAAGGAACAGCTATGTTACGAACCCTATGCTTTATTACGCTGATAGCTAGCAGCACCATCAGTCACGCTCATAATAACGATAACTCGCTTGCCCACAGGGCTTTTTGGTGGTCTGGCAATGGCACACCTGTATTAGATAGCTTTGGGAATTGCATTCGTAACGGATCTTGGGAAGCGCTAGGCAAGCCCTTATGTAAGCTTGAAACTGCTGAAGTTGTGACACAAGTGTCTTTATTAGTTGAAGAAGAGGTAGTCATCACAGTGGCTGAGGTGGTTGCTGTAGAGGCAGAAAAAGTGCCAGTTGCTGTGGAAGCCGAGGTAGAGGCAGTCGAAATGAAAGAAGTGCCGACTGCTGCCAAAACTGTTGTAGAGGATGTTGCTGTAATAGCACCAGACTCTGAGCCTAAGTTATTAGAAACAAAAACAACATCTGTGATGGAACCTAAGCCTAAGCCTGCAGTGGTTACTTATAGCTACCCAGTAGCTCTGATTACTGCCAATGTGTATTTTGATTTTGATAAAAACAACTTACGTGTAGATCAACAAGAAGCGATCGAACGTGCAATGATTGATGCACGTAAAGCCAACAAAATATTCAAAGTTAGTTTGGGGGGTTATACAGATAGCGTAGGCACAGAAGACTATAATTATGGCTTGTCTCAAAGGCGTATTAATACAGTTGTGAATTATTTGGACTTACGAGGTATGCGAGTCAATTCCACTATGGCTTGGGGAGAAAACGACTTAGTCATTAATCCAAACGGCAGTGAAAACTACGAATTAAGTCGTCGTGTTGAAATGGTGTTTAAGGTACAACAAAAAGTAGCAAACTAACCCCTGAGTTGTTTGGAGCTGCATACGTCTTGTGGCTTCAAGTTGGGCATCCCAGCCATGCCTTTAGTATTCATCGTGTAGGCTTGCGTTCCAACTAAACCTAACCGATCAATGGTACTTATGGCATTCATTGGCCTAAAATATAAATTTTACTGCTAGGCTTTGTAGTCTAACGCTCAAAGTTTGACGCAGTGTGTGTGTTCTTTTACTTGTAAAATACTTAAGTTGGCAGACATACAAGAGCCATAGATCTGGCTTTGTGACTTGCACAACTATTGATTGAGCGGTGATACGTTGGCTATCAATACCTGCTTCCTCATTGCCATTGGAAGGCCCACCTGAATATCTAAATTAAGCAATTAGTTTATTAACAACCTATTTAAAGTGTTTTGGCCGTTTTCTGAGCTAACATTATGTGGGCTATGGTCTATTTGTAGGACCTGCTGTTTTAGGAAGACTGCTATCACGCAAGTGTGTCGATAACGATTGGAGGGATCAATGGAATTAGGTGTGTGGATAATATTTGCGATGGCTTGTTTGGTGCTTTCTGTGATTCCAGGTCCCAGCGTGCTTGTGGCAGTAACCCAAGCAATCACTAATGGGACACGTGCGGCACTGATCTGCATTGCCGGCGATATGTTGGGTGGTGTGTGCCTTATGACGCTATCTATAATGGGTGCTGGTGCAGTAATCGCTGCCTCACCTATGGGGTTTGAGTTTTTAAAGTGGATGGGCGTTATTTATTTGTTGTATTTAGGTATCAGCGGAATTTGGCCCATGTCACATTCTCCAGCAGCCCCAAAATTAGCCAGTCAGCCCAGTAAAGGCAGCTTTAAAGTTGGCTTTCTAACAGAAATATTTAACCCAAAATCGCTAATTTTTTATATGGTGTTTTTTAATCAGTTTGTCGATGTGATGGCGCCGCTTGAGGGGCAATATTTACTTTTAATGCTCACAGCAGTGGGCATTGGTGGGTTAGTTCTTAGTGGATATGCTATCGGTGCACAGCATTTTAAACGCTTGATTTCTAGCTCAGCCACCCAAACAAAATTCACTGGTTTAAGTGGGGTTTTATATATTGCTGGTGCTGGATTTTTGGCTATAACAAGGTAACAAACGCTGGTGGCGGTCAATACAGTCGTAAAAGTGTGCTACGAGTGTGCTATGGAAATAAATTGAAATTTACGCGAAAGTATCGTTTTTTAGAAGATTTTTTGTGGGGAATGGTGCCCGGAGACGGAATCGAACCGCCGACACGAGGATTTTCAATCCTGATGCCACACCTATTGAGTAAGTATGACATTTATTGAAACCCTTGTAAAACGTAGCTATAGCAACTATATTAGTCGTTGATGATTATGTAGAATTATTGAAAAATATTGATTCTCAGGTAGACCATGGGTAGACCAGCTTGACGTGAGGATTGATACGAGGACTAAACTACTATGGCTAATAAGATCAGCTTTACAAAGAAGGTTCTAGATAAGCTACCGCTCCCACCTGTGGGCAAAAGGGTGGACTATTTCGATACCAGCACCAACCACCTAACTCTGCGTGTATCCCATGTGGGAACCAAAGCCTTCGTCTTATATAGAAAGATTGACGGTGTTGCTGAACGGCTAACTCTGGGCCGTTACCCCACAATGACGATAGACCAAGCCAGACGAATGGTTGCCCAACACAATGGCACTATCGCTGTTGGTCAAAACCCTGCCGAACAAAAGCGTAGCCTGAGACAAGAATCCACCTTGGGTGAGCTGTTTGGTCGATATATGGTTGAGTACGCTAAGCCCCGAAAGAAATCATGGGAAATAGACGAGCAACGTTACAACGTTCACTTGGCTCATTGGCAGAATAAGAAGCTTGGCGTGATAAAAAAACAACACGTTCAAAAACTGTTAATTTACATTGCTGAAAACCAACGTTTTATTGAGGGCGTTGATAAACTGGGTAGGCGTAAGGTCAAAAAGGTCGGTGGTAAAGGTGCTTCAAACCAGATACTAAGACTATTAAGAAAGGTCTTTAACCAAGCCATTGATTGGGGATGGGAAGGTGACAATCCCTGCACTCGCCTTAAAGAATATAAGAGCCAGTCTAGGGATCGCTACCTTGAGTGTGATGAGTTGCCAAAGTTCTTTGAAGCGCTTGGTGAAGAGCCTAATATGATCGCTAGGGACTATATCCTAGCTAGCCTCCTAACGGGTGCCAGACGTACAAATGTATTGGAAATGCGATGGGATCAGATCAACTTAGAACGAAGAGAGTGGTTAATTCCTAAAACCAAGAATGGAGAGTCACAGAGGTTACCTTTGATATCAGCTATGCTGACATTGCTTGAAAATCGTAAAGTGGAAGCTAATGGCAGTGAATGGGTATTTCCTGGTCTTGGAAGCACGGGCCACTTAACCAGTCCAGATAAGACGTGGAGGAGGGTGTTGGCTAGGGCAGGTATAGACGATGCGCGTGGTACATGGCTGCACGACTTGAGACGTTCCATGGGTTCTTGGCAGGCCAATACAGGGGCTAGTTTATCCGTGATAGGAAAGAGCCTGAACCATAAGAACGTTAATACTACAGCCATCTATGCAAGGTTAGCGATGGATCCAGTGCGAGAATCTATGGAGAAGGCAGCTGATGCTATGTTTGAGGCTGGTGGAGTTGTTAAAAGTAATGTTATTGATGCGGAGTGTGGGTGATGGTTAAATTTATCTCTGTGTACAAATTGCTAGAGAATATCGAGGATAATAGTTGGACGAGGGTTGATCAGATGGCCTCGGCCTTAGAGTTAGGTGGTGCTGCGGCAATTGATAGGTATGGGCGTCTTAATATAGCCCCCATTGAGCAGGTTAATAAAGTCCTTGACGAGCTTGCGTATTACTACAGGGATGTCCCACCGTTCGATAACTCATTTAAGAGAACTTTTGCACGTTCAGACTCTGACATCCATTATGTGGGCTGGTTAGAGTCAAACATTCCTAACCTTCAACACAAGCATCAGTTATGGCAGGAATCGATTGGTGTCGATCAGGTAGGCGCTAGTGAAGAGATTGCTAGAAGGGAGCCTAGACGCCAATCTAAGTTTTGGATGTTGAGCCAAGCGGCTCTTGTCTTAGCTTTACAGAAAGTAATGCCTAGAGCTGATATATCAAAGGTGAACGCGGAAATGTCTCAAATTGTTAGTGAAAATGGTAAAAGTAGTTATACGATACCCTTAATGAAATCCTTGGAGAATATGGGTTTAGAAATGAGTGAAACGACCTTTAGAAAGAACCTCCGGGATATTTTTAAAACAAACACCTTAAATCTATGACTTGTATTTAAAACCCATGAAGTTGAGGTTAGATGTGAGAAGTTGATGTTAGCTGTATAAACTTGACGTTAAAGTTGAGCCACGAAGAATCCTCTACGACGTACCATAATCCTCGTTGACTTGAATCCAAGTCATTAAGCAAAAGGGGACTATATGAAATCTACAAACCTAAATGTTAGTGATGCCGCTTCTTATATGGGAATTGCAGCAGGAACACTTAACTACTGGAGAGCGACAGGTTCTCAACTGGTGCCGTATAGGAAGGTCGGAGGAAGAGTGATTTATCGACGTGAAGACTTAGATGAATGGCTGAGCCACCGTGTTTTTTCTCATACCGGCGAATACTCAACCAAATAAAAATCCACATCTACGCCAAAGTAGAAATGGGCTATTTTTTTGGTTGCCAGAACTTAACCAACATCATTAAACAATTTCTACTAGGCTGTAGCTGGGTTTCTATCTAAAGGAATCTCACTATGGAATACATTTGTGCAGGCCATCTAATTGATAAGGTGCGTTGGTTGCAGGAGCTTTGGTATGTCAGGGGGTGTACGAGCTCATACGTGCCAAAAAACGGCTTCTACAAAACACTTGGAGCTGTTGACAATGCCTAGTCAACCATCGGTTAAAGACTTATTGGCCCGAGGTGATGAGCTAGAAATAGTCGATGGTCGCCTTAACATCATCGCTGAAAGTGGACTTCCTGTTCCTGCAGATTGGTTAAAGCGGCACGAAGATAAGCTGGTTTATGAACTGGTTAGTCAGATGGCTATTGATGTCCTAGTTTATGAAAGCTACAGCACTGGGAGGTATGGAGTGGAGCGCAACAGCGGTGTTAATTTGCAATTCATAAACCTATTAACTGGTGATAGCCGGTATGCAGTTTTTAATGCTGATTTAGATCGTGTTAAAGCTACTAAAAAAGGCCCTGTTGGCTCCCCTCTGCCTAGCGGCCAATTTCGTGTGGGAAAGCGCAGTAGATTCTACAGGTTCTGGTTAAATGCAAATCAACCACTTCCCCCAAGGTTATCGTCATTCCATGACTATATGGGAAATCTTAAAGGCACGTTATTTACAGGAATTGTCGGCAGAGAAGAGAGGCTTGATAAGCAATCAATTAAGCTGCTAAACATTACTTATGTGGAGATTGTTGCTGCTTTTTTTAAACCTAGTGTGCCGGACAGCTCACATACACTAGCCATACACAGCCCAGACAAATACCACACAACAATGCCATACAGCGAAAGCATGGAGCGCCTTATGCAGCGGGACTTAGAGTCAATTCAAACTACGTGTAATTGTAACTACGGTACAAGCCCGCCAGGTAGTGCGGTAGTAAGGGGGAGAAGTATTGTGCCTACAGCCAATAAGATACCACAAGATCAAACCCTTGAAGAATGGTCAGAAGATTATGATTTATAGCCGTTTCATTTATATTCGCTTCATGTGAATGTGCAGAAGTATTTTACAGATGCTCATACTTGGCCAAGGCCCGAGGTAAAGGCTATGGCCAGCCCAGTAGTAATAGCTACTCTAGCAGTCGTGTAAGGCTTTTATTAAAACCAGAATAAGCGCAATACATTCTAGTCATCAGCACCATGGATTATAGCCCCAACAATCCATGGTGTTTGGCATTTATCCCCAAATACCCAAATCTAGGTTTTGCTTGCTCCCTGGGAATATGACATCACGAATTTGTGCTTTGGATATGTCGAATGCATGATGTAATATGTCACACTTGGGACAAGTTACTCTAGAATTGCACCCATTATGATACTTGTTGTGAACTATCGTTTTACAAGAAAATAATTGAGGGGCTTGAAAATAATTATATCGAGTATCAATGCTTTATTAAGTTTTTGTCGACTTGGAGGTCAAGTGTTAAAACTCAGGTTTATATGTTTAATTATTTTTACAGTTTTAAGTAGTTCCACATTTGCTAATAAATGGAGTTACTTAAATGAAATTGATGAATTTTCTGATGCGTCTATACACATAGCATTTGTCCGTTCTAATAATGGCAAAGGAATGGCCGTATTCACATGCAACGAAGACAATAATTTAGAAATGTATTTCTCTGTAGGAGAATATATTGGATCAAATGGCAGATACCCTATAAGGTATAGAGTCGATAAAAGAAAAGTCGTAGAAAAAAATGGGATGCAAATGGGGAAGGAACAGCTGTTTTTGTTAACAGGGATAGAACTGGTCTGGCAAAAAAGCTAATGTACGGTAATCAACTTTTACTTGAGGTAACTGACTTTAGAGGAACACCACACAAGTCAAAATTTCCTCTAATTGGCAGTGCTGAATCTATAGGTAAAGTCCTAGATGCTTGCACAGTCACAAGGGTGGAAACAATAAAAGACCAGGTCGACATATCTGTTAAAGATCGAATTTTTAGATGGGGGCCTAAAAGCACTCAATGTAATAAAAATATGCTTGTGTCACTGGGTTATTTAATTTCAGATAAGACATCATCAAAATCTCCTGATGTCTACAAGGCACTTCAAAAGTATATAGATGACAAGTATTTAAAATGTGGCACTGATTTCGGAGAAGCTAAGGGCAGCTATTACTGCCAGAAGAAAGAACGTTTTTTATCTCGTGTTTATGACGATGCTATTAAAGTTAATAGATCATTTGTAGAGCAATGTGGTTCTCAATATGTGGCAGATTAAAGAGCACAAACGGCCATCATGTTTTCTGCCTAGCCTAAGCTTATTCGTATGGAGTATGCAACGTGACCGCTGTTAATTTAATACATCTTTTGACTTCGTTGTTTGTAGCACTATTAATAACAGGCTGTGTAAATGGGCCAAAATCTAATCCAACACCGTATGAGACATATATGGATTCTGATTGTGCCCATTTATCAGCAACTATGTTGAACACAAGAGCTAAGTTTGCTGAATATTTTGATAAGCAAGATGCAGCAGCCAACCTAATTACAGGTGGGGTGTTCTTTATTTCAACACCGCTTTCTCCATTTGCAAGAGATATTGAAGTCTACGGATCTGAATTGAAGGGTAAGATTGATGATATCGAAAAAGCACAAACTAAGAAAAAATGTATAGCTAATGTTTAGTTTAATAACTCATTCGTTTATGGAATAGTAACCATCGGCTTAATTTTATGCTTTTAAATTCGAATTTGCTGTTAAGCACCGCTGCGCATATATTTTTTGCTTGAGCCAGGCCAGCGTCATTTAGGTTTCTTTGATAGAGTAATCAGCCATTTGTAAACTGCTCGCATCACCGGATGTTCCGTTGCTGTTGAATGTGTAATTTATTATTTAATCAGCTAGATGTGAGCAGGCTATTTGTCTTTTAGTTTGTTCGTTGCTAATATCTACATAGCTAATATAATCACAATAATAATATAAAAATCATAGTATAGTCATACCTTCCAAAACTACTTCTCAAAATTGAAGTATGACTCAAACAGCTATACTTACCTATGTCCCGAAATATTCCATCTCACCTAATTACCTTCTCATTGGCTTTGTTGCTGGCGATGTTATGGTGGTTATCCGCACCTGTCACAGACGTGCCGAAAAACTCTGAATCTAATGTTTATCAATGGTATGTTGCCAATGCTGGCCACGACCCGCTGTCTGATGAAGAGTTAAAGAGCGAATTGCATCAGGGTGCGTTTGCTAATTTAGGTTTTAGTGAGGACACGTTGGTGTTTTTGGTGGCGTTTAAAGACCCAGTAAAATCTACCTATTTAACAGTGTCCCCAACTTATTTAGATGATGTTGCGGTTACCTTTTATGATGCCTATGGAGCATTGATTGAACGTCAAGTAAAAGGTGACAAGGCTGCAGTTGCAGATGTTGATTATACCCTAGATATTGGCCATTTAGTCTTTCCCATCCCATCTCGAGCCCACGCTGCACGTTTGCACATTAGTTCCACCTCAAATTTGCGTGCCAACCTTGGAGTGGGTAACTTAAATAGCTTATTAACTCAAATTTCCTATAGTTTAGTGATAAAAACTGGAATCATTGTCGTGTTGTTTTTGGCTGGTTTAGTAGCTTTATTAGTTGGGTTAACCTCCAGAAATAGTGTCTACCTGTATTTTTGTCTGTACCAATGGTCTTGGGTTATGTTGCTTTTGGGGATTAGTAACTATTTGGTGACTATTAACCCTAGTTGGGGCTTGATCAACGGCGAAATGGTGAGTATCGGTGCTATTGGCTCGAGTGTAAGTGGGACGCTATTTTACGCTAAAGTCATGAGGCTGTTGGTGCGAAACATTTGGTGCCACTGGATTATGACTGCCGTGGTAAGTTTTTGTCTAGCCAATTTGGGATTATATCTTTTTGTTGATGAGCGCTTGGGGCTAGAGCTCAATATAATAGCGTTGTCATTGGCGTCTTTAGTGTTACTAATGACTTTGCCATTTTGGAGTCCAAAAGACCGTTTTGGTGACTCTGTGCTTAAACTTATACGCTGGCCTTTTTCCATGTTTTTGGTATTTGTTTTGGTGTCATCTGTATCTGGCTTAGGTCGGGGTCATTTGTTTTCGCTCACATATTTGCATGCCATCATCACCACTTTGCTATGTAGCTGCTTTTTACTGTTTTGGTTTCAAGTAAACCGCCGTAGAGAAGCAGCTGCAGCGGAACATTCCAAGGTGTTAGAAATAAACAATACATTGTTAAGTCAACAAGCTGTTGACAGAACTACGCTGTTGGCTATGCTTTCTCATGAAATAAAGACCCCTTTAACCACACTGAAACTCCATTTGTTTAAATCACCGCTGCGCCAAGTAGCCACCAATCAAATAGATCATATTCTCCATGTGTTAGATCAAACTGATGTGATGAATAAGTTGGATTATCCAAAAGACCGAAAGAGCTGGCTGGATATTGCCGATATCCTTTCTGACCTCTGTAAAGGCTTGAAAGCTGCTGATCAAAATGTTCCGCACTTACGTTTGAGAGTGCGAGGTAAAGCAATGATTAAAGGGGATCATTTTGCGGTACTAACCATTATCAAAAACCTACTTGATAACGCTATAAAGTACAGTGCTGAAGATCATTTATCAGTCCTACTTATTAACACTCAAAAAGGCGTGGTGTTGCGCGTTACTAATTCAGCCCCATTACTTAGCCAAGCTGACGTATTAAAGGCAGGGCAAAAATATTGGCGGGGTCGGAGTAACCCACGTAAGCCCGGCACTGGCCTGGGGGTATGGATTATAACCAACCTGTGTCGTCAACAAGGTTATCAATTACACAAAGCCTTAAGGCGTGAGCGATTTGTGGCTACAGTGAGGTTTTTCTTATGAAGCAGCCAATAATTTATATTTGCGAGGATGATCTTGCTTTGGGCGAGTCTATTCAAAAACTACTCATCGCAGAGGGTTATCTGTGTGAGTTGTTTTTTGAAGGCAGTGAACTTGACGAACGGATGATCATCCAGACTCCTGATGCATTGTTGTTAGATTATCAGTTGCCCGGTGAAGATGGCATTACTCTCGCTCAAAAGTATTGCCAGGCGTTACCTCGGTTACGCGCTATTATCATGAGTGTAAAGAATGACCAACGTATCCGCTCCCAAGGCTATTCGGCAGGAGCGATGTTGTATTTGTCTAAGCCCTTTGAGCCTGAATCTTTGTTAGCCTGTTTGCGTGGCGTGTTTAGTTCTGATGATGCAGTTCAGCCCATCACTTTGTGGGTTAAAAGCCGTCAATTAGTTATAGGCGAACAAGTATTACCCCTGACAGTTGCAGAGATAAGGGTCTTGTCTTGTCTGGCCTTGCATCAATCAAATGTTGTTGAGTACTTCCAATTGATGGCGCTTTTGAATCTGCCGCTGGACGATGACCTAAGTCGTGCCCGTTTAGAAGTTGTTGTGAGCCGTTTGCGTAAAAAACTGAAGGCATGCAACACAGATGATGTTATCAATATTAGGAACAAGCAAAAGCTCGGTTATTTCTTAGACGCCCGGATAAGTCTTGTTAATTGAGAAAAAATAACATGTGTTATTTAGTTAATTTAAGGAAAAATAATGTTTGAACAGCTAGTGCCGGTTACTTTGGAAGCTCATAGAAGCCTAAAAGTCTTACCTTGGAGTAATTTCAATTTTGCTAAAGGCTTTCACATGGCCTCGGTCATGGTGCATGAATTTGTGCGAGCAGCTGCAGTTTACCCTATTGTTTTTTTGGAAGACGATAAAACTTCATTCAAGCCAGTCGTTATGATTGGGTTAGAAGCGGGTGCTAACTTATTTGTGAGTGATGACGGACAATGGCACGCATCATATGTGCCAGCTATTATTCGCCGTTATCCGTTTGCATTGGTTAAACATGCTGACGCGGATGCTAATCAGTTTACAGTGTATTTAGATAAGGCCAGCAAACTCTTCAACGAAACCACTGGAGAGGCTTTGTTTGATGAACAGGGCGAACCCACTCAAGTGATCAAGAACGTTAAGGCGTATCTGTCTGAACTACAGCGGATGGAAGTATTCACCACGGCTTTTTGTGATTTCCTTAAAACCAATGACCTATTAACGCCATTAAGTATGCAAGTGGTTGCTAGTGATCAACAACAGAAAATAACGGGTTCGTATGTGATCAATGAAGAACGCTTAAATAATTTATCAGATACCCTTTTTCTGGATATCAAAGCCAAAGGATATTTGCCTGCCATCTATGCCCATCTTACCTCTTTGTCACAAATTGAACGTTTGGCAATGTTGCAAAAAGTACAAACTAGTATAGCCAGCAATGACGACCAGGTTGATAGTGATAATTAGCACTAAACCAAGTTAAAGTTGGTGCTAAAAGTTGTATTTAATAAACCTCACTACTTCGCTGGGGCTTGATGCGATATAAAAGCTATCAAAGGTACCCTTTGCGGCGTCAATGCCGCCTGCTATATGCAATAACTTACGGCCAGTATATATTGGCCCAATAACCAAGCCTGCATCTATGTTTGCATGACGCACAGTGGCTAACCAACTATGTCTGCCACTATTGTTAATACGCGAAAACATCAGTGGTATATGGTCCGGTGCTAATTTCAGAATTTGTTCAAGCCACAAGGGGTGTTGGCTATTAGCGCTGGCGAAGGCTAAATTGCTAGGCTCACTCAAATCACCACAGTTTTGGTATTCGTCAAGCCGAACACTACCGTTGGGTAGGCATTTAAATCCACTGAATACAATTTCACCAGCTTGTTCTGGCGCTAAGCCGTCACGTTTGTGGGTGTATAAGCGCAGGGATGATAAATCCTGGTTCACGGTGATGCCAACTCCTTCAGATTCCTGAGCCTGGCCCATCCAACTATTTACCATGGCCTTTGGCATACCCCAGTCTAGTGCTGATTGTGCCAGTTCTAATAAGGGTGCAGTCTGGGTATACCATCCTATTAAGGCGCGTTTTTCCATACTGGCCTCGGTTAGGCTATAGGATAAGTCGAAAGTAACCGCTGTCCTAACTAATGAGCGTATATTCACCTAAAAAATCCTCAGTTAACAGTGCCTAATAAACTATCACGAATGCCTGCTTAGTTCTGACAAAAACTGCAAGAATTGGTTATGAGTCAAATGATAAAATATCAATGATGTTTAATATCTATAAATACTAAAGACTAGTTTAATATGCGTAATTTGTTTAGAAGCACTTTCAAAAGTTGGTTTTTTTTGGCCAGCCCAATCTTATGGTTACACAGCGGGCTGGTATGTGCAGCTCCGACTTATGTCGATGTGCTGGCAAGTAATGTTGCTCCGGTCGCTGATGAAACGATTCTTGACTTTGATGCTGCTCTAGCTCTCCAGCTAGTTGATGCAAGTAACAACGGTTTAACCGTAGCTCAGCGCCGTGTGGCAATGAATTTGGTTGATGCCTCTGGTAATAGCATTGCCTTTAGCTTAAGTGACGCAGACCTAACTGATTTGGCCAGCCTTTCAGGCTCGGCTAATTATTACCTATACAAGTATTTAAATGGTGATTCAGCCATAACGGGTAATACCTTGTTAGGCACTACTGGTGGAGCCTCAAATAAAGCCTTGATTTTAGATCTAGGTGAAAGTGATTTAACTGTTAATGGCACTATAGAAGGACAGGGTGCTCATTTTGTCACAACGGTTAATTCATTTGCCTCTAGCGATGGCCTCATCATGGATGGCACTAGTGCTATGGGCGTAGATGTGTCCCGCACAGGACAGATAATCGCTGATGAATTAATTGAGCAAACTTCAGGTAATCCGGCTAACTTCAAACTCTTATTGGACATGAACTCGAGTTTGGAAGATGGTGCTAATTTTGTTTTTGCTCAAGAAACTGCTGGCAATGCGAACAATATTTTTAGCTATAGCGTAACCGATTCTGAAAACTCACGTTTGTATGATAGCAGTTATGTAATTAACTCCAGCGCCGCACGAGCTATCAGTGGTAACAGTGAAAGTGTTGTTGTTACCTTCTCAAGGGCAGACGATGAATACATACTTAAATCTAATACCCGTAACCACCAGTCAAATGATGCTGCATTAAAGCTAGGCACTATAGCCGCTGACGGCGTTGCCTTAGGTGATCTACAAACGGCGTTAACTGTTTTAGACATCAATGAATTTGGTTTTGGTGATACGGCTACTAATCTGGCAACACAAGTTAAAAGATTGGCTCCTATAGCCAATAACTCAGCCATGATTTCTGCCTTCAACAATCTAGAGCTAGTGGAAAAATCTATTGATCAGCGCTTTTCAGCGCGACGTGCTCATTGGAGTGGTTATAGTGATCTGAATGATAATGTCTGGTTTAAAGTGCACCAACAAAATACTTTTTCTAGTGGTTCAGTGCCAGTGGCTACCCCTAATGCTCAGGATACGGCTGGACATAACGGGTTTGGCGTCAGGTCACAGGGCATAACCGCAGGTTTAGATCATCGTTTTAGCAATGGTTTAGTGGGTGTGTCTAGTTCGCATCTTACTAGTTATATTGATCAGTCTGATGACCGTTTAGGTGAGCGGGCTGTTCAAAAACACCTTGTCGATACCGTCTATTCTCGTTTGAATAATCGAAATAGCTTTGCCACTTTGGTTTATTCCAGTGCGCGTGGTGATACCCAAGGTGTGCGTAAGACTGCTATTGATCGTACGGCTAGTTATAAAGCCCCTGTTGACACTAAGGAGACAGCGCTTAAATTAGGGCACAGGTTTGACCTTTCCGATGGTCGTTCAGCGATCACTCCTTTTTATCGCTTGGCTCAAAGTCAGTTTCATCAACAAGCTTATACAGAAACTGGTGCAGGCGACCTTAGTTTGACTCTACAGAACTATAAAATTGATCGAGTTAGCCAAGAATTGGGTGCAGAAATGACTCACAAAGGGCGTTATTTTGGTGCTAAGGGTTTAAGCAGTATTAGCTTCTCTGTGGGCAAGGATCGTTTATTAGACGACCCAACGATATATGCGAACTACACGGGTGATACTCATGCTAGCCACGCTTCTTATACCACCTTCATCACTCCAACTGAAGCTTGGGCTGAAAATGTAGTGAAGTTCAGGGGTATGTTTCAAATAGAACCCTGGGCTAGAACTATGGTGCGAATGGGGCTAGATCTTCAAGCCCGCAATAGTCGCCAAGATGTAGCTGTTGACTTCTCTATCGTAAAGGCATTTTAAGGAAATGAGCATCATGATTAATAAAATGTTATTTACTACGCTTGCATTAATAGCGTTTAACCCCTTTGCTAATGCCGCGACTCAGACACAAATAGACCAAGCTCTCCAAACCAGCGGTCAAGTTTTACAAGAGCAAAAGGCTATGCTTGAGGAGCAGCAAAACAAGCTTGCGCCCATTAACATTCCTACGGGCTTAGACCTAGAGTCTAAGTTGATTCTGCCGGACTCCTTAATTGATGCCAACGTGGGATGTATCCCTCTATATGCACTTAAAGTTGAAGGCGCTACTTTGCTTGATGAGTGGGAGGTCGAAGTGCTCGAATTACCTTTTGTTGGCAAATGCATCAACAGCGATTTGGTGTCTGGCGTCCTTGCTAGTGCCAGTGACTTTTACATTCAGCGCGGCTTCATAACCACTCGCGCATACTTGCCTAATCAAAACCTCAAGGAAGGCTTTTTACGTATCGTGATTGCCGAAGGTATGGTTGAAGATGTTGTAGTTGAAGGTAATAGCGAAAACATTAATTTGGTCACTACCTTTCCTGTTGACCTAAAAGAGCCGTTACATATTCGCGATATAGAGCAAGCTGTTGATCAGCTTAATGCTATTCCAGGTAATGACGTGACCCTGCAAATTGTTCCTGGAAGCCTACCTCAAACTAGTGGTGTAGTACTTACTAACCATGGCGATGGTCGGCCTAAAGGTTCCATTACGGTTAACAATGGTGGCTCTAAAGCAACCGGAGAGAATGTTCTCTCTGTAGCTTTGTCGGCTGGAGACCTGTTAAATTTAGGCGATGTTTGGTCTGTGTCAGGCACGGACACTATTGAGCCAAAAGATGGCTCTGCTTCTAGTAGAGCCTTGTCAATCGCGTTTCCTCACGGCTATAACACCTATGGCATTTCTGCCAGCAATACTAAATACCAAACTACATTGACTTTCCCTACCACGGGTACCGTGCTTAGCAGTAATGGCGCAACTCAAGGCGTCAGTTTATCAGCACAAAGATTAGTATTTCGTGACCAAGGTACCAAGCACACTGTAGGCACTACATTAAGCAGCAATGCTACCCAGTCCTATATTGCAGGTGAGCTTATTGGTGTTAGTTCACGCACCACAAACGCGTTGAAGTTTCACTCTCAAAGCCTGATGGGCTTTGGAAATAAGATGCTGATCGTTAGTCCCGAGGTTGAGGTTGGCCTGAGTGAGGTTGATAACTTGCCCGCAGGCACAAATACGCCAGTGGAAAACCCACAGACTGAATATGTGCGATACAAACTACGCGTGGATTGGTCCCAACCTTTTGCACTAGCCGGGTTGCCGGTGGAATGGAAAAGTGCCTTTAACTACCAATACAGCCCCAACTCTCTCTTCGGCTCACAACAAATTTCTATCGGTGGGCTTGGATCAGTGCGCGGCTTTAAGGGGGTCTCCTTGGCTGGAGATCGCGGCTATTATTTTCAAAACAGTTTGGTGTTTAGCCAAAGCTTAACGTTGGGTGGTCTCTCTGGTGACATGAAACACACCTTTGGCTATGACCTTGGTGAAGTCAGTTCTGGTCTCAGTGGCGCTTATATAGGGGGACTGCAAGGAATGTTCTTGGGGACTAATTTTAAGATGGATAACTGGAGTCTTGGGTTAAGTTGGTCCAATCCTATCGGTGTGACCGGCAATCGTGATAAAGGGGATAGCTCTGTGTTAGCCACCCTAAGTTTGGATATCTGAGGCAATATTTATGAACCATATTTTTAGAGTTGTTCGTCGCAAGTCCGACGGGTTGTTAGTTGTAGCAAGTGAAATGGCAAAAAGTGCTGTTGGCGGCAGTGTCGCCAGCGCGGCTACATTATTAACGTTGTTATTAAGTAGCGAAGCTTTGTGGGCTGCGACCTCAGATATAGTGGTCGATGCATCACAATCTAGTAATGCAACGGTTGTCGTTGCTAGCGCATTTGATGGGGCCACTGGTACTGATGTTAGCCAGGTTGATATTGTGGCGCCTAATGTCAACAACGTATCTCACAACGTCTTTACTAGTCTTAACGTCAATGGCAGTGGAGCGGTTATTAACAATGCTCAATTGGCTGGCGAATCAGTCATATTGTATGGCGACACATCGGTTGGCACCGGGAGCGAAGCCGGTCGCGGTTTAGTGGCTGCTAATGCCAGTCTAGGCAATGCTAATAAAGAAGCTGAATTAATTATATTGGAAGTATCCGGCGCTAATGTGGCAAGCTTTGCTGGCAGCATGGAGGTTGTGCGATCTGACACAACAGGGCAAACCGTCGTGATAGGCCAAGATGGGAATGGCGCTGATATACTAAAAAATCTGACGAAACTCACTGACCTTATTATTGCTGTGCCTGGGGGAATTTCTCTCAACGGTGCCAGTTTTATAGGGACAGATAATTTGGTTTTAGCCACTGGAGCGGTTAACTCAGTTACAGGTTTGCAGGTTGCTTTGGGTATGTCAGCCAACGGCATAACAATACAAGACAACAGCACAAGTAGTGGAGCCACTAGTTTATCAGCTGCTGATTTAGCTATTTTATCTGCCAGAATCAATGTACAAGGCAGGATTGAATCTGACACCATCACGTTACTCACTACTGATGCAACAGCGACTTTTGATGCTTCTAATAGTAGCCTCACTAGCACCAATACAGCCGCTGTGAATGCTGATAGCGAGTATGCTATTGACAGTACCGCGTTGGGTGGTATGTATGCTGGCCGTATCACACTAATTGCCAATGAAGTGGGTACAGGTGTGCGGGTGCGAGGTGATTTAGGTGCGTTAGGTGATGCGATTACCATTACTGCTGACGGCAACCTTGTAGTGGGTGAGGCTGCTGGCAACACCACAGCTGTGGATGCTAATAGTATTGTTTTAAGCTCTACCAATGGTGGTGCTATTAGTCTGGTCGATACAGATGTCAGCGCTTTAGATACGACCAACTTAGGTGGTTTAATTAGCCTTACCACCACTGCAGATGTGAGCTTGGTTGAAACTAATTTAGTTGCCAATGCCGCAGGCGCCGGCAGTGTGCTTGGTGATCTAACTATTAATGCTGCCAATTTAACTGATAATACTGCCACTGGGGGGCCTTACAGACGCGTTGCCCATGGTGCGTTAGTGGTTAATTTGACCGGTGATGCTACCTTAGATAACGTGAATTATAGTGGTAAAACACTAGATTTTGATGCCGATAGCGTGTCCCTTGGCAGCAATGCAACACTACATGCTAAAACAACAGCTAGCTTGGATGTTGTTGAAGGAGCTGCTCTTAATGGGGCCCTTACTTTTGACTCTGGAACTGCCACCATCACCACAGGTACAGGATTGACTGGAGATTTAGTATTTTCTAATACAGCACAAGTCAATGCAGATAATCTAACCATTAATAACCAAGCCACCCAAGGTGCTGTGCAGATGGCGTCTGCCACCACTTTGGTAACTTCTGGTAATTTAACATTGATGAGTGACAGCATTGATGCTGATAATAATATAAGTGTGGCAGGGAACTTGGTTTTAGGTGGTTCTGCTACCGATTCTTTCATCTTTGGTGTTAATAACACCGAAGCAGTAATGTCAGTAGCAGGTACTGCTGATATAGGTGCCACCACAGTGACCTTACATGGTGGGATTGCTGCAACTGGAGCCACTACTATTGGTACTAATGCCAATGGGGCGATTAGTACCTTCACGCTTGCATCTACAGCTGGTATCACTAGCCAAGGTGGATTGTTAGTTGATGCAGCCAGCGCCATTATTGACGGCCAAATCGTACAATCGGCGAGCACCCAAATTGACACTGCGACTACTTTAACTTTAGGTGCAGAAGCTGCGATTATTGCCCAAGGCTCTGGCACCATAACTCTGACAGGCGCAAACATTAACAACGCTGGCCAAATTGAGTCTGCGGGCATTATGACCATTGGTGATGCGAGTAATGCTGAGTTAACCAACACAGGTACCCTCAAGGCCGCTGGCAACCTAAATATCGATATAGGCACAGGTACCGCTATAAACAAAGCGGCGATCACATCATCGACAAACGATCGTAACTTAGGTCGTTTGTATGACCCAATTACACAAACAAGTGCCAGTAGCGATACCTATGAGCAATTAAATTCAGTTAATGTCGCTCAGATCGGTCTTATTTCTTCTACAGCAGGTGACATTACTGTTAGTGCTGCTAATTTTGTTAACGAAGCAGATGTGAGGGCCAGTGGTGATCTCAACTTGTCTGCCACCAATTACAGCCAGTTGCTCGCGGGCACATGGAGCTGGGCTGATACCAATGCTATTACCAATTTTACCGAATCAACCTTACTATCTGATTTAGGTAAATATGATTATGTGGATCAAACGGGAGTATTGTCTTATTCCCAAGATCGTTATTTGCTAGCGGGGCGCTCAGACTTTACGCCAACCACTAGTTCAGCCACTATCACTCAAGGTAGTGGCACGCACATTAATGCGGGTGGCACCTTAAGTAATGGTACTTTGCCAACGATAGATATAGCCGTAAGTCGCACCACAACTACTAGCATTGATCCGGCCAGTGTTGATACTAGTAATTCAACGGTGAGTACAGTGGGAACTCCGGTTGTAGCTGATGGAACAACCACTACGGCGGTAGAGTTGGCATCCAATAACGCCACCTGGGTGGTTCATATTGCCGAGCCTAATCAGCAGGGGCTGTCTAACAATAGTTACACGTCGTTCCATGTGAATAGTAATGGCCTTATTTTGAACAACATGCCCATTGCTAAAAGCGTGACAGCGGTCACTGACCTATCTGCAGAAATAGTTTCTAACCCTAATTTGACAACCTCTGCTGGGGTTATTTTGAATCAAGTAACGGGCACTACAGGATCTATATTTAATGGCTTTTTAGAAGTGGCGGGGCACTCTGCTGATCTAATTATTGCCAACCCTTATGGTATTGCCTGTAACGATTGCGGTGTGATTAATGCCGATCGTGTTGATTTGGTTGTGGGTTCAGCGACCATTAATAATGGTGCTATTGGTAATTATAATACTGCTTTGGCAACGGGTGATTTACGTATTCTGGGCCAGGGCTTAGACCTTAGCCGTGCAACAGTCAGTGGTGCATTTGCTCCCGAAATTACTGTTGATGCGAGCTTCAATACACATATTTTGTATGCGGGTATCGGCTCGGGCGAATTTTCTCGACTTGCAGGTGCAGGATTAAGTGCCGGTAACTATTATAACCGAAGCAGCACGAGTAATTTAGGCACCAACACCAGCGCCCTTTTGATCACAGAGCGTGCAGGAATATTTGCTGACGATATCATTATTGACAGTCAATCAGGTTCTCAAAACCCTAGTCTAAGTATTCTTGGGGAGGTAGCCGCTAGTAAAGGTGATTTATCCATTAATGCCGATGGCTCCATATTAGTGCAGGGGCGATTGTCGGCTGCTGATGATGTGAGCCTAGTGACCACTTCTTCGACTAATAGTAAAAACCCTGTGGGAGCCGACGTTCAGCTTAGCAACGGTGCGATTACTGCTGGTGACACCATGGTTTTAGAAGCTGATTCTGGCTCCATAGTGTTTGGAGGCGGTCAATTGTATAGTTTTGGTAGCATAACCCTTAATAGTTTGATTTTTATAGATCAGTCTTCTAGCAACCCAGCCACTTATAACAACTCACGTTTTGCGGTTGGCGACTTTGCTCTAAATATTGACGACGAACTTAATGCAAGTGGCACCACCTGGCAAGGCGATAATATCAACATGACAGGGACTAACCTTGTCGCAACTATTAATGCGGGCACTAATTTTATAGCCAGCACCGACATGGATCTTAGTCTCAAGCAGTTGGATAACACAGGCGCTCTTGTGGCAGATCAATTGTTGAATATTGATGCCAGCAGTGCGGTGACTAACCAAACAGCGGGTATCATTAAAGCCAAAGCAGGCTCTACTCTAACGACTCCAGCCCTAACTAACTCGGGCACTTGGATGGCCAGCACTAACACTGGCGTTGCCGGCAGTGCAGTATGGAAAGTAGGCAGTATTGACAATAACCGTACGGGCAATTTGTCATCGGCTCAAGCTTGGACATTAACTGACGTCAATGGCGGTGCAACAACCACCTTAACCAATGCAGGTACTCTAGCTAGTGAGACTAAACTGGATGCTAGTTTAGCCACGTTAACTAACACTGGAACTTTGACTGTAGCTACTCGAGACAGCGGTTCAGCATCTATTTGGACGGTGGATAATCTATCTAACTCTGATCAAGGCACCATTTTTTCTGGAGATGATTGGCAGGTTAACACCGCACTAAACCGAGGTACTTCGATCACCAATAACGGCACATTACAAGGCTACCGTGACCTTAGGCTATCCTTTGATAGCTTAAATCTTGCCTCTGGTAAGGATATTTCTGGCGCTTTAAAGGGCACGGCCAATGACATAATGGAACTCAACATCACCAACGCGTATACCCTGAGTGATCTGTTGTACTCCAATGCTGATTTACAAGCTAATTTTGATGGCGGTCTAACTATCAGTGGTTCTGGTGCGCTAGTAGGAAATGGGTCCACCGACTTAATAGCCTCAGGTAATGGCTCAGACATTATTAACTATGGTTTTATCTATGCTGGGCAAAACCTGACACTCAATGCTAATGACGATATTGGTAGTTTTGTTGATACCAAACTTGTTTCAGGGCGCACCTTAGGTACGTCTTCGGTTGATGGAGTCACTTATAGTGAAGGCCGTCAAGTCAAAAATTCAAGCGCAGATATACGTGCCGTAGGTAATTTGACGGTTAGCGCGGGTGACTTATTTGTTAACTCATCCGAAATACGAGCTGGTGGAAGTCTTGATATCACCGCAGCTACAGTTTCAAACCAAGTACAAAGAACTAGTCCTTTTGCAGTGGATCACCCACTCACCGAGACGGTCGGTAAACGTCTCAATTACACCAGCTCAACCAGAACTGTTGACTCCTATCAATACCCAGATAACTACACGAATTATGAATATAATTACACATGGGATGAGTTTAATTACTTTAAAGACGGCGCGCCAGCAGTCACCCCACAAATCATTGCAGGCGATAGTTTTAATATAACTGCACCTGTGATTAATAACTATGGTGGTCTTATACAGTCTACCTCTGCCAGTGCTAGCAGTGTTTTAAATGCGTCTTCTAGTTTGACCAACGACGCTCTTTCTTTGTGGCGTGAAGATTTCTCATGGACTAAAACTCGAGAAGTTCACTGGGCAGCCTTCGGCCCGCTTAAGCATTCTGATCGTATAACCGGCGGTGCGACAGCGCCAACAAATGGAACTCTAGTCACCCTAGATAATGGCACTGCTGTAGTTGATGCTGCTGGTAGTTTGTCTATCACCGGTGGTTCTGTTACTAATGTTGGCGCTATTGTAGCTGTTAATAGTGGCACATCAAGCACGGCTACCAGCGCCCTGAATCCTAGTGGTTTTAGCCTTACGCTTACGTTACCCACTAACCCTAACGGATTTTTTGTGACCAACAGAGATCCGTCGGCGCAGTACCTAGTAGAAATGAATCCTCGCTTGCAGCCAGGTATTTCTAGTCTAGGCTCTGACTATTTAATTGAAACGTTAAATATTGACAACGACTCAACCATTAAGCGTTTGGGTGATGCGAGCTATGAAGCTTATTTGGTTGAACAACAGCTTATTGAAGCTACTGGCCAAAGTGTATTAGAAGGCTACAATAATATCGCAGATATTATGAAAGGCTTTATGGACAATGCAGCGGCTGCGGCTAATGATGCTGGCTTAAAGTTTGGTGAGCCGCTAACAGATCAGCAAATTGCTGGATTAACTCAGCCTATTGTATGGATGGTTGAAACACAGGTTAACGGCGAAACAGTACTAGTGCCCAAGGTATATCTTCCTCAATCTATGGCAGATGAAATTGATGGCAAGTCTGCATCTATTGCCGCTAAAGACTTGGAGTTAGATGTAGACACCTTGGATAACGTGGGCGGTGAAATTGTAGCCACTGAAAATCTTGATATTACCGCTAAAGGTGATGTTACCAATTTGTCAGGTAGCATGAGTGGTGGCAATGTATCAGTCACTTCTACCGAAGGTGATATCCTTAACGAGACCTTTAGCCAGTATGCGGGCAATGATGTTGAAGGCCAAACAACTTTAGGTAAAACCGCAGAAATTACAGCGACCAACGACTTGATGTTAAATGCTGCTGGAGATATTACTAACCTAGGTGCGCAAATGAGTGCTGGTGGTGATGCTAGCCTTGATGCTGGTGGAGACATCACTTTTGATACCATTGAAGATACGTCTAAAACGTATGAAATGTCTGGCTCAAGTGGGGCCTTTACCTCAAGCTTCTCTGAAACTAAATCCTCTACTACCACGCAAGTGCGCTCTGGCTTGAGCGTAGGTGGCGATTTAGACAGCAACTCAGGTGGTGACACCACCTTTGCTGGAACCAACGTGAGTGTTGACGGTGATGCAAGTGTGGAAGCCGGTGGTGGAATTAATATCATTGCTCGTGAAAACGTCTCTACCGTAGACACTACTAGCCGCACAGCAGGCTTAGGTGTGGGTGGAGGTGTTTATGGCACGTCTATGACCACCACCAACAGCACCTCTATTCGCAATCAAGGCTCCACTTTCGATGTAGGGGGCGACGCTAGTTTTAAGGCTGAAGATGACCTTACTATTCAGGGCTCAGATCTCAATGTGGGTGGAAGCGCCGATATTCAGGCAGATTCTCTGGTAGTGTTAGCCGGCCGTGATGTAGACACCTTTAGCTCCCGCACAGAAACGACCTCCTTTTTGGGTGGCGATGACAGCAAAGTGGGTGAATCTGCTGATGGATCAAGTGCAGAAGGTATGACACTGTCTCAAACCACTATAGAAACTACTGATAAGCTGTCTCAGCGCAGCCAAGCCTCTAATATTAATATTGGCAAAGACCTTAAGGTTGAAGTAGAGCAAGATGTACTTTTACAAGGCTCCAATGTAGAAGCCTCTGGAGATGTTGATATTGATGCCAATAACATCTATTTATTAGCAGCACAAAACATCGAAGAGGAAACTACTTCGGTAACGACTATTCGTACTGGTTTATATGTGGCTAGCGAATCTGATGCACAAGGCGAAGCAGGTACTAGTGTTGGAACCGAAACCAATGTTGGCACTGATGCACAGGCGGGAGCTTCTGATCAGTCAGCCAGTGCTTCTGCTAATGCTGAAGCTAGCGCTTCTGCGAATGCTGGAGCATCGGCCTCTGGCAGCGCCAGTGCTAACGCGACATTGGATTTGCTGCGAGTGCAGACCAACACTGATTACAAGCTGGACATTACCAACACCGGATCAACTATTAAGTCTGGTGATAAGCTTAATCTTACTGCACAAGAAGATATTCTTTTAGTAGGATCAGAGCTAGAAGCTGAAGGTGATGTCACCTTAGATGCTACCGATATGATGTTTGCTGCAGCACAGGATGTATCTGTCAGAGAAACAACCAGTGAGACTATTAGAACAGGTATTTATGCAGATTCTGGCGCCAGTGGCTCTGCTGAAGCTAACGCTTCTGCTAATGCTGAAACAAGTGCCGAGGCTAATGCATCAGCAGGTTTAACCACTGATTCTGGAGTAAATGCTTCTGCGCAAGCTAAAGCTGAAGCCAAGGCTAAAGCAGAAGCTGAAGGCGAAGCTAAAGCTGGGATTGGCATACAAGTTAAACAAGCTAAAAAAACCCAGACTACAACAAGCAATACAGCCTTAACCTCTGCCATAACATCTAACTCTGGCAGCATTTCTCGCACGGCCCAAGACAGTATAATTGACGTGGGCACCAACATCGAGGCGGCGGGTGATTTAAACCAAAGTGCCCAAACCATTGCCAGTTTCGCAGCTCGTAACGAAACAACGACCACTAATGCCTATGAAGAAACCACCGTTAAAATGGGTGTGTATTTGGAAGCTACTGGTGGAGCCGAGGCTGAAGCTGGAGCATCTGCTGAAGCTAGTGCAGATGCTAGTGAGGGTGGAGATGCTAGTGCCGAAGCGAGTGCTTCAGCAAGTGCAGAAGGCCGCGCGTCTGTGGGTGTAGAAATTCAGATGGCTCGTCTGGTTGAAAATGAAACTGAAACTAGTTCGGAAGCTGTAGTGGGCACCATCAATGTTGGCGGTGACCTGAACAGTGAGTCTTCTGGGTCTACCATTTTTGAAGGTACTAATATTACCACAGGTGGTGATATCAATCTTAGCGCCGAAGAGCTTGAGTTACGAGCTGCGCGCGATGAATACTCCAAGACTTCAAGTAGTGAAGAAATCACAGCACGCTTAGGAATCAGTATCGGTGTGGGCGGCGAAGCTGAGGCGGAAGCCAAAGTTGACAGTGAAGGCAAAGCTGAAGCTGAAGCTGATGCAACTGGAGGCATAAAAGGTCGTGCAGAAATGGAGATGAGTTTGTCTCAATCCTCATCACAGGAAAATAGCACGACTGCAGTGACAGGAAGTTTAAGTGGCAATAATATTAATATTACCACCACTAAGGCCACTACTATTGAAGGGGCTGACCTTAGTGCTGAAAACGCCATCAATGTAGATGCAAAATCGCTAGACTTTAAGGCTGCACAAAATACTTCATCCTCTAGCTCCAATAGTCTAGAGGTTGCAGTGGAAGTTGTGGCTGAGGTAACCATCGGTGCTAGTGATTTTGATGTTGAGGCCGAAGGTTCGGTTGGCATAGCGGGTGCCCAAGCTAGCGGCACTGAGGCAGTTACAGGCTCAATTAACGCAAGTAACCTTAATATAACCACTAAGCAAGACGTACGCTTAGAAGGCACAGAGGTTGATGTTACTGATAGTGCATCCATTGATGCCGGTGGAAATATTGAACTTGTGGCAGCGCGAAACACAAGTCAATCCTCTGACAACAGTCTTGATGTATCTGCCGAATTTAGTTTAGGTGAACAATCTGCTAGCGCTGATGTGGGAGTTAATTCTTCTCAAGAGCAGTCCAACGAAGCCGTTACTGGTAGCTTAAATATTGGTGGTAATTTAAGCCTTAAGTCAGGCAGCGACATTGTGATGGAAGGCACAGATGTAGCTATTGGGGGAGATGCATCATTGGCCGCAGCCAATGATGTGGTCATGGTAGCAGCACGGAGCACAAGCTCTAGTAGTTCCAACAGTGTGGAAGTGGGTGTGGGTGTCTCTGCAAAGAAGCAAACTGCTAATGCCAATGTAGGCGTATCTAGCCAAAGCGCTAACGCAAACGAAGCAGATGCAGGCTCTTTCACTGCCAATAACTTGACTATAACGGCGGGTAATAACGCGACCTTCGAAGGTACCCAAATGACTGCCGAAGGTGATGCAGTTTTGGCCGCAGGTGGATCCGTAGCCTTTACTGCTGCCAAGAGCACCTTCGAATCTTCCTCCAACAGTGTTGAAGTGGGTGTGGGTGTAAACGCGAAAAAAGGCAGTGCAAAAGCAGACGTTGGAGTCGGCAGTACTAGTGAACGTGGTGTTGATGCTGAAGCAGGTTCTTTAGGTGCGAATAATCTCACCATAGTGGCAGGTGATAACGCAAGCTTTGAAGGGACTGATTTAGCAGCTCAAAATGATGCCACTATTGTTGCTGGAGGTGACGTTGAATTTAGCGCAGCTCGAAGTACCTATGAATCTGATAGCTTGGATGTAAGCGTAGGTGTAGGAGTGGGTAAGAAGTCTGCTTCAGCTGATGTTGGTGTAGGTGTTGGTGAGGAGCGTCAAAACATTGGCGACGCAGGCTCAGTGAATGGTGGTAATAATATTGCCATTATTTCTGGTGGTGATGTGGCCTTTGAGGGTACTGATTTAGAAGCAGGCAATGGCGTCGCCGTTGCGGCGGCTGGAGATGTGACCTTTGCTGCAGTGGAAAGTACATCAACTAGCACAGATGTGAATGTAGGAGTTGGATTTAGTGCCGCTTCAGAAACGGAAAACGACGAAGAAACAGGTGACTCTAAGACCACCGATAGTGCATCAGGTAACCTTGAATTAGGTATTAGTTTAGCCAACAGTAGGCAGCAGACTGGGTCAAACATTAATGCAGGTGAAGGCGGCTTTACGGTGCAGTCTGGTGGTGATGTTACTTTACAAGGCACTCAAGCTTCCACCGAAGGCGCCATGAATATCTCCGCAGAAGGTAGCATTGAGCAAACCTCAACAAGCAGTGAATCCTCTTCCTTTGGTTTAGAGCTGGAGGTGAGTGGTGAATCAAGCACAGAAACCACAACTGCAGGTTCTAAAGATACTGAGGCAGTGGAAGTAGAAAGCTCAGATAGTGACGATGTGGCTGTGACTGATGTCCAAGAAGCACCGACAGAGCCAGAAGTTGAAGAAGAAACTGAAGTTGAAGAAGAAACTGAAGTTGAAGAAGAAACTGAAGTTGAAGCCTCGGTCGCTTTTGAAGCCGAGTCTGACTCCGAAACTACCGAAACTCAACTGCAAGCCGAAGGGGGTATAACCCTCGCACAAGCTGGCTTAATAGATACCATAGCAGGTGTAGACGTGATGTCTAAACCCCAGCGTTTAGCCGATGGTAGCCAGCGCGGCATCGTTCCAGGCGCCCTAGCTATACCAGCAGGTACGCAGGTGACTTTGTTTGATGTGAATGGGCTTCCCTTGCCTCAATGGATTCAGTTTGATGCCACCCTAGGTGCCTTAACGGCGAAACCACCTGAGAACTTTAGCGGAACCTTGGAAGTGATTATCAGCGTACCACAAGCTGATGGTAGCTTCACCAAGGTGGGAATGATTGTGGGTGGAGAGTAGTTAGCTTTTGGATGTACTGGAGGCGTTATATTGCAAAGACCACATTCAAGGCGCTAAAAATAGTGTCATGAATGTGGATTAAGTTAATTAAAATTAAGGGAGTAATTTATCAGAAATCTAGGGTCAGTAAAGCTTAGTCAGATGTTGAAAATGAGCTTAGTCACTTCGTTAATTCCACTATTAATGCCCTCTCAGGCACACGCTGTTGAAGTACTATTTGGTGTTGAGGCGGTAGGAATACAAGCTACTGGCCGTACTACCAATGTAGTAACAGAAGACTTTGAGGGAATTGGCTTATCAGCTGGGGGATCTGTCACAGGTGCCACATTAATTGGCCGAACTTTGCTGGTTGGTGACAAGCTAGGTAGTGGGGTTACTAACGACTTTGGCACAATTACTGCTAACACCAGTCCTGCAAAAACACAACCTGCAAGCCAATATGGCGGTGCTGATGGCACAGGTTATTTTGTTGATATCGCCGGTACATCCTTAGATATTACCCTGACTACTCCTGCTAGATATGTGGGTTTCTATTGGCCATCAGGTAATGCGGGCAATACGGTCAACCTATATGGTAGCGTTGGCGGCACGGGTACTGAAACTTTGTTGGGTTCCTTTAATTCATCTGCCCTTACAAACTTGCCCGCGGGCTACAAAGGCAACCCTAGTGGTCTTTTCTCCGGCCAAGATGCTGCTGAATATTTCGCCTATGTAAACTTGGTTTTAGATGACTCTAGCTACTATATAACTAAGCTTAATCTCTCAGGTACCGGTTTTGAACCCGACAACTTCAGTGTTAGTACAGACTACTCAACCAGCAATATTAGCTCGCCAACTATTGCCATAACTGCAGCACAAGTGAATGATGGTGACACGTCTGCGGATGCTAGTCTTAGCTTGACCTTTACCACAAGCTCCACAACAGCTGATTTTACTAAAAGTGATATTTCAGTAGCTAACGGTACCATAAGCAACTTTAGTGGCTCAGGTACTACCTATACTGCTACCTTTACCCCTACCTCAGGTGGTGCAACAACAATAAGCGTTGCTTCTGGTAAATTTACACAGAGCAGTGGCGTAGGTAATGCTAGTTCAGCTGTGTTTGATTGGATTTATCAACCACCTGTAACCGACTGGGTGGATTGGACAATTCCTTCAAGCTATCCGTATACCAATACGACAAATTCTGCTTACTCTTACGCAACCAGCGCTGCTGGTAACGTTAGTGATCCAAATAATGGCAATGCTTCTGTAACAGTTAACTTAACTGGTGAAGTGATGTATCGAAGTGCGGGTGCTTTCTCATGGTACAACGCTGAAACGCCAGCCGATTCTTTTGATATCGGTACAGTATCGTCACCTAATGGTGAAGATATTATTATGCAAACTGGTTATACCGCCCAGGCAGACAAACACCATACCATCAGTTTCTCTAGTGCCGTAAATGGTGTGGTAATGGGTTTATGGTCGTTAGGTGGCGGTCAAAGTTCGACCTTGCTTTTTTCGGAAGACTTTGTGATTTTAGATACTGAATCAGCCGGTGGTTTAACTAAGCGAGTAACTAACCAGGGATACGAATTGATAGGTACAGGAGGAACGTCTTCTGCAGGCACGGGAGGTCTTATTCAATTTTGTGGCAGCAGCATTAACTCCATTACCTATACAGTGACAGCGCCTGAATTTTATAGTGGTATGAGTGTTGCGTTGACCAATAATGTATTGAGCTCAGCACAAATAAGCAGCTGTGGTGCCTCCCAGAGTATCGACGTAACAGCACCAACGTTAACCTCATCCTCGCCTGCTGATGACGATACCAACGTTGCCGTAAGCGCAGACATTACCTTGACGTTTAATGAAAATATCGTTGATGCTGGTGGCAGTATTACTTTGAAAAAGGCCAGTGATAGCTCAACCGTACAGACATTTACCGGATACTCTGTATCAGGCAATACGGTCACCTTGAGCCCAACTAATAATTTGGACTGGAGTACCGCTTATTATGTGGAAATAAGTAGCACAGCAGTAAAAGACGGTACGGGTAATGGCTATTTTGGTTTATCTGGTGCAGCAACCCTTAACTTCACTACTATTTCCAATGATACCACTGCGCCTTCTTTGACGATCAGTGCTGATAATGGTTTGGTGGCTATTGCCAACGGCTCAGCAACGGACGACGCAAGCCTAAGTGTGACATTTACCTTAAGCGAGGCTGTGGGTAGCTCTCCGAATGATTTTGTGGCTGCGGACATTGCTTTAACTAATGCAACATTAGGCAACGACTTTGCTTGTGCTAGTTTGGTGTGCACGGTTACGCTTTTTCCAACGGCCACAGGTTTAGTAACCGTTAACGTAGCGGCTGCTTCTTTTAAGGATGTAGCGGGCAACGATAATCTTCTGGCAACCCAGTTTAGCTGGACCTACGGCATTGACCCGACACAAAAAGACTCGGTTACAAGCTTATTACAGGGTACATCTAGCATATCCAAAGAGCTAAAAAATAATAACATAAAGGCAGTATATAACCGTTTGGCTTGGCTGAATCGCAATGTGGATCAGAAAAATAAGTCTCACCAAGGCGTGAGAGTTACCTTTACTGACCCTTTATTTGATGAGTACTTTAATGGCAGTAGGGGGCCAGATTTAGATGTCACCGTAGGCGACGCCATGATGGCTGTTAAGCGTTATGATGACAACCCAGACCTTATTGCCGCTGAAGCTAGAGAACAGTCTAGGATACTAGTGGCCTCTACGGCGCGCACTAACTTAGGCTCAGTTAACCTCAATCCAACAGCCGATGCTTTTTATAAAGACTGGTATGTGTGGACCTCAGGTACCTATACTGTGGGAGGCGTTGATGCGACAGCAAACACTGACAAACAAGAAAGCACGGGTCAAGCTTTGAGTATTGGTGTGGATCGTGTATTTGAAGCTAGCGGGAACGTTATGGGTTTTGCTTTAACCTATGGTGACGATCATATTAAGATGGGTACCAATGGTAGTAAAATCGACTCGGCTAGCTATAGCGTGTCTACGTACAGTCAATATAAGATTGCTAACCTTCCCAAATTTGAAATCTTATTGGGAACTGGACAAGCTGACATGGCCTTGGAACGTGTTGACGGCAGCCAAACCTTAACGAGTGCAAAAAAATCCACTGTTGTCTTTGGCTCTGTGGGTATGCGTGGTCAAACATACAAGCAAGGCAAATTGTTGATTACTCCCTACGGGCAGTTAGAATCCGCTTATATTAATTTGCCAAGCACTAATGAAGCTGGTGGTAGCATGGCTTTAGCTTATTCTGAGCAAACTCTTCGCGAGAACACAGCTGCAATTGGCATCAACTTAGATTTTGAAAAAGTGATTGGTGGTAGATCCTTGCGTCCCTATGGCAAGCTGCAGCTGGCGCGCGATTACTCTTCTGATTCAGGGGTTGATTTGAATTATATCGGAAATAGCACGATATATAGTATTGCTCCAAGCACGGGGCAAGCGTCCAAATGGACCATTGCTATGGGTGCAGACTACATTCTTAGTGAGAATGCTAAAGCGGCCATTTCTGTTGAATCTACCAACTCGTCAGGATCCTTTTTAAATTCAGCACGGCTCGAGTTCAACGCTGCTTTTTAATATCGATTCAGCCCTCTTTTTGGTGGATGCTAGAAGGAGGGCTCAAGTTTTTTCAAGGGTGAGCAGTTCAACAGCGATAGGTAGCTGTTGAACTGAAAAATACCTGCACAGTTGACCGAGATTGAGCGTTTAGTAAGAACGGCCAAATTCATAGCACTAAAAGATAGTGTCATGAATGTGGATTAAATTGATTAAAATAAAGGAAATATATTATCAAAACTCTAGAGTCAGAAAAGCCTAGTCAGATGTTAAAAATGAGCTTAATCACGTCGTTAATAAAACTATTAGAGTGGATGTTAATGTTAATGATGCGGTCACTGAGGAATTTTTTAGTCATTACCCTCGGGGTTATATTAACCGTATTGTCACCGGCTTTGTTTGCTGAAACCTTTTGGAATAATGCTATTACAACAAACAATACGGACACGATAAGCACTAGAGTCGGTACCGTAGATGTAACCATTGAAGATCTGGATAACAACATCGTTCAAGTTATTGCTATGGTGAATACCTCGGACTTTCCAGCAGAGTACAAAATTGATAATAGGGTAACATTCAAGGAAACTCAGGGAAGTTCCTACGAAATGGTCTTTGCTCAAGCGGTGGATAACCCTGTTATTGCCATTGGTTCTCTTGGTAATGGAGGTACTGCCAATCGGTTTACATTGGATTCTGTTGACGGGGTAATCGGTACCTTAAATATTAGTTTTGCAGATGCCTGGTCTTTAGCAGCCGGCAGTGAAGGTGCTGGTACCGTCGGTAACCTCACAAGCTATGGGCCTAGTACATATGGCACGTCGAAAGGTATTGGTACCGAAAGTAATACATTGAATTTAGATGGTGTTACTTTTTATGAATCCAAAGAAGGTAATATTGTTGCCCGTGTAAATGCCACAGGAGTGACAAAAATACGCTTTAGTCTCTCAAATGCCGAAAACTATATGACCTTAATGATGGGTTATGATTCGGCTGTTGATGCAGCACGTTCTTCAGTGTCTTCAGTATCGCCATCCTCTGTATATGCGGACAATACAAATACTTCTACGGTTACAGTAACGATGCTTGATAACTTCGGCAACACTATGGCCCGAGGTGGCGAGACGGTCACTATTCATTCTGATCTAGGCACGGTATCCGGTGTAACAGACAATAATAACGGTACTTATACAGCAACGGTGAAATCAAATGCCATAGGCACTGCAAATATTACTGCCACTGTTAATGGAACTACTGTTTCTGGTGGTACGGCACAGACTGTATCTTTTACCGATCCGCCACCAACACTGTCCTCAACTACACCTGATGACAATGCCACAGGTGTCGCTTTGAATAGCAATGTTGTTTTGAAATTTTCCAAGAACGTGGTTATCGGTTCGGGTAATCTTGTAATTAAGAAAACAGCTGATAATTCTGTATTTGAGACGATTCTAGTGACATCTAGTCAAATTACGGGTTCGGGTACAGATACTATAACTATAAATCCGTCGACGAATCTGACAGTTTTGACGGAATATTACCTCCTAATTGATGCTGTGGCTTTTGATGATAATAATGGCTTGAGCTTTGCTGGCGTGTCCAATACCACTAACATCAGTTTCACGACCATAAACGATGCAACCCCACCAACTGTGGCTATAGGGGCTTCAAATAGTTCGAGTTCTGTTGCCAACGGCTCAACAACGGACGACGCAAGCCTAAGTGTGACATTTACCTTAAGCGAGGCTGTGGGTAGTTCTCCAAATGATTTTGTGGCTGCGGACATTGCTTTAACTAATGCAACATTAGGCAACGACTTTGCTTGTGCTAGTTTGGTGTGCACGGTTACGCTTTTTCCAACGGCCACAGGTTTAGTAACCGTTAACGTAGCGGCTGCTTCTTTTAAGGATGTAGCGGGCAACGATAATCTTCTGGCAACCCAGTTTAGCTGGACCTACGGCATTGACCCGACACAAAAAGACTCGGTTACAAGCTTATTACAGGGTACATCTAGCATATCCAAAGAGCTAAAAAATAATAACATAAAGGCAGTATATAACCGTTTGGCTTGGCTGAATCGCAATGTGGATCAGAAAAATAAGTCTCACCAAGGCGTGAGAGTTACCTTTACTGACCCTTTATTTGATGAATACTTTAATGGCAGTAGGGGGCCAGACTTAGACGTTACCGTAGGCGACGCCATGATCGCTGTTAAGCGTTATGATGACAACCCAGACTTTATTGCCGTTGAAGCAAGAGAGCAGTCTAGGATACTAGTGGCCTCTACGGCGCGCACTAACTTAGGCTCAGTTAACCTCAACCCAACAGCCGATGCTTTTTATAAAAACTGGTATGTGTGGACCTCAGGTACCTATACTGTGGGAGGCATTGATGCGACAACAAGCACTGACAAACAAGAAAGCACGGGTCAAGCTTTGAGTATCGGTGTGGATCGTGTATTTGGAGCCAGCGGGAACATTATGGGTTTTGCTTTAACCTATGGTGACGATCATATTAAGATGGGTACCAATGGTAGCAAAATCGATTCGGCTAGCTATAGCGTGTCTACGTACAGTCAATATAAGATTGCCAACCTTCCCAAATTTGAAATTTTATTGGGAACTGGACAAGCTGATATGGCCATGGAACGTGTTGACGGCAGCCAGACCTTAACGAGTGCAAAAAAATCCACTGTTGTCTTTGGCTCTGTGGGTATGCGTGGCCAAACCTACAAGCAAGGCAAGTTGTTGATTACTCCTTATGGGCAGTTAGAATCCGCTTATATTAAGTTGCCAAGCACTAATGAAGCTGGTGGTAGCATGGCTTTAGCTTATTCTGAGCAAATTCTTCGCGAGAACACAGCTGCAATTGGCATCAACTTAGATTTTGAAAAAGTGATTGGCAGTAGATCCTTGCGTCCCTATGGCAAGCTACAGCTGGCGCGCGATTACTCTTCTGATTCAGGGGTTGATTTGAATTACATAGGCAATAGCACAATATACAGTATTGCTCCAAGCACGGGGCAAGCGTCCAAATGGACCATTGCTATGGGTGCAGACTACATTCTTAGTGAGAATGCTAAAGCAGCCATTTCTGTTGAATCTACCAACTCATCAGGATCCTTTTTAAATTCAGCACGAATTGAGCTTAACGCTGCTTTTTAATATCGATTCAGCCCTCTTTCTGGTGGATGCTAGAAGGAGGGCTCAAATTTTTTCAAGGGTGAGCAGGTCAACAGCTATAGGTAGCTGGCTGAAAAATAGAAAACCCGCACAGCTGTCCGAGATTGAGCGTGCAGTAAGAAATGTCCTGCAAAATATCTTCGGTGCCAAAGGTTCCACAACATAGATAGTAACCAAGTCGCTGCTAGAGCGGGTGACTCGACAAAACGCTTTTCTAGACCAGAATGCTATAGAAGCATCAGCCTCGATTAAAAATCATTCAAATATACTATTTATACTTTACCTGAGAAATACAAATGAACAATCAACTACACGGCTATATGATACGCACCCATTTTTCTAGACACCCGCTTGGTTCCTAAAATAGTTATTTTCAAACTCCATGGGTGACAAGTCACCGTTATTTCCATGGCGTCGTGTTGGATTGTAAAACAGTTCAATATAATT
>Ga0307985_10000213_pt1 | contig 34975 bp, 28 predicted proteins | sample EllFjometageno80_FD_203155 | JGI IMG/M metagenome (GOLD analysis project Ga0307985, IMG submission 203155) | Marine microbial communities from Ellis Fjord, Antarctic Ocean - #80 | ecosystem: Environmental > Aquatic > Marine > Unclassified | place: Southern Ocean | collected 2014-10-09 | reverse complement strand
TTCAAAACCTTCAGAGCCTGAACAGGCTTCAGTTGGTCAACAAGACCTACATTTAGAAAACCACGTACAAACTCAAGCGCACTACCGTCCATAATTGGGATCTCAGGGCCGTCAATTTCCAAGATTGCATTACTAACACCACAGCCTGCTAGAGCCGCCATCACATGCTCTACCGTGGAAACGCTCACACCGTCGGCATTCACCAAACGGGTGCACAGCGCGGTATGAACGGAAAATCTCCAATTAGCAGAAATAAAACCATCAAAATCAGCGGTATCTATTCGACGAAACCAAATACCAGTTTCAGCGGCAGCGGGTCTCACGCGCAACGTCACATCACTGCCTCCGTGAAGGCCGACACCAGTAAAAACCACATCTGATTTTAAAGTCTTTTGCACAAGTACCCCAATATGCTCATTAACTCTGTAGCAACTGGTTCATCGCTAGTATGTGCCAGAAGGAGACACAACTCACTCTTTGTAACCGTTTGAAACATCCATAATACAGTTCCAGCGAGATTATAAATTTTAGTATTAACTAAATCACAACTTACTAATTTATATACAAAAAAGGCGCCCAATGGCGCCCTTTTATTCATTGGATCATGTTAAGGTCAATTAGCTTGTCGGCGTAAAAACGCCGGTATTTCAATTCTCTCATCTGCTTCGTTACCAGCTTCATCAGCTTCGAAGGCTTGACCACCGACCTGAGAAGGCGCTGCAATGCCTGAACGCTCAATGGATTCCGTATGACCCGTCATCCGATTGATCAGAGAATTAATACCAAACTTACTCTTGGGTGGCGTCGAAGGTGTCATCATAGGCTCATTTGACGTACGTGGTCCAGTTCCTGGAACCCGCTCAACCGCTGCACGCAACCGTGCCATCGCCTCCGGGCTAGGCGTGCCGCGGACATTTTGAGTTGCAACCAAAGGCGCTGGCTCTTCGACCACTAATGTATCCAACTCTTCGCCTTGAGGCTGATAGGCTGGAGCAGGAATCTCATCGAATACGTGCTCAGATTGCAGCGTCGCCGCAGTGTGCTCTTGCTCAAGAGGAAATTCTAAAGCTACTTGCTGCTCAAGCCCAGAAATTTCGTCGTCCACCTCAGATGGCACAACTTCAATAGTCGAACGGCGCGATGGTAGAGCTGAAGCTTGGTTCGATTGATGTGCATCAATTCCTGTTGCTACAACAGACACGCGCATGACCCCGTCCAATGTTGTATCTAATGTAGAACCGACGATAATATTCGCATCTGGATCAACTTCTTCACGGATACGATTGGCAGCTTCGTCCAGCTCAAACAATGTCAAATCTGCACCACCAGTTATGTTGATCAAAACGCCCTTCGCACCACGCAGACTGATCTCATCCAGCAATGGATTTGATACCGCCTTATCGGCTGCTTGGATAGCCCGATTTTCGCCGCTGGCCTCGCCTGTACCCATCATGGCTTTACCCATCTCGTCCATCACAGCGCGAACATCGGCAAAATCAAGGTTAATAAGACCAGGGCGGACCATCAAGTCAGTCACACCTTTTACACCTTGATATAAAACATCGTCAGCCAAACTAAAGGCATCAGTGAATGTGGTGTTTTCATTAGCAAGACGAAACAGATTTTGGTTTGGGATGATGATTAAAGTATCGACGACTTTTTGCAGGGCCTCAACACCTTCGTCAGCTTGGCGCATACGCTTACTGCCTTCAAACTGGAACGGCTTTGTTACCACACCAACGGTCAAAACGCCCAATTCGCGTGCTGCTTGTGCGATAATAGGTGCCGCGCCCGTACCGGTGCCACCACCCATGCCCGCTGTAATAAAGCACATGTGAGCGCCTGCTAGCTGATCCACAATCTGTTCAATACTTTCCTCGGCAGCCGCAGCACCAACAGTAGCTTTAGCACCCGCACCTAACCCTTCAGTAGCCTTTATACCCATTTGGATTTTAACCGGCGCTCTAGCTTGCTGCAAAGCCTGTGCATCTGTGTTTGCAACAACAAATTCAACACCTTCAAGTGATTTTTCTATCATATTGTCTACAGCATTGCCACCAGCACCACCTACACCAAATACTGTGATACGTGGTTTTAACTCGTCATGTCCCGGCATGGTTAAGTTCAAAGTCATATTTTTTCCACCTGCTTTGGCCGCACTTCTCTGCGGCAGACACCTATTCCCAATATTCTAACGTGAACTTTGTGTGACGTCACGAAAAAACTCTCATTAATACAAAATATAGCATCATAGGCATCAAATACAGCTAAATTTTGGGACCTGACATAGACCACTTCTACCAATTATCTCGAAACCAACGCATCGCACGGCGCAATGGCCGTCCGACGATTTGCGGTTGCGGCACTTCAAAATCCCACCACTCATCCTGTGGGTTGGCTGCATTTAAAGCCAATCCTACTACACCGGAGAATGCTGGGCCCGTTGCGGCCTGCGGCAGACCTTGCACCCTAATGGGCCGCCCAAGCCTAACATGCTGGCCCAAAATGCGTGCAGCCAAGCCATCCAACCCTGGAATTTGGCTTGCACCTCCAGTCAAAACAATTTGTTTGCCCGGCAGATTATCAAATCCAGCAGCATCCAACCGGTCACGCACATCTTCTAGAATTTCCTCCATACGCGGACGAATAATTCCAATTAATTCAGATCGACTGACTTGACGGCGGTCATGTTCCCAATCTCCGCTGTTGCCATCAGTTTCAATCATCTCACGATGATCCATGCCAGTCGCCATAGCGCCACCATAAAGGGTTTTAATACGTTCGGCTGCGGCCATAGGAATTTGCAGCCCCATTGAAATGTCACTAGTTACATGATCGCCCCCCATACGCACGCTATCTGCAAAAATTAGATGTTTTTTAAAAAAGACCGAGACCCCGGTAGCCCCGCCGCCCATGTCAATACAGGCCGCCCCCAACTCTTGCTCATCCTCAACCAAAGCAGCCTGAGCAGAAACATAAGCAGAGGATGCCAAACCAGCCAGATCAACATCACAACGTTTCACACAGTGGTTTAGGTTTTGAATAGCCCGTTCTTCTACGGTTAGTATGTGCAAATCTGCAGAAAGCTTTTGACCGATATGGCCACGTGGATCGGTCATCCAAGACCTATCATCCAGCGTGAAGTTAATTGGCTGCGCATGCAGAACTGCTCGATTTTCGCCGAAAAAAGGCAAATCACACGCTGCAAGAACGCGTCCAATGTCATGGGAGTGTACAGCCTCATTTTCAGTTGAAACCTCACCAAAAACACCATAACTGCGCGGAACTCCACCAGAAAAACAAGCAATCACATGATCCACGCGCACCAAAGCCATTTTCTGTGCTGCTTGAAGTGCAGTTCGAATAGCGCGTTCAGTTTCAGCCATAGATTCAATCTCGCCAAAGCGAATACCGCGCGACTTAGTTGTGGCAGCACCAATGACGCGAAAGCTAGACTGCCCAGCCATGGAGCCAATCACTTCACCGGAAGAAATATCGCTTGGCCCATCAAAACGCAGAATTAAGCAAGCCACTTTCGAGCTGCCCACATCCATCACTGCAATCACCCCACGTTGGATCGCGGTTTTGCGCATCACGCGCATGGCACGTTGAGCTTGATACAGATCATTCATTTTGTAATCTCCGAAAATATCACGCCCTTAACTTGTTTTAAACCAGCAAGGGCTTGGGGTCGCAGGCGCAAAGTGGGGCGACGTGGATTACGAAAATCCATCAATAATATATCACGCTCGAATAAATCTTGTGCAGCACTCAGCACAATCACCTGAGCCAAGACTTGTTCAGGATTGGCTTCGGGCAGGGCAATCGTTTGGCCATCCAATAGAACTAAGTCCCAGCGCCGCTCACCAATCCTCACTAACCCACGTAAACGATCTGAAATTGGCGCAGCAGTCGCTAACAAAGCCCGAGCTTCACTTAGGGACTCACTGGCACCCTCCCCAGCTATCAATGGCAAATTACTAAAATCAGCACGTTGCGAGACCTGACGTAATTTTTTTCCATCAGAAGAAATCAATTGTAATCCCTCAAAGGATCGCCAAATAAACTCTGGTTGAATTTCCGTTACTTGCACAGCCAACAGACCACCAGTTGATGTGATCACAGATGCATGCTGGACAGAGGGTATGGCTTCGATCCAAACGCGCATGCTCTTCAGATCCAACTCAAAGGCACTTGTTGGAAGGAGGCTGCCAAATTTAGCCCGGATTTGGTTCTGAATGGTGGGTGAGGCACCCTCAACTGTTAAGGTCTGCAATTGGTGCACTGGTTGATTTTGAACTGAAGCCTGAGCTTCCCGCACCACATCAAGTAAATAATCTCGATTCTCAGCCTCCGTCAGGAACATCATGATCAGTACTAAGACCCCGAAAGTAGGTAAACCAACACGCACTAGTATACGAAACAAAGGAGTTAGCCAAAGCCGTTGCATCCGGTAACTTAGCAAAGACGGCGCAGGATCAGCGGCTAATGCCACCTCATCGCCACGTAAAAGGTCAGTGTATTTTGATAAATTTTTCATCGGTCGCATGAAGCGTCCTCCACCAAAAACTGACACAACTCAGGAAAAGAAATCCCAACGGCCGCGGCCTGCTCTGGCGACAATGACGTCGGTGTCATCCCCGGTTGCGTATTGGTTTCTAGAAGTATTAGCCCTTCAAGACCGCGAGCCTCATCCCAGCGGAAATCAGTACGGGAGATGCTACGGCAACCCAAAACTGCATGAGCTTTGGCTGCATAGTCGAGGCAAGCCTGAAAAATATTATTAGGTAGCTTCGCCGGCACCACATGCTTTGATCCGCCTTCCGAATACTTTGCGCTATAATCATACCAAGTGTCAGTCAAAATATCCGTGACCGTCAAAGCCCGCCCGCCCACAACCGTTGTGGTCAACTCACGGCCAGGTGCGAAAGCTTCCACCATAACTATATCTGGCATCTCAGTTGATAAAAGTGGCGGCATCTCAGCACCTCGATCCACCAAATAAACCCCAACCGAAGAACCTTCATTATTGGGTTTTATTACATATGGTAGAGGCATCGGATGCGCGCTCGCAAGATCTTCACGAGCAATCAATATGCTGTCTACAACGGGCAAACCCACGCCGCGAAACACCTCTTTGGTTTTTCCTTTATCCATCGCAAGGGCGGAGCACAAAACACCAGAATGCGTATAGGGAAGCTTCATCCACTCCAGCACACCCTGAACACAACCGTCTTCGCCCCAACGTCCATGCAGCGCATTGAACACCACATCGGGCTTGGCAAGATTCAGGTCCTGCACGAGACTATGACCAGCATCGATCTCGACAACGCTATAGCCCGCCTTCCGCAAGGCGGAGGCGCACTCTTGGCCTGTAGAAAGTGACACAGCACGCTCCGCGCCTGGTCCACCCATCAATACAGCCACAGTCTTGGGAGTCCTGCTCGACATACCCACTGTTCTCGCTCAATATTCGGCCCTCTTTGGGGCTCTTGTTACCGCGTTTTTTACGCTTTTAAGTACATTCGGGGTCTCCGACCCTTATTACTTCCCACTCTAACGTCAAACCGCTCTTATCGTAAACCTTTTTTCGTACTAATTCTCCCAAAGTTTCAAGATCTTTTGCGTTAGCATTTCCAGTGTTGATCAAGAAATTGGGGTGCTTTAGCGACATCTGCGCGCCACCCACCTTCAAACCTCGACACCCAGCATCATCAATCAGCTTCCAAGCCTTTAAATCGTGGTTGTCATCAGCGTGTCCAGTCGAGCTGAACCCAGCCGGGTTGCGAAAGGTACTCCCTGCAGTACGGTCTTTTGTAGGTTGTGTTTGATCGCGCTTTGCTAATTGATCGACCATTCTTTGATGCAGTACTTCAGGGTGTTCTGATCCAAGGCTGCGTAACGTCATCTCAGTGAGAACAATGCCTTCTGGCAGATCACAGCTGCGATAAGCGAATTTAAGGGATTCCGCGTCATAGTTCACTAGGTTACCAGTACGATCCACACCACAGGCCGAAACGAACACGTCAGAAAAATAATTTCCATAGCAGCCAGCATTCATTTTAAGTGCGCCACCCATCGCACCCGGTATGGTGCGCAAGAAGGTCAAATCCAAGCCAGCCTCTGCCGCTCTCCGTGCAACGTGGCTATCCAAGGCCGCAGCTCCGCAATGTACCAAATTCCCATCAACAGAAATCTCATTAAAACCGCGACCCAGCCGGATCACTACAGCACGAATGCCGCCATCACGCACAATTACGTTGGAGCCAACACCTATCGAGAAAGTTGTCAAATCTTGAGGCAACTCGGCCAAGAACTGAACAAGATCTTCCTGATCTGCGGGTTGAAACAGATAATCGGCAGGCCCACCCACACGCAACCAAGTTAACTCCGATAAAGATCGGTTAAGCGTTAAACGTCCACGGGGGGTTGGAATTTGCGTCACGATAAGCCCTTAAATGATCTCCATTACTTAGACTGGATCACGGGTTTTAAGTCAAAGGGCAACAACAAAAGGAGGTGATAATAGCTAAAACACTCTGTTCATCATCAATACGAACTGATCCATCCGCTTAAAATAAGGAGGCGACATGCAACGCATTTGGATAGCCTTAACGCCGATTATGTTTTTGTGTCTTTGGTCAGTAGGTTACGTGGTGGCCAAAGTGGCGCTTGTGAAAGCCGCTCCCATGGCGCTATTGGTTCTCAGGTTTACCGCCGTGATTGCTATTATGGCTGTCTTATTCGTGATTTTACGCCCCCCTACCTAAGACGATGAACGATTGGCTGCATGTCGGCTTTGTTGAGTTTTTGATGCAACAGTTTATTTCGGTATGGCTTATTTTTCTTTTGTAAATGGTATCGCTGCTGGCACCGCGGCAATAATTTTCTCAATGCAACCCATCCTAGTAGCATTACTGGCACCAAGGTGGACTGGAGAAACGGTCAATTGGACACAATGGTTGGGCTCAGCCATAGCCATGAGCGGAACCTTTGTGGTGATCACAGCCAGGTTGGCAATTGGTCCACCGCAGTTGGTGGGGTTTGGTTTTGCAACCTTGGCACTCGCAGGGATTACGCTAGCCACACTTTGGGAAAAGCGCTTCGGCCTGCAGCATCATCCAGTGACTGTAAATCTAGTGGGCTACAGCGCGGGACTGCTAGGTTTATTACCATTTTTAGGCTGGAGCGACATCATGGTAGTGAGTTGGACACCATCCTTTTGCTGGGCTTTTGCATACTTAGTTACTGGCAACTCTGTGATTGCTGTAGGTCTGTTGCTGGCCATGATCCGAGCGGGCCAAGTGTCGCGAGTTTCAACTTTACTATTTCTAGTCCCTCCTTTGGCCGCATTTATTGCGTGGGTCACATTGGGGGAGCCCATGCCACTTATGGCATGGCTTGGGTTGATTATAGCTGGCGCGGGAGCCTATTTGCCCTCGAGAGGCTATAAAAGTCCATTTTAGTCAAACTGACCCAACAAGCCGTTCACCCAAGCTGAGATTGATCCTGCACCCAAACAAATTAACATATCGCCAGGCTCGCATTGCTCAAAAAGAAAGTCCTTTAAAGCAGCTTCATCAGTAACTGGCATGGCATTGCGGTGTCCGTGGCTGGTCAAGCCGCAAACTAAAGCGTCACTATCAACGCCAGCAATCGGCGCCTCTCCTGCCGCAAAAATATCAGTTATTCCGACTACATCAGCATCATTGAAACAAGTACAAAATTCCTCAAATAGATCATGTAACCGGCTGTAGCGATGCGGCTGGTGAATAGCCATAATACGACCCGAGTGGCTTTGGCGCGCCGCTTTTAGAGCAGCCGCAATCTCAACCGGGTGATGCGCATAGTCGTCAATAATTGTGACACCATCGATTTCAGCAACTTTGGTGAACCGACGATTGACACCTTTAAAACCTTGCAACCCTGCCCGAATGGCATCACCTGACATCCCCAGGTGAAGCGCCACAGCCACAGAAGCCAATGCGTTTGAAACATTGTGGTCACCCGGCATTGGCAGTCTACAATCGACGATTGCAGTCCCGTCCCGAAGCGCCACATCAAAATGCACAGAACCTTTTACATAGGTTAAATTCACCGCTCGCACATCTGCTTGGGCGTTAAAACCATAGGTCTTGACTCGACGGTCCGTAATCCGCCCCACCAGCGCTTGCACCTCGGAATGATCAGTGTTGCAAACAGCCAACCCATAAAAGGGGATGTTATGTACAAATTCAAAAAAACCTTGGCGCAGACAGTCGAAACTCCCCCAATGTTCCATATGCTCAGGATCTATATTTGTGACCACGGCAATAGTTGCAGGCAAGCGATTGAAGGTGCCGTCACTTTCATCAGCCTCAACAACCATCCATTCGCCCTGTCCAGTGCGGGCATTGGACTCAAAGGCATGGATTATGCCACCATTAACCACAGTTGGGTCAAAGCCACCAGCGTGCAATAGAGTTGAAATCATAGTTGTAGTTGTTGTTTTACCATGGGTTCCAGCCACAGCCACATTCGACTTCAGGCGCATCAATTCAGCCAGCATCTCAGCGCGACGCACAACGGGCAAGCCAATTTTTCGAGCTTCATCCAGTTCAGGATTGTCTGGCTTGATGGCCGTTGATATAACAACAACCTCAGCCTTAGCTAAATTTTCTGCCTTTTGACCTAAATAGATTAAAGCACCCATAGCCTCCAATCTTTTAGTGATTTTCGAAGTCTTAACATCCGAACCTTGAACTTGATAGCCTTGGTCCAAGAGTACTTCAGCGATGCCAGACATACCAATCCCACCAATCCCTACAAAGTGAATGGCTCCGATATCACCGGGCATTTTGGTCACTTTCTTCATCTTAAATATCCCCAGCAAGTGCATCGATCATATTAGCAAGATCAAGCGCAGCTTTAGGTTTTGCACAGCCAAGCGCTGCATCAGCCATAGATTTAGTTTGGATACTATTGGTTAATAATTCTTGAATTTGTTTGGCCAAAGCCTCAGAGGTAAAATCGGCCTCAAGCAAAAGCTGAGCGGCACCAGCCTGCACCAACTCGCGTGCATTAGCGGTTTGTTCGTCGCGCACAGCGGCCGCAAGTGGGACTAAAATAGAAGGCCGCCCGATGATAGAAATATCCGCCACAGATGAGGCACCGGAGCGACTGATCACAAGTTGCGCTTGGCTCATCCTATCGGGAAGGTCAGTGAAAAACGGTTGCACATCAGCGCGCATTCCAATCTCTGCATAAGCCTGTTGCACTCGAGCGCAGTCTTCCTCACGCGCTTGCTGACTTATGCGCAGGTTCTGCCGTAGAGAGACAGGCAATAACCCCAAAGCCTTAGGCACGACATCCGATAATATACGCGCACCTTGCGATCCGCCGATCACCAGCAAAGCCATAGGGTAATCACCAGGCGGGATATAGGTAGCCCCGTGGCGGTCCAAGACATCTTGGCGTACAGGATTACCTATATAATGCCCTATCAGACCATCAGGTAATTCAGTGGGCCAAGTCCCACAGGCTATTTGATTAACCCGTGTTGCAAACAGCTGATTAACTCGGCCCAAAACGCCATTTTGTTCGTGCAGCATGCAAGGGATACCCAAAGATGTAGCTGCGCCCATAGCTGGAATCGCCGGATAACCGCCAAAACCCACAACAACATTAGGCCGCGTACGGCGCATTTTTCGGCGAGCCGCAGTCACACCAATGGCAAGACGGATGGGCACTATCATTTTGTTAAGGAGTCCACTCTTAGCAAAAGTCGCACTGGACACTTGCTCAATTTGAACCTCGGCTGGAAAGGCCGACGTGTAGCGCTCACCCCGCGCATCAGTGGACAAAACTACCCGCCAGCCACGTTTCAGCATCACTTCTGCCACCGCTTGCGCAGGGAACATATGCCCACCACTGCCACCAGCGGCTAGCACTAAAAGAGGAGAGTTTTGCATGTTAATATCCTCGCATTACTGAGCTGAACGCACCCTGAGGGCGGTTACGAGTAAAGGCTAAAATCATTCCTAAAGCGATTCCGCCCGCGATCAGAGACGAGCCTCCGTAACTGATAAAAGGTAACGTCATACCCTTGGCTGGCAGTAGCCGAACGGCAACTCCCATATTAATAATTGCTTGCACTCCAAACATGGTCACAAGCCCAGTGCCAGCAAGGCGCACAAACAAATCTCGCTCCTGAATCAATCGGCTGAGTGTGCGCAAAACAATAACCGCAAACAGTACAAGAATAACGAGAACCATCAGGACCCCATACTCTTCGGCAGCCACGGCAATGATGAAATCTGTATGAGCGTCAGGTAGGAACCATTTTACCGAGCCTTCGCCCGCACCCACACCAAACAGGCCACCCTCTCGAATAGCATTTGCGGCATAACCAAGTTGCGTTGTAGGATCCACGTCAGCAGACATATAGCCATCAATACGCCGGGCAAAATGCTCACTATTATTATAGGCTATAAAGCCTGCAAAAATAGTTGCTACCGCCATAGACAGAATGAAAAATAGTGGTCCACCAGCACAAAAGTACATAACTCCCCAGGAAAATAGAATTAGGCTAGCCTGTCCAAAATCAGGTTGAAGCGCCAAAAATCCTGCAATAATGACAGCTATAGTAAAGGACATTATCCGACCCGGCGGGCCGTTTGGCTCAAATGATGCAGAAATCAACCAGGCTGCAAACACCACGAAGGCCGGCTTGATAAACTCTGAAGGCTGTAACGAGACAAATCCAAAAGAATACCAGCGCGTAGCCCCTTTACCAAAATCAGTACCAAGTATTGGTAGCATGACTAAAGCCAACAGGGCAAAACAAAAGGCCACAGTGGCCCAGCGACGCACCGTCGAGGGGGACATCATCGAGGTGATGGTCATCGCAATAAGAGCCATAGCGCCAAAAATTGCTTGTCGCTGCACATAGTGAAAAGTAGGCAATCCGTTGCGTTCCGCCAAAGGAGGGGAGGCAGCAAGAGCCAATATGAGTCCAAAAATAAACAAAAACAATACACTAGCCATGGTCCAACGATCCACTGTTCGCCACCAACGGGGCAAAATAGGATCGCTGACGTCAACGGGCAAAGGCCCATGTACCATTTCTGTCATTTGTAAATCACCTGTACTGCGCCCCATTTTTGAGGTCTATAATGAATCCTAACCTGACTTAGATTATTTTTCCAGTACCAATTCCCTTGCCATTCACCTCACAACAGGCAAGTCATCGCCTATGGATTATGATACACTTATTATTGGAGCAGGCGCAGCCGGCATGATGTGCGCGGCCCAAGCCCCAGGGCACTGTTTGATTATTGATCACGCCAAGGCGGTGGGCGAAAAAATTCGGATCAGCGGCGGTGGACGCTGTAACTTTACAAATATTTATACTACACCAACCAACTATATTAGTAGTAATCCCCATTTTATGAAATCGGCGCTAGCGCGATATACCCAATGGGATTTCATAGATTGGGTGGCGCGTAGCGGCATTGCCTATCACGAAAAAACTCTAGGCCAGTTGTTTTGTGATAACTCGGCCAAAGAACTAATAGCAATGCTGCAAAAGGGCGTGAGTGACGCAGGCGCGCACGTCCAGTTAAACACCTCTATCCAGAAGGTCTCAGCCATTGACGGCGGCTACGCGGTCGTGCTCAGCTCCGTAAAAGGTCAGCAAAAAATAACCACTCATAATGTAGTGGTAGCATGCGGCGCCAAGCCTATCCCCAAAATGGGCGCCACAGATTTTGGACTCCGTTTGGCCCAGCAATTCGGGCTTGCGGTCACTGATACCTACGCAGGCTTGGTACCATTCACCTTTTCCGGCGCACAGCATGAAGCATTTAAGGCGATCAGTGGGGTGGCAGCCAATGCGCGCCTTGAAGCCAATGGTACCGCTTTTGATGAGGCCATCTTATTCACCCATCGTGGCCTATCGGGTCCCGCCTCTTTACAGATTTCGAACTATTGGGCTCCCGGAGATGCGATTACAGTTGGAGTGCTAAATGTCCAACTGCTGCACGCCACACTGCAAGCTGCAAAAAAAACCGAAGGGCGCAAGTCACCCCAGACGATCCTAACACGGCTATTGCCCACACGTTTGGTGCCATTGCTTCTGCTAGACCTCGACCTGCCCCAACGGGTTGCCGACATAACAGCGCATCAGCTAGAAAAACTGACAGAGCGGCTCACACATTGGCAACTGACCCCCGCCGGCACCGAAGGCTATCGAACGGCTGAAGTGATGGTCGGCGGCGTCGACACCGACGGGCTTTCATCTAAGACTATGATGGCCAAAACCAAGCCAGGCTTATATTTCATAGGGGAATGTGTAGACGTCACAGGCTGGCTGGGCGGATATAACTTTCAGTGGGCTTGGTCCTCAGGCTGGGTCGCAGGTCAATCAATCAAAGAAAGTCTGTAGGCTAGGCTGCGGCCAAAGCAGCTACTAGAGCTATAAAATCCTCACCACGGGCTTCAAAACTGTCATATTGATCAAAGCTTGCCGCTGCTGGTGCCAACAAGATCACATCACCGGGCGCGCTCTGGGCATAAGCAGCCGCAACTGCAGCTTTCATGGAAGTACAGATCTCGCAGTCCACTGCCAATTGCATTGCGAAGGCTTCTGCCTCACGACCAATCACATAGGCTTTCTCCACATTTTCCAAAGATGATGACAGACCAGCCATACCCCCGTCCTTTTGCAAGCCACCACATATCCAACGGATATTTTCAAAAGAATTTAAAGCCTTAGCAGCCGCATCCACATTGGTTGCTTTGCTGTCATTTACAAAACGGACTTCGCCGATCTCGCACACCATTTGGCTGCGATGCGGCAGGCCAGGGAAGCTTCTCAAACCTTCCTCAATCACCCGAGGGGCAACATTTAAAGTACGGAGTACCGCATAGGCAGCGCAGGCGTTTTGATGATTATGCGCGCCCCGCAAGCCCGCAATATCTCTTAGGTCTATAGAAGCGGATTGACGGCCTTTGCGGCTTTCGGACAAAAAACCTTTACGCGCTGTCACTTGCCAGCCGTTGCCCTTGGGCTTTTGTCCGGAAATCACCCTGATCACCCTATCATCATTGGCATAATCAGCATATTGTGTCGCCAAATACTGCCCCTCGGGTTCATCAACACCGACCACCGCATGATCCGGGCTGCCTTCAGAAAACAAACGGCGCTTGGCAGCAAAATAACCACCATATCCGGCGTGTCTATCCAAATGATCAGGCGACAGATTGGTGAACACTGCAATGTCAGGGGTGAGACTGCGGGCCAGCTCAGTTTGATAGGATGAAAGCTCCAGAACAATAACATCGCCGTCTTCAGCCGGGTCAAGACCCAATACCCCCCGGCCAATATTGCCAGCAAGCTGGCTGCGTTTGCCCGCCACATCCAGCAGATGATGGATCAAAGCGCTAGTAGTCGACTTGCCATTGGACCCAGTGACAGCCACCACCTTTGGCGCCAGGTCGAAGCTATTCCAATCTTCTGTGGCAAATGAGCGAAAAAACAAGCCAATATCATTATCGAGCGGAATGCCAAGGCGTAAAGCTTCCGCGACAGCCGGGTGAGGCGCAGGATAGAGATGCGGTATACCAGGCGATATGATCATAACATCAATGTTTTCAAGCCCACCGCGCAAAGGATCAGCACAAGTCAACCCAGCCTCGTCAGCGCGGGCCAGTCCAGCTTCACCATCATCCCAGCAGAGCACATGTGCACCGCCCGCTACTAAGGCCTGAGCAGCTATCAATCCCGACCGCCCCATGCCCAGCACGAAAGCTGATCGCCCCTGCATTCCTTGAACTGGTATCATGATTGTACTCCAAAATTTCAGGGGATCAGACTTAGTTTTAACGAACTTTCAAAGTAGCAAGGCCAATCATTGCCAAGATCAGAGCCACAATCCAAAATCGGATCACAATTTGGCTTTCAGCATAGCCCTTTTTCTCAAAATGATGATGAATTGGAGCCATCAAAAATACTCGGTTTCCAGTACGCTTGAACCAGAAGACCTGAATTATCACGCTTAGGGCTTCAACCACAAACACACCACCAATGATCATCCACACAATTTCATGCTTCGTAAGAACCGCAACGGCCCCCAATGCGCCACCCAATGCCAGACTCCCAGTGTCACCCATAAAAATTGCAGCTGGCGGGGCATTGTACCATAAAAAGCCCAAGCCGCCACCAATCAAAGCCATGCAGAACACAAATAGCTCACCAGTACCCGGTACATAATGCACATCAAGATATTGGGTAAAATCAACTCGGCCCACCGCATAAGCCACAACGCCAAGAGCAGCTGCCGCAATCATCACTGGCATAATAGCCAGTCCATCCAACCCATCAGTCAAATTCACGGCATTGGCGGTACCCACAATCACAATCATAGCGAAGGGAAAAAATAGCAGCCCAAACGGTACTAAAGTATCCTTTAGGATGGGTACAGCCACCTGTGTGCTTAATCCATCAGGGTGCAATTGCGCCGCTGCTAGGGCGGCCACCAAAGCAATCACAAAGCCAAGGCCCAACCGAAGTTTTCCAGAAACGCCCACAACAGTTTGCTTGGTCACCTTGGCATAATCATCAGCAAATCCAATGGCTCCAAAACCTACAGTAACAAACAAAACCACCCAGATATGCATATTATCCAACCGCGCCCAGAGAAGTGTCGAAACCACCAAGGCACCTAATATCAAAGCACCACCCATAGTGGGCGTGCCAGCTTTAGAAAAGTGGCCCTCAGGCCCATCCGTACGAATGGGTTGGCCTCGCCCTTGGCGACGGCGCAGTAAGTTTATCAAAGGCCTACCAAAAACAAATCCAAAAATAAGGGACGTCATGAATGCCCCGCCTGCGCGAAAGGTTATATAGCGAAAAAGGTTGAAAAAATCCCCCCCATCCGAAAGAATGGTCAGCCAATAAAACATCTCATGTCCCCTTACACCCGCGGCTGTGAGCGTTGCCCTAAATTTCGGATCAGGTCAACAATCATTGACACTTGGCTGCCCAAGGACCCTTTAACCAACACAGTGTCGCCGAAAGTAATTAACTCGCTCAGCCCAACCGAAAACTCTGCTGCAGTTTCAGTCCAGCAGCCCCGAATATCTCCGGGCAATGCCTCATAGCAAGCATGCATCCGCGGTCCGATGCAATGTACCACATCCGCCTCAAGCAAATGTGGGTTTTGCGCCAAAGCCACGTGCTCAAAAATTTCGTCTGGCCCCAATTCCAGCATGTCCCCTAATATTGCAATCTTGCGAGGATTACCAGATTGATCCTCATGTTCAGGGGGTATTGCTAGAGCCAAAACTTCAAGAGCAGCTGCCATTGAAGTTGGATTAGCATTATAAGCATCATCGATTAGTTCAACATAGGCCCGAGTATTTGCTGGATCTAGCACCACCGTCTCTCGCAGCCCGCGTCCCACCGAAGGCTTCCAACGAAATAGATCTACCGCCGCACGCCCAGGATCTCCAGCCATAGCTTCAACTGCCGCCAATACGCCCATCGCATTCATAGCAAAGTGGCGGCCAACAGTGTTAAGCCGCAACGCCGCCGGAGTGCCACGCAATCGCGCTTGAATCACTGTTACATTACGGTGCATTTCCAAAGCTGTAAGGCGATAAGCATCAGCAGTTTTGCCAAAGCCCACGATCGTGGCACCACGCGCCAAAGCCGCCTCAACCAAGATACTAATTGTGTCCACATCAGCAGGCAAGATAACAGCACCACCGGGCAACAGCCCCGCCACAACCTCAGACTTTTCTTGGGCAATACCTTCAATCCCTTCGAAAGCCTCCATGTGCGCAGGCGCAATCGTGGTAATCATAGCCACATGAGGCTGAACTATCCGGCTCAGCGGAGCGATTTCACCAGGGTGATTCATGCCAATTTCAAAGATTGCAAACTGGGTGTCAGCAGGCATGCGCGCCAAGGTTAGCGGCACTCCCCAGTGGTTATTATAGCTTGCAACGGAGGCATGGGTACGCCCCTGATATTGTAATACAGTTTTAAGCATTTCCTTAGTCGAGGTTTTACCAACGGATCCTGTTACAGCAATAACCTTTGCTTGTGTGCGTGCCCGTGCAGCCTTGCCAAGGGCCATCAGACCCTCCAAAACATCTGGTACGATAAGCAAAGGCACATCCTCCCCCAAACCCTCTGGGTGATGCGATACAAGAGCCGCCGATGCGCCACGGGCAAAAGCCTGTGCCACGAATTCATGGCCATCGCGCACGGCGCTGAGGGCAACAAATAAATCTCCTGGCTCCAATGTGCGCGTGTCAATAGATACCCCACTAGCGTCCCAAGGCACAGTGCAGCTGCCTCCAGTGGCAGCCATAGCTTCAGAGGCAGACCATAATGACATTAATACTCTCCCTCAAGCGCCGCAACAGCGATGCTTGCCTGTTCTACGTCGTCAAAAGGGAAGACGTCGTCACCAATTATTTGATCGCTTTCATGACCCTTGCCCGCGATCAGCAAAGTATCGCCAGGCTGGAGGCAATCGACAGCGCGCAAAATAGCCTCAGCCCGGTCAGCCACCTCTGTTGCACCCATCACCCCCGCCATCACCATGGCCCGAATTGATCCAGGGTCTTCTGTACGCGGATTGTCATCAGTCACAAAGATAATGTCTGCAAACTCTGCAGCGGCGGAGCCCATCAAAATACGTTTACTTGGATCACGGTCACCACCTGCGCCCAACACCACCACCAGACGCCCCATCACATGCGGACGTAACGCCTTAAGCGCAGTGGCCACCGCATCAGGGGTATGGGCGTAATCAACATACACACTGGCGCCATTATTCCGTATGGCGGCAAGCTCCATACGCCCACGCACCGAACGCACGGCCTTAAGGCTGACAAAAACTTTTTCAGGTTCACCACCCGACGCTAACACCATCGCTGCAGCCAACATCAAGTTTTCACCTTGAAACCCACCCACAAGCGGCACTTTGATCTGATAGGTTTCACCTTGCCAGCTGAACAAAATATCTTGCCCTGTGGCATCGTATTTCTGTCCCAAAATTTGTAAATCAGCCAACTTATGACCTACAGTGATTGTGTTTTGTCCACGGGCTAAACAACACTCTAGCAATTCCAGACCTTTAGCATCATCAATATTAATCACTGCGGTGCCCTGAGGACTTAATACCCGCTCAAACAATCTTGCTTTGGCAGCAAAATACGCCTCAAATGTCGAATGGTAATCGAGGTGATCTTGGCTGAAGTTGGTAAATCCCGCCACGTTAACAATTACCCCGTCCAAACGCTTTTGATCTAAGCCATGACTAGAGGCCTCCATGGCCACATGGGTGACGCCTGCTTCAGCCGCCTGCGCTAAGACGCGGTGCAGGGTGATCGGCTCAGGCGTAGTGTGTTTCAGGGGTGCGTTCCAGGCGCCCTCAACGCCAGTAGTGCCCAAATTAACAGCTTCCAAGCCCATTTGTATCCAAATTTGCCGGCAAAAGGTCGTCACAGATGTTTTTCCGTTGGTGCCCGTCACCGCCGCAATAACATGTGACTGCCCACCGAAAAATAGAGCTGCAGCACCCGCCAGAGCTTGGCGCGGGTCATCCACCACGCAGATATAAGCCTCGTGCACAGGAATTGTTTTGGCAATAAAATCAGCCCCGTAAGGGTCGGTAAGGATTACGTTAGCGCCTTGGCGCAGCGCATATTGAGCAAACTCAGCGCCATGAACATGCCCCCCCGGCAAAGCTGCAAATAGATAACCAGGCCGCACATCTCGACTGTCGACAGCCAAGCCTAGAACCAAAAGCTGAGAAGCCCGCACCGAGGTCAGACCCAAATTCGCAAGTGTTTTGCCTTTGGACGCCATCAGTCAAATTACCTTCTAAATTTAGTTATTGGCCAACGTTAAGCCATTTTGAGGGGAGATTTCAATCTCTGGTGCAAGGCCCAAGAGCGGTGCCACCCTTCGAATCATTTCCGCAGCAACGGGTACAGCTGTCCAGCCCGCGGTGCGGCGTGGCTTAGATTGAGTGCGATCCTCAGGCTCGTCCAGCGTCAATATCAAAACATACTTAGGATCGTTACTTGGAAAAAAGCTAGCAAATGTGGCCAAAACCTTGTCTTTTTGGTAGCCACCGTGAATGCTCGGTTTATCTGCAGTACCAGTTTTGCCCGCCACAGAATAGCCGGGAACTTCACCATAGCTGGCTGTGCCCTCCGTAACCACATGGCGTAAAATTGAGCGCATTCGCATTGAAACTTTCTGGGATATGATCCTCTCACCAATGTGCGGCACAGTTTGCTTCACCACAGTGGGTTTAACCAAAGTTCCGCCATTGACTATTGCCGAATAGGCAGCCGCCAAATGTACTGGAGAAGTGGAAATACCGTGGCCATAAGAAATGGTCATAGTCGAAATCTCAGACCAATTAGATGGGTACTGTGGCTTGCCAGTTGGGCCTTCAACCAACTCAATCGATGTTGCGGCTAACAGCCCTAACTTGTTTAAAAAGGTTTTTTGATTTTCATCACCTATCATCTGAGACAAGCGTGCAGTTCCAACGTTAGAAGATTTAACTAAAACTTTTTCCACAGTAAGTTCAGGGCCATAATTTTTAAAATCCTTTATGGAATACTTGCCCCACCGAAAACGTTTAGTGTCGATCATTGTGTCTGCGGCTACCAACCCAAGCTCCATCGCCTGAGCAACAGCAAAAGTTTTGAATACTGATCCTAGCTCGTAAACACCCTGAACTGCACGATTGAACAATGGATCGTCAGCTTGGTCACCCTCAGTCAGCATATGAGGGCGGTTATTCGGGTCAAAATCTGGCAAACTAGATAAAGCCAAAATCTCACCCGTATGAACTTCCATCAGAACCGCAGATGCAGCTTTAGCGTTCATAAGCCGCATGCCGCCGTAAAGGACCCTCTCCAGAGCCGATTGCACAGACAAATCAATTGAAAGTTGTAGCGGTTTTCCGTTAAGTTTGGGATCGCGCAAAAAGTCATCAAAGGCTTTTTCTACGCCCGCAACGCCCAACACTTCCGCTGAATGCACGCCTTGCTCGCCAAAGGTAGTGCCCCCCAAAATATGGCCAGCCAATTGGCCATTGGGGTATAGCCGCATTTCACGAGCCCCAAACAATAGACCAGGATCGCCAATATCATGTACTGCTTGCTTTTCTTCTGGGCTGATTGCGCTCTTAAGCCATAGAAATTTATTAGCGCCACTTAGACGTGCTTCCATTTCTATTGCATTTATATCAGGAAAAATCTTACTCAGCTGACGCGCGGTTGCCGCCGGGTCAATCACTTGTTGCGGATGCGCATAAAGTGAATGAGTTTCTATATTCGTCGCTAAAATACGTTTGTTACGATCAATGATATCTGCTCGGCTAGCCAAAACATGCGAAGCCGTCGCACGCGCTTTAGGCTCGCTCGGTTCGGACACTGCCAAAGCAGTCATCCGCATACCAACTATACCAAAGCTGATTATAAAAATACCACCCATCATGATTAATCGCCGCTGGGTTTTGCGCAAAATTCGTTCGTACTCGATCTCTACCCGTTCACGACGATTGGCGTGTTCGATCAAGTTTGAATCTTCACCTAAGGATCTAGCAGAAAAAATACGCGCGAGCGGGCGAAGCGGTTTACGGATCATGGCGATTTCGCGCGGTTCATGACCTCGATGGGCTCTGTAATTGGCCCCAGATCTGGACCCGGATAAGGTATTTGTTCTAAACGTGCAAAATGATCAGAGGTCAACTGTAGCAAGCGCAGGTCATCAAAGTTGGCATTGACCAGCTGTAACAGGCGATCAGGCCTGTTCAAGTAAGCCCATTCTGCATTCAATACCCGAAGTCGTGAATGAGCTAGAACAATATCTTCGTTTAGCTGAGCAATCTCGTCTAACGCGTTTTTAGTTGCATAGTTTTCAGTATAAGCCCAAAAAGCTAATCCCATAACCGTTACAACCAAACACCCTAAGAATAAATTCTTCATTCAGGCCTCCTGTACGGCAATTGCGGCACTCCAAGGCTTTTGGCGTCAATCGGCATGGCGGGAGCATCAGTACGGCGCCCGAGGCGCAGCTTCGCAGAGCGCGAACGCAGATTCGCTTCCAGCTCTTCCGGTGACGCTTTGATAGCTTTGCGGGTATGCATACTGAATTGCGCCGGAACCTCTTCCACAAGGGGAGCATAACGGCTGCCCGCCTGCGTGCCAGAGCGTGCCTGGAAAAAACGCTTCACAATGCGATCCTCCACTGAATGAAACGAAACGACAGCCAAAATACCCCCAGGACGCAAGACGCGCTCAGCAGCGGCTAGGCCGTCAACCAATTGATCATACTCTCCATTTACCGCAATGCGAAGTGCTTGAAAACTACGTGTAGCAGGGTGCGACTGGCCAGGCTTAGAGCGTGGCAGGCAGCGCTCAATAACGCCAGCCAGTTCTAAAGTACGTTCAAAAGGCGCTTCTTCTCGACGAGCTACAATCATTTTGGCAATGCGGCGGCTCGCCCGTTCTTCACCATAGTTGTATAGAATATCAGCAATTTTTTCAGCTGTAGCAGTATTAACTAGCTCAGCCGCGGTAATACCATTATCGCCCATTCGCATATCAAGTGGTCCATCTTTTTGAAACGAAAATCCGCGATTAGCTTGGTCAATTTGCATGGAGGACACGCCTATATCAAGCACAACCCCATCAGCTTGATTGGCGACTTTATCCAGATTGGAGAAGGTGTCTTGAACCAATCTCAACCTATCACCAAAATCACCAGACCAGCTTTTCGCGAGCGCGAAAACGCTAGGATCACGATCAATTCCAATCACCTGGTCAGCGCCGGCATTCAACAGATATTTGCTATATCCACCCGCACCAAAAGTACCATCAATCCAAGTTCCATGGATGGGAGAGGCGGCAGAGATTAAAGAAGTGATAAGAACGGGAATATGGGGAGCGGGGGCATCAGCAGCATGTCGCATATTTATTCCTGCCCCGTATTATCCAAATAGACCAAAGGATCAAAATCTACGGGCAAATCCTCGAGCCAAGCTTCAGTTTTAGCTAGCTCTTCTTTTTCGTATGTCTCTGTTTTCCAGATCTGGAAGGTGTCACCAGCTGCGATAAAAAACGCCTCAGCATCAAGAGCAATTTTTTTGCGCAGCTTTGCTGGCAGAACTATGCGACCTGTTTCGTCTACCGTGGTTGGAAAAGATTGGCCATGGAACAGGCGTTGCAACATCCGGCGCTCCATAGACCCGCGGGGCAAATTATCGATTTTTGCATCAACTTCGTTTATTGCTTCGATTGTATAACATTCGAGAAAGTTACGGCGATGATCGCCATATACGATTACCAACTCAGGGTTGAGGCCAACGATGTAGTTGGGATCACCCAACTCCAACACCCGGCGAAATAGGGCTGGGATTGAGACCCTGCCCTTACTGTCAACCTTGTGATGGCTCTCGCCTCTAAACCTGCGTGCCACTTAGGCCTGCCTCACTCCTTGTTCGGGGCGCTGTCCCGAAAGTAAAACGGCGGATTGAACTGCTGCTACTGTTCAATCCGCCGATATTTTCCCTTGCGGGAAGTCCAGCCGCGCGTGCCACATGGGGGGATGTATGCTCGCTAACGTGCCAGATCTCTTCGTCCTGGAAGTGGATGCCTGCATGCAACCTACGCTCGCCTTTGCCCTTCTAAGTGGGGCTTTGATCTTATGACTTCTTCCGTAACTCATGGATGGCATGGGAATTGATGGTAATCAAGGGTAAATTTTAGGAACTTGTTAATTAATAGCTTGGGTTTTTGTTAAAAATGTAACTAATTGAAGATATTTTCACTTATATAGTTTATAAATAGACTATAACACTATATGTTGTATTAAAATAACAGCCCACTATTTCCCACAATTTTATAAAAATAATACAATAATCTTGGATTTTAGAATTAAATTTCCAGATTATTAGAATTATATTTCCAAATTAAATGAAATTTTTACCTAAAATAAGAGTAATAATCTATCAGATTCGAGCAATTGCAGCTAGTATCCCCTAATTTCCCAAAATATAGAACTATTAGAAGCAGCCTAGGCAATATCCGAGGCAATCAGCCCCGAAGCAAGATCAGCATAAGCCTGCGCTATAGGTCCATCACCCATTGCCGCAGGCGTACCACTGTCTCCTGCCAAACGCACGGACAGGTCTAACGGCAAGGAGCCTAAGAACGGAATATCCAGTTTTTTCGCTTCGAGCTCAACGCCACCATGGCCAAAGATATGAGCTTCATGGCCACATTCAGGACAAATATATTGGCTCATGTTCTCAATCATTCCCAAAACAGGGGTATGCAATGTAGTAAACATATCCAAAGCTTTTCGGGCATCCAAAAGCGCCACGTCTTGCGGCGTCGAAACTACGATAGCCCCGGTAAGTTCAGTTTTTTGGCACAGCGTAAGCTGCACATCACCGGTACCCGGCGGCAAATCTATGATCAAAACGTCTAATTCGCCCCATTGCACTTGATTTAACATCTGCTGCAGTGCACCCATCAGCATCGGGCCACGCCATACAACGGCTTTGTCAGGATCAACCATCAGGCCAATAGACATTAGGGTGACGCCATGTGCCTGTAGGGGAATAATGATTTTGCCGTCTGGGCTGGCGGGACGCTTACTCACCCCCATCATGCGCGGCTGGCTCGGACCATAGATATCAGCATCTAACAAGCCTACGCGCCGGCCCTGTTTGGCTAAGGCAACAGCCAAGTTTGAAGAAACAGTAGACTTCCCAACACCCCCCTTACCCGATGCGATCGCCAAAATGCGATCCACGCCTGGCACCTTAGTCGGGCCATCTTGAGGTTTTGGGTGGCCACCAATCTTGAGATTGGGCGGTGGAACCTTATCTTCATGGGCAGTAACTACGGCGGTGACCGTTTCAATACCATCCATCTGCAAGACGATCTGCTCAGCCGCGCCTCGAATATCGGCAAGCTTGCGCGCAACATCGGGATTCGGGGCTTCAATCACAAAACGTACAGCGCCACCATCAATGGTTACAGCACGAATGAAGTCTCGACTTACAAGATCGCCACCATCAGGCAGTTGCAAGCGAGCCAAAGCGGCTAAGACATCAGAACGTTCCACGGGCATTATTAGCCTCCCCAAGTAATAGATCAGCTATGCCTCCCCTATTCAGCCGATGCAAGCCCACCAAAGCGCACAGCAACATCAAAACTCCCAGCCATGCAAAGGATGCATAACGGTAATTCGAAAATATGCGTTGTGCAGATGTAGTTCAAACATCAAACGTAGGGCATCAAAAATTTGGTTGATTAAGAGGATAAAGCGATGACAACAGTATCAGATTTCAACGTACCAACCCAACGCCTGCGCACAGCTTTGGTGGAATACTTCATCACTTTGCGCGAAAAAATGGCCAAACGAACCCTCTACCGAGCTACGGTGTCAGAATTGTCTTCCCTTTCAGGCCGCGACTTGGCGGATCTCGGCATTCACCAATCATCAATCAAAAATATTGCTTATGAGGCGGCTTACGGAAGATAACTCAAAATTGCAGCTTAGGCGTTCTCCTCCCAGAAGCCTTTGAATAAACGGCGGCGTCTCTACTCAATGGCGCCGCCTTTTTAATATCTATTTTCTTCATCATTGCAATTTGTGCGAACTGGTGGCACGGACCCCCACAATGACGTATTCACTTTTATCTAGCCTGATACTTTTTTGCTTGGTGTCCTCTATAACACCCGGTCCAAACAATATGATGCTAATGGCAGCCGGAGCTAATTTTGGCGTACGCCGAAGTTTGCCCCATGCAGCAGGTGTCGTGTTGGGCTTCACCATTATGATCATTATAATCGGGCTGGGAGCAGCGCAACTGTTCCAAAGCTACCCTTTGACCCATATTGTGCTCACAGTGGCCTCTGTAATCTACCTTTTGTACCTTGCATATAAAATTGCTACAGCTGCGCCGAAGATTAACGAACCAGACGACGCTGGTACACCTATAACATTTTTCCAAGCTGTAGCTTTTCAATGGGTAAACCCCAAGGCTTGGACTATGGCTCTCGCAGCGATAACTGTCTATACACCGCAACCGACAACTAGCTATTACGTGATTGTGGTCTCTTTAATTTTTGGTGCTATCAACCTACCATCTATCAGTGTTTGGTTAATTCTTGGTGTACAAATGCGGCGATTTCTAACAACTCCTACTAGGCTACGCCTGTTTAACCGGTCCACGGCATTCCTGTTGGTTATGTCCCTTTATCCCATTCTAATCCTGTATTAACGCAGTAGCGGCTCCTACAATTGATCTGAAAAGTGCCATACTACTCACTCTGCTTGCATTGATTTAGGGCGGTTTTTTCTTTTTGGCAGCTGTCGTTTTGAAAGAGGTGCCACCGATAACCGTAGCGCTATTTCGTGTCGTGGGAGCGCTGCCAGCCCTTGCACTATTTGTTTGGTTTAAGGGCGTGAGCCTGCCACGTAACCTTAAAATATGGAGTGCTTATTTAGTAATGGGCGCACTCAATAATGCGATTCCGTTTTCACTAATATTCTGGGGCCAAACTCAAATTACATCGGGGTTGACCAGTATTTTAAACGGAACGACGGGCGTCACAGGCGTTATCGTAGCTGGACTGCTGCTTCGCGATGAACGCCTCACAGCACGCAAACTAATAGGTGTAGTTATCGGTTTTTCTGGGGTGGCCCTTACTATTGGCCTCGACGCCATGCGCAGTTTTGATATCCGTAGCTTAGCACCGCTTGCAGTTTTGCTAGCTGGTCTGTCATATTCGCTTGCAGGTGTTTGGGCAAAATTAAGGCTGTCAGGGCAAGCCCCGGAAATAAACGCCTTAGGCATGATTATAGGCAGCAGTTTACTGTTGATCCCGACCGCACTTTGGCTTGATGGCCCGTCCAGCTTGGAACTTATGACAAGCACGTGGGTTGCACTTTTGGTGCTTACAGTACTCTGCACATCTGTGCTTTGTCTGCTCTATTTCAACATCCTCAAGCGTGTGGGCTCTGGAAATTTGATGTTGGTGACCCTCTTAATCCCACCGATTGCAATTGGGTTGGGCGTGACGTTTTTAAAGGAGTCTTTGCAGGGTACCGCCATTATGGGTTTTGCGTTAATAGCCTTGGGACTTACGATCATCGATGGCCGTCTCTGGGTACTTTTTTGCCCAAAACGTTGAATTAATCATTGGCGATACCCTGTAAAATCTCATCCGAGCTGAAGCTCGCAAAAGTTTGTAGGTATTCAATCCGTCATAACCCTAGTCTGTCCATTAATTTATAGCGGGCCACTGTGGCCTCAACCCCCAACCGGTGAAGATTATGAAAAGGAATTCCGCGCATTTTACTGACTGGGAAATCAAGGTCTTCCTTTGGCACGCCAATGGCCCAATCGGCCAAGACCTTTCCCATAGCTGTGGCCATACCAACCCCACGCCCGTTATACCCAAGCCCTGCAGCAATGCCATTGCCCAAATCATGCAAATGCGGGTAATGATCTGCGGTTGCTGCAATATAGCCTCCCCATTCATAGTCCCACTGCACATCTGCGAGCTGAGGGAACAGCTGCGTAGTCACAGCGCGGGCCTGCGCAAGACGCGCGCGGGTGGCGCCAGGCTTATAAGCTCCGCGAGCCCCCATGATGAAACGACCTGCGGCATCGGTGCGAAAATAGGATAGTAACCGACGGGTGTCAGAGGGTGCGTGCAATCCAGGCAGAATCGTAGCGCGCAGATTGTCAGACAAGGGTGCTGTGGCCACTTGCACCGAGCGAATTGGCACAACCGTTTGCCGCAACCCTGGAATCAGATCACCTGTATAGCCGTTAGTGCAGACCAAAACCTTACGAGTGCGCAGCTTGCCATGCGCCGTTGTGAGCAAATTCAGCGGTCCATCCGAGGTAATCGCCTGCACCTTCGATTGACCATAAATCTGCGCCCCAGCGGCCACAGCGGCATCCGCCAAGCCAAGGGCGTAATTTAAAGGATGGATATTGCCACCACGGGGATCGAGCAGGCCGCCGATATAGGCCTCGGTTCCCATCAGCTGAGCTGCCTCAGAGGCATTGAGGCGCTGCATAGGGGCTCCGTGCGCCTCCCATTGCCGTGCTTTTTTCTCTAAATTTAGCATACCAGCCGTGTTATGAGCCGCTCGAAGCCAGCCCACATGATGGGCATCACATTGAATATCATTTCGGGAGATTAGGTCAAATACCAATTTTCCCGCATTACCCGACATCGCAATCATACGTAGGCCCATTTGCAGCCCGAATTTTGAAATTGCATGATCAGGGTTTTCAATCAGGCCAGGATTAACTTGCCCACCGTTGCGCCCAGACGCCCCCCAACCCGGAGTTTCCGCCTCTAATACTACGACCTTTTGACCCACTTGCACCAAATGTAGCGCGGCAGACAGGCCAGTGAACCCAGCACCGATTATGGCCACGTCCGCCTCCACCTCGTCAGTAAGTGCAGGACAGGCTGAAGCTAGGTTAGCAGTGGCTGACCATAGAGAATTTGCAATAACAGGTGCTTCGTTCTGGATCATGTGTATTGGCCTTTTTTGTTGCAGGCTCCGTGACCTTTGAAACAATTGCAAGCAAGCAAAAGCATGCGGACCAAATAGACAGAAAAACTTAAAATGGCACGTCACCCACAGATGACGCGCTTTGAATATATTGTGCCACTACTTTCTTTGAGCCGGCTTTATCAAATTCAATGTCTAGTTTATCACCCTCAATGCCAAGCACCTCACCATAACCAAACTTTTGGTGAAATACCCTATCTCCAAGAGTGAATTCCGAGATGGCGGTCAAATCAATAGTCATATGCTTAGATTCCGACGGTTGGCGCATGCTACGTTGCGCACTTCGCTCTTGCAGGCGTTTCCATCCGGGGGAATTATAGACATCAGCCTTGCTGGCACGATCAAAAATATCACTGCCCACCATGCTTTGAGTGGCGGGGCTAGCATTTGCCGCCATGCCAGCGGCACGATATCCCCCACCATAGAGGCCCGGTGGCGTGAGTACATCCACATGCTCAGTAGGCAACTCATCAATAAATCGACTAGGCAAAGCCGATTGCCATTGGCCGTAGACACGGCGATTAGCAGCAAAGGAAATAGTACAGACCTCTTCAGCACGGGTTACGCCCACATAGGCCAATCGTCGCTCTTCCTCGAGCCCCTTCAACCCACTTTCATCCATCGAGCGTTGCGATGGGAACAATCCATCTTCCCACCCAGGAAGGAAAACCATTGGAAATTCTAATCCCTTAGCTGCATGCAGCGTCATAATCGAAATCTTGGCACCGTCCGACTGCTTTTCATTATCCATGATTAGACTGACATGCTCTAAAAACCCTTGCAAATTTTCAAAACCTTCCAGAGCCTTAACCAACTCTTTGAGGTTTTCCAATCGACCTGGCGCCTCTGGCGTTTTATCGTTTTTCCAGTGAGTTGTGTAGCCGCTTTCATCTAGAATAATTTCAGCTAATTCCACATGGGTTTCAGCCTTCACCTGGATCTGCGCATGCCAGCGGTCAATACCATTAATCAACTGCGCTAGCTCAACAGCGCCCTTGCCGCCCAAGCCTTTGGAGGCAAGCAATATTCGAGCACCCTCCACCAAAGACACGCCCTCTCCCCGCGCAACGATTTGAATTTTTTGTTGAGCCTTATTGCCTAAGCCCCTTTTAGGCGTATTCACAATTCGCTCAAAGGCCAGGTCATCATTGACGCTGATTGCCAGGCGAAAGTAAGCCATGGCATCACGGATTTCCATCCGTTCATAAAATCGAGGGCCCCCAATCACACGGTACGGCAAGCCAATTGTCAGAAAACGATCCTCAAAAGCCCGCATTTGATGCGAGGCCCGCACCAAAATTGCCATACCCTCAAGATCACAAGGATCCTGCCCCCTAGTGCCACGTTGTGCCGCCTCAACCTCTTCACCGATCCAACGAGCCTCTTCTTCACCATCCCAATGGCCAATTAGACGGACCTTTTCGCCCTCTGGCTTTTGGGTCCATAGGGTTTTGCCCAAGCGGCCTTTATTCCCATCGATTATACCGCTGGCAGCTCCCAAAATATGCGGGGTAGACCTATAGTTTTGCTCCAATCGTACCACATGCGCACCAGGAAAGTCCTTTTCAAACCGCAGGATGTTGCCTACTTCAGCACCGCGCCAGCCGTAGATAGACTGGTCATCATCACCCACACAACAAATATTTTTATGTCCCTGCGCCAACAACCGCAGCCATAAATATTGCGCCACGTTGGTATCTTGATACTCATCCACCAAAATATAACGGAAAAACTTTTGATACTGAGCCAAAACCTCAGAATGGGTTTGAAAAATTGTCACCACATGTAGCAATAAATCACCAAAATCTACGGCGTTTAGTTCACGCAGACGGTGCTGATACTGCCGGTAAAGCTCAATGCCCATATGGTCATAGGCTCCAGCTTCAGAAACCGGTACATGCTCGGGTGTCCACGCCCGGTTTTTCCAGCCGTCGATGATACCGGCCAATTGGCGCGCGGGCCAACGTTTATCGTCTATCTGGGTTGCAGATATCAACTGCTTCATCAAGCGAAGCTGATCATCCGTGTCTAAAATGGTGAAATTGTTTTTCATGCCAACCAATTCAGCGTGCCGGCGCAAGATTTTAACACAGACCGAATGGAAGGTTCCCATCCAAGGCATTCCCTCAACTTGTCCAATTAAAATACCAACCCGATTTTTCATTTCACGGGCAGCTTTATTGGTGAAAGTTACTGACAAAATTTCGTTAGGCCGGGCAGACCCAGTGTTAAGCAAATGGGCAATGCGGGTAGTCAAAGCTTTGGTTTTTCCGGTTCCAGCGCCAGCGAGCATCAAAACCGGTCCACTTAATTGCTCAACCGCCGCACGCTGCGCCGGGTTTAGCCCCTCCATATAGGGCGTTGGACGGGCAGCCATAGCCATTTGGCTCAAGCTCAGGGATGTGGCGGCCTCAAAGGCATCTGATTCATCAAAACTACTCATCAGTACAACCTAGCGTCAATTCTTCAAAAGTGAAAGAATTGTTCGCGTTGTGTTCTTATATTTTGCTAAAAAAGTAAACCTAAGGAAGTTTTGCACTTAAACTCGCAATTCTAATGATGTAAGCGCTTGCATATGGATTTAAATTCAAAGTACCCTGCTATCTCAGATCTCCGTTCCAAAGCACGTAAACGGATTCCTCATTTTGCTTGGGAATATCTCGACAGTGCGACCGGCGATGAAGGCACCATGCACCGCAATCGTTCAGCACTGGACGCCATTCACTTTATACCGCGTGGGTTGCGCGGTGAGATTTCTCCCGAATTAACAACAAATTTCTTGGGCAGAACCTATTCTGCCCCATTTGGTATAGCGCCAGTGGGTATGTCCGGCCTTATGTGGCCACGGGCTGAAAAAATCCTTGCTAACTTCGCCTCTAAGGCAAAAATACCCTATGCTATGTCAAACGTTGCGACCACTACGCCCGAAGATGTAGCACCACATTTGGGCGACATGGGTTGGTTTCAAATGTATCCACCACGCGATGAAGCCATTCGTAATGATATGCTTCAACGCGTTAAAGCAGCTGGGTTCACTACTCTTGTGGTCACTATTGATGTACCAGCTCAGTCGCGGCGCGAACGGCAAATTCGTGGCGGCTTGGTTCAACCACCCCGCCTCACTCCAAGAATCTTAGCACAGGTGGCTCGCTGCCCAGTATGGGCAGTGAAAACCGCACTCAATGGTAAACCGCGCATGAAGATGATTGAGTCTTATGGTAAGGCCGTGATGGAAAGTGCTAGCTCCCTCCCCTCTAACAACCATGTGGGTTATTTGCTGCGAACCGCACCAAATCATGAGTATATCAAAATTTTGCGTGACAATTGGGATGGACCTTTGATTGTTAAAGGCGTGATGTGCCCTGATGATGTGGTGCCGCTCGAAGGTATGGGCGTGGACGCTGCCTGGGTGTCTAACCACGCAGGTAGGCAATTTGCCGGAAGCCCTGGCGCAATTGACATGCTGCACGCAGTCAGAGCATCCACCAACCTTCCATTAATTTTTGATAGTGGAATTGAAGGTGGGCTTGATATGCTGCGGGCGCTTGCTTTAGGCGCTGATTTTGTGATGCTTGGCCGCGCTTGGCACTATGCTTTGGGTGCAATTGGGGACGATGGCCCCAAACATTTATATGATATGTTAATGGATGATTTGAAATGCAACATGATCCAGATCGCCGCCACAAAATTAGATGAACTACAAAATTTACTGCATAAAAATTAAAATTTATAAAAAACTTATCTAGGTCCCAAAGTATAATGCAGTCTTGGCCCATTCTGCCGTTGTAGTTTCACTTAGTGAAATCACAATTAAAATAAAGACATTTACAGTGCGTTGAAGTTCAACAAAATTTAACGTTAAGTGCTCCAATTGCATAAAATCGAGGATTTGATTATGGCCGATTTCCAGAAAATCTTAATTGCTAACCGTGGTGAAATAGCGATTAGAGTAATGCGTGCAGTAAATGAATTGGGCAAACGTACCGTTGCTGTTTATGCAGAGGAAGACAAACTTGGCCTACACCGGTTCAAAGCCGATGAAGCCTACAAGATTGGTGAGGGTCTAGGACCCGTTGCCGCTTATCTAAGTATCGAAGAAATTCTGCGCGTGGCCAAGGCCTGCAGTGCCGATGCCATTCATCCAGGCTATGGTCTTTTGTCTGAAAATCCTGATTTTGTTGATGCCTGCACCAAAGCAGGCATAGCATTTATTGGCCCTAAATCTGAAACAATGCGCCAGCTAGGCGATAAAGCCAGCGCACGCCGCGTGGCGATTGAAGCAGGAGTTCCCGTCATCCCAGCGACTGAAGTGTTGGGTAATGATATGGATAAAATTAAAGCACAGGCCGCCTCCGTAGGTTATCCTTTAATGCTTAAAGCTAGCTGGGGCGGTGGCGGGCGCGGCATGCGTCCAATCTATTCAGAAAAAGAAATTGAAGAGAAGGTCCTAGAAGGCCGTCGCGAAGCAGAAGCCGCCTTTGGTAATAGCGAAGGATATCTCGAGCAGATGGTCCAGCGGGCCCGCCATGTCGAAGTACAGATTCTAGGTGATAAATTTGGTGCAATCTACCATCTCTATGAGCGCGATTGCTCCGTGCAGCGCCGCAATCAAAAAGTTGTAGAACGTGCGCCTGCTCCTTATTTATCTGATGCTCAGCGAACGCGCATCTGCGCTTTAGGTAAAAAAATCTGTGCCCATGTAAATTACGAATGTGCCGGCACTGTCGAATTTCTAATGGACATGGATAGTGAAGAGTTTTATTTCATCGAAGTGAATCCCCGGGTTCAAGTGGAGCATACGGTGACAGAAGAAGTCACGGGCATAGATATCGTGCGAGCTCAGATTCTTATTTCTGAGGGCAAAAGCCTGACTGAAGCTACAGGAACCAGTAGCCAAGAGGATGTAAAACTCGACGGCCACGCCATCCAATGCCGTGTTACCACCGAAGATCCATCGAACAATTTTATCCCCGATTACGGCCGCATAACTGCGTATCGTGGAGCGACAGGTATGGGAATCCGGCTTGACGGTGGCACTGCCTATTCTGGTGCGGTGATCACCCGCTATTATGATAGTCTTTTGGAAAAGGTTACCGCTTGGGCTCCAACTCCTCAGGCGGCCATTGCCCGCATGGACCGCGCCTTGCGCGAATTTCGCATCCGAGGCGTGAGTACGAATATTGCCTTTGTGGAAAATTTGCTCAAGCATCCAACCTTCTTGAACTATGACTATACCACCAGCTTTATTGACACTACGCCAGAACTGTTTGAATTCACCAAACGCCGCGACCGTGCCACCAAAATCCTCACCTATATTGCTGATATCACTGTAAACGGACATCCTGAAACCGAAGGTAGAGTAAGGCCACCCCATGACCTCAAAGCTCCAAAAGCGCTGGTATCTAGGCTAGACAATTTGGCCCTACCGCAGGGCACCAAAAATATACTGGACGCACAAGGGCCTCAGGGTCTGGCCGATTGGATGAAAAAGCAAAAGCAACTACTTATCACCGATACAACCATGCGCGACGGCCACCAATCACTTTTGGCCACCAGGATGCGCAGTCATGATATGCTCAAAATTGCCCCCTCCTATGCCGCTAACCTGTCTAGCCTGTTTTCAATAGAATGCTGGGGTGGAGCAACATTTGATGTAGCCTATCGCTTTTTGCAGGAATGCCCGTGGCAAAGGCTGCGTGATCTGCGCAAAGCCATGCCAAATGTAATGACGCAAATGCTATTACGCGGGAGCAATGGGGTTGGCTACACTAACTACCCAGATAACGTGGTACAATTTTTCGTCCATCAAGCCGCAGAAACTGGTGTGGATGTGTTTCGGGTTTTCGACAGCCTGAACTGGGTGGAAAATATGCGCGTAGCCATGGATGCAGTGATTGACGCCAACAAGGTTTGTGAAGGTACGATTTGCTATACTGGCGATATCCTGAACCCAGACCGCGCCAAATATGACCTGAAATACTATGTAGCGATGGGCAAAGAGCTAGAAGCCGCCGGCGCGCATGTGCTCGGGCTTAAGGATATGGCTGGCCTCCTCAAGCCTGCCGCTGCAAAAGTGCTGATTGGCGCATTGAAGCAAGAGGTTGGCCTGCCCATTCATTTTCACACCCATGACACTTCAGGCATTTCTGGAGCCACGGTACTAGCAGCGTCTGATGCAGGCGTTGATGCGGTGGATGCAGCAATGGACGCCTTCTCCGGCGGGACGTCACAGCCAACTTTAGGCTCCATTGTCGAAGCCTTGGCTCATACTGAACGCGACACAGGCCTCGACATCGCCGAAATCCGGCGTGTCAGCGGATATTGGGAAAGCGTCCGCGCGCAATATAAAGCATTCGAAAGCGGACTTCAGGCCCCAGCCTCAGAGATCTACCTGCATGAAATGCCTGGTGGTCAGTTCACCAATCTGAAAGCCCAAGCCAGATCTTTGGGTCTGGAAGAACGTTGGGGCGATGTGGCGCAAACCTATGCAGATGTAAACCAAATGTTTGGGGATATAGTGAAGGTGACTCCAAGCTCTAAAGTTGTAGGCGATATGGCTTTGATGATGGTCTCCCAAGGGCTGACCCGCGCCCAAGTCGAAGATCCAACTGTGGACTTGGCCTTCCCAGACAGTGTTTCTGACATGCTGCGCGGCAATCTGGGTCAACCTCCCGGCGGTTTCCCCGCAGATCTCACAGCTAAGGTGCTCAAAGGTCAAACGGCCTTTACCGATCGCCCTGGCAAAGCTATGCCGGCAGCAGATCTGGATGCTTTGCGCACCGAATTAAGCGAGTTGCTAGATGCAAAAGACGTAGATGATGAGGATCTCAACGGCTATTTGATGTATCCAAAAGTTTTCTTAGACTACATGGACCGCCATAAGGCTTATGGCCCCGTGCGCACCCTGCCCACCAAAACCTTCTTTTATGGCATGCAGCCAGGTGAAGAAATCACCGCTGAAATTGATCCAGGTAAAACCCTTGAAATATTGCTTCAAGCTGTGGGAGAAACTAATATAGAGGGGGATGCAAGAGTATTTTTCGAGCTGAACGGTCAACCGCGAGTGATCCGCGTACCAAACCGCAAAGTTAAATCTGCAACCGCCGCCAGACCAAAGGCCGAACCAGGCAATGCAAACCATATTGGGGCGCCAATGCCAGGCGTTATAGCTAGTGTTGCAGCAACCATCGGTGCACAGGTCCGCAAAGGAGATCTCTTACTCACCATCGAAGCCATGAAGATGGAAACTGGCATACACGCAGAACGCGATTCTAAAATTAAAATAATGCATGTGGTGCCTGGGGCGCAGATTGATGCCAAAGACTTGCTGGTTGAGTTGGAATAAGATCAGCACAGATCGCAATAAGAATTAAGATCCCATGCGACCACCTAAAAGGGCAGCGCATTCCAGTGATCCTCCTACTGAGAAACTATGATCTTTGAGGGTCCTTTGCGCAAATTCCTCGAACCTTTTGGCAACTGAGCCGAGCGGGCTACGTCATATTATTTTTGGATTAGGAGGCCGCTGTACAGCACAAATTGGATGTGCAGCGGCCAAGTGACATTTCACTCTCCCTTATCATGCATCAAGGACTAATCCCCCCATCCCACACAATCGCAAACAAAGTTTAACAAATAAACTATGGGTTAGGGCATTTTACCCCTTGCGGGGAAAAGCCACTGGGGCTACTTCAGCCTCACTAACAGGTGCGGGCGTAGCTCAGGGGTAGAGCATAACCTTGCCAAGGTTAGGGTCGAGAGTTCGAATCTCTTCGCCCGCTCCAGTTAGTAGTAAGGGAATAAATTTCTTACATTAAGGTACCTGCTTTACTTCCTTAACAACTTTCAGAAAATTTGAGGATCTCCAATCACGTTTTCTGCATACTTTGATTTATTAAAAATAGCATATGGCAACACCGCAGGGTTAACTTCTTGGTCCAAAATCCTAATTCAGAGTAATCAGATACCCCTAGGCTCTAAAACAGAGTCCACCGAAGTATGATCTAGTGAATAACTAAATAGGTAAGTGGTGGATCTTAAGTGAGTTAACGCGGCTCTAAGACCAACTGTTGGATGCGCTTAACGATTTAGACTTCACAGAAACGTTAATTTTGTTAAACTTCTCTTAAATCTGGAGAAGCCCAGTGCGTGCCATTCTAATAGCCCTACTGATGACGCTCGCTATACCGGCGGTCAGTGCTGAGAATGAGAGCCTATTTAAAGAATAATCTTATGGTAGTTTCAGGTGCTGTCAAACTAATGAGAACTCGCATCGGATTGCTAGCTAAGCGTAAATCTATGCGCTCAATAATTGACACCACTCAGCGAGAGTAGCGGCACGGT
>Ga0307985_10000210_pt1 | contig 35081 bp, 28 predicted proteins | sample EllFjometageno80_FD_203155 | JGI IMG/M metagenome (GOLD analysis project Ga0307985, IMG submission 203155) | Marine microbial communities from Ellis Fjord, Antarctic Ocean - #80 | ecosystem: Environmental > Aquatic > Marine > Unclassified | place: Southern Ocean | collected 2014-10-09 | reverse complement strand
TACACGGAATATATTGTCCGCCTTGGAATGAAATTTATCATAGGCCATCTCCTTATTAACGAGCAGAAAAATGATAATGCAACAGGCCATCCCGATGGAAAGGCCTAGCACATTTATAAATGAAGTCGCTCTGCTTTTAAGCAAGCTTCTGAATGCAATTTTGAAGTAATGTCTAAACATGTGCGTTTTTGGTTAATACAGCATAAAGGCAGCCTCTGTTGATATTCATTACTGGATGGTATATATCAATTGTTCTCAAGTAGTGCTTTTTTTGCCAATTCTTGGGCTTTTATAAGTGCTTGATCGGCTGAAACTCTAATATGAGGGACAACACCTACCCCTTCCCAATTAGTTTTAGTAATCGGGTTTATGGCGCGACCCTGAGGCACATTAACGAAAAAATCATCATTGATAACCATTGGGCCAACTGGATGAGCTCCGCCTCCCGTGGTTTCACCAATTATCGTTGCCCTTTTCAGTTGCTTCAAATCATAGGTAAATTCTTCAGCTGCAGAATATGTCCGACTACTCGTAAGTACATAGACTGGGATATCGGGCTTTCTAACTTCTGTAAATTTAGGATTTGTCCATGTTTCAGAACGGCTGTCTTGTGGTCGCCAATAGAAACTGTTTAGATGAACCGATTCTTCGAATAAATAGCTGCAAATAAATCTAATCATCGAAGGGCTGCCTCCCCCATTTTTTCTTAAATCAAAAATGATCGCTTTTGATTCCATCAACTTATCCATCGCCTGTTTCGCAACATCCTTAGCTGAACCTAGGTCATAAAACATTCGTAAATCCAAATACCCAATGTCCTCTTTAACGGCAACCGTTTCAAACCCATAATTTTCGGGAGCTTTGCGACCACCCATACCAACACCTCCTCTTATTTTCTCTATCCTTTCTGGGTCGTAAGTCACCCTAATGTGTCCATCATTAGCCATTGAGTGCAGGTCAGTATCCAAATGTTTTGCAAAGACAGCTTCATCAGTAATGTTTTCATATTCTCCTTGCGCTAGATTGGACTTAATTAAATCATGCATTGCTTTTCCTTTTTCAGGAAACACATAATTCGTGTTCATTAAATCTGCCAATTGATTTACAATAGCAGCCTTATCAAAATCCTGAGCATGAACAAAATTGGAGGAAACAGTGAATAGGATTAACAAATAGATGAGGGAGGCTAAGCGCATAATCGAATGACTTTAAGTAACCACTTACCAAAAACTATTCCAATTATTTAATCCCTAGCCAAAAATTTGAATATCATTTACTTAAAATAGACACTCCCACTTTTATACAAAATTATATGAACGAATTCGGACGCAATAATGAACTGATTCCGTACTATTTTGTAATGCGTTCATGCACCCTTTCATACATGCTTTTGTCATCAAGCGCGGCTTCAAGGTCTCTTATCGATCCTAATAAATCATTTTTTGATGCGGCTAAAAGCTCATCATTTGCTTCACGAATATCTTCCCAAAGCCCTTCCATCTTTGCCACTAATTCTTGCCCTTTTTGGCTGAGTTTAAGCATACGCTTTCTTTGGTCTAATTTATTCTTAGACTCTTCTACTAACCCATTTTCCACCAGTACATTGGCCACTTGATTTACTGCAGGGTGCGTTTGACGAAGCATGGTCGCCATTTCAGTTACCGCCAATTCATTATTGTCCTTTAGCGCATAGATTACAGCAAACCATCTTGGCTCAAAGTCGAAGGACTGCTCCTTATAGATTCTACCAACATCTTTAGCCAAACGCTCACTAAGATTTTTCAACCTAGTAGCGAGGGATAAACTTCCGAGTTCTTCAATGATATTTCGCTCCACTTACTTCTTCTTTTTCGGTGCAATAAATGGCACAGCCTTTTCTCTAATCAATGCATTGAAGTTACTAACATTTCCCTCCAAAACATTAATGTCATTTACCAGATTTGTAAACTCAGTCTGTAAATCTGAAACTCTTTTTTTCTGGCCATTTGTCATTGGGGGTTCAATTCCATCTATCGTTCCATAAATGTGTAATAAATTGACTTCTAACTTATTAGGGAAATTAATTACATCCTGAAAAGTCTTTTGCTTCGGTTGAACCATCCTATCTTCTAAAGCATCGATCTCACTAATTAGCTCATCTGCCCTTGTATGAATATCCGCATAATCTTCCTCGGAAATTCTTGATTTCAAATCCTCAATCTGTGTTCGCATTGACCGAATATTATTAGCATTTTCCTGTAAGTCAACGATCATGGTTCGCACAATACCTAGTTGTGTTTGTTGTGCATCATAGTCCGAATCACTGGCTTCCCATCTTGGGTCAGCAGCAATTTCAAAATCCCTTGTGATTGACGCCTCTGCATATGAAAAGGTAATCTTAAAATTTCCAGGAGCTACACGATGACCTCCAGCACCTAAACCAACAAATACGCCTTGAACGCCCTCAAAATTAGTCTTTGTCATATTCCAGTTGAATCGGTTCATCCCCGATTTCTTAGCAATTTTCTCTTGCTTATCATCGGATGTTGAAGAAAATGTTCTTACCGCATTACCAGCATCATCGGTGATTTCAACTTTCAATTCCACTGAATCAACATTGTCTTTTAGATAATAAAACATACTCAAACCAGGGTAAGGGTTTGTTCCCAATGTTGGGCTTTTTGTTCGGAAAGCATTGTCACGAATTGTGGCTCTAGGCTGATAAACGAAGAATTCCGATTCAGCCGCTTCTGCCAATTGATGTAATGGTGTAATGTCATCCAAAACCCAAAAAGCACGGCCTTGCGTAGCAACGATCAAATCATTCTGATGTACCATTAAGTCATTAATAGGCACAATAGGGAGGTTCTGCTGAAACTTATTCCAATTTAACCCACCATCAAAAGAAATATAAACACCTAGTTCAGTTCCGACATACAGCAAATCTTTTTTCGTTGGATCTTCTCGAACCACCTTAACATGTGCATCTGCTTCAATGCCATTCGTCCTGCTTTCCCAAGTCTGCCCATAGTCAGTAGACTTTAAGATATAAGGAGTAAAATCATTGAACTTATATCGGTTATAAGCCAAGTAGACAGTCCCCGGATCATGCGGTGAAACTTCTATCTGATTCACCATACCTTCCTCTAAATTTGGAGGTGTAATATTGGTCCAGTTCGTACCGTCATCCTTCGTGATAAAGACAAGTCCATCATCAGCACCTGTGTAGATAACGCCTGCTGTATGTGGAGATTCAGCAACATAATAAATCGCATGATAAACTTCGCCTCCTGCGCCTTCATTGGTAATAGGTCCTCCACCCCAATTGATTTTTGATGTGTCGTTTCTAGTTAAGTCAGGACTTATTTCTTTCCAATCTATACCTCGGTTAGTCGTTTTTAACAATTTATTTCCGGCATGATAAATTACCGATGGGTCATGTTTAGAAGCAATGATTGGTGCGTTCCAATTGAACCGGTACTTGACATCTCTAGGGTTAGTCCCGAGTCCTTGAAAAGGATATGCCATCACATCTTTGGTCTGTCTCGTACTTGCATTCCATTCGCTTATGATCCCCTGATAACAACCTGAATAAATGTACTTAGGATTATCAGCATCAAAAGCAGAGTAGGCACTCTCACATCCACCAACGTCATAAAAATCTTCCCATGCAATCCCTGGTCCGTCCTTTCTTGAGGCGACTGAAACTGAACTATTGTCTTGCTGTCCACCATAAATACGATATGGGAACTGGTTGTCGGCATTAACTCGATAAAATTGAGCAGTCGGCTGGTTATTTTGCATGCTCCAGCTTTTGCCTCCGTCTATTGAAACTACGGCACCACCATCATTGGCATTAATCATGTATTGTGGGTTTTTCGGGTTTACCCAAATTCTATGGTTATCACCATGCCTTGTCGGCAATGGTAAAAATGTTTTTCCTCCATCAGAAGATTGAAGTGCGGGTGCATTCATAATGAAGACTCCATCTGCATCTGTTGGATGTGCTTGAATGTGCATGTAATACCAAGAACGTGCGCGCAATAAACGATCTGGATTAATTAATTTCCAGTTTTTACCCCCATTTTCAGATCGGTATAAACCTCCTTTTTCAGCTTCAATAATCGCAAATACCCTATTCGGATTAGCTCCGGAAACAGACAGTCCAATTTTACCCATTACTCCTTCTGGTAATCCCGTTTTAAGCTGCTCCCAATTATCACCTCCATCTGTCGACTTCCAAATTCCTGAGCCTGGCCCTCCACTTTGAACTTTCCATGGGTATCTTCTATGATCCCAATAGGCCGCATAAATATTTCTTGGGTTTTTCATGTCCATGCTCAAGTCACTAATGCCCGAGTTTTCATCAACATAATGCACCTTAGTCCAAGATGCCCCTCCATCAGTAGTTCTATAAATTCCTCTTTCTTCTGTTGCTCCGTATGGGCTCCCTTGAGCTCCCACCAACACAATGTCTGGGTTAGTTGGATGAACAATAACCTTAGAGATTTGCCTCGTTTTTTCTAAACCTATATTTTTCCATGTCTTGCCTCCATCTGTTGACTTGTATACTCCATCTCCGTGCGATGTCATTACACCACGAACAGGAGCCTCGCCCATTCCAACATAAATTACATTTGGATCAGATTCTGCTACAGCAATGGCTCCTACAGAACCTGTTTTGAAAAATCCATCAGAAACATTTTTCCAGCTTTCTCCAGCATCAGTGGTTTTCCAAACACCTCCACCAGTAGCACCCATAAAATAAGTAAGTGGGTCAGAAGTCACACCCGATACAGCAGTAGCTCTGCCTCCACGGAAAGGCCCAACATTTCTCCATTCTAGGGCAGCATATAACTTTGAATCGAAAGTTGGTTTTTCAGGTTCAGCATTGCGCTTATTTCTTCGCTGTGCATGAGTTTGTGGCGCAAGTAATACCAGTGCCAATAGGATTACTGATAAGGTCTTGAAATTTTTCATTCGTATGTAGATTAAGGTCGATTTGAAATATAACAATTGCCGTTTGAAAACCAATGAAATCTGCTGGTTGAGATTTTGTATATTCAAAAAAACATTCATGCTATGCGTTTTAAATACCCATCTTATTTGCTCATAATACTGGTTTTCGCTCTTTTTTCATGTGAAGAACATGAAGACGATGATGATGACACTCAAAAAACTGAAACTATTACCAGATTTGAAAGAGACGGATCGAGTATTCTTAAAGGAGTAAAAGTGCCCACAGGAAATTCAATGTACTTTGCCAGTGGTATTGTGGCCTATGCTAAGGATGATACCAAGCCTACAGGTGATCCTGAACGATTTGGAAACACCTACGAACAGAGTGTTAGTGCACTCAAAAGAATCAATGAATATTTGAATGAAGAGGGTATTGGCTTGAAAGATGTTATTTCAATGAAAGTTTATGTAGCGCCTGACCCAAATAATGAAGGAAAACCCGATTTCCAAGCATGGTTTAAAGCCTATGGTGAATTCTTTAATAATGAATCCAACCCTAATAAAGTAGCTCGAAGTACCATTGGTGTTTACACTTTAGTCAACCCTGACATGCTAATAGAAATTGAAGTACGAGCAGTTTATCCCAGTAATTAATGGAATTAGAAAATTACGAGCAAAAATTTGATGGCTTAGGTTTTAGTGAGCAACAATTCAGAGACCATGCATTTGAACAATGTGAATTTCTGAATTGCAATTTTGCTAAGGCGAGTTTTTGTGATGCGCTTTTCGAAAATTGCCTTTTTGAGAATTGTAACTTGGTCAATATCAATCTGTCGAATTGTAAATGGCAAGCAGTCACATTCAGAAACAGCAAAATTTCTGGCTTAGACCTTGAACCAATAAGTAAAATGCTTTTGGAATTCTCGTTTGAGAATTGTGCTTTAGGCTATAGTAATTTTCAAGGGCTTAAAATTCCTAATACCCCATTCCTAAATTGTGAAATAAAGGAATGTGATTTTATAGGTACCGATTTGCGACAATCAGATTTCAGTGGCTCCAACTTATTCGCGAGCAATTTCAACCAATGTGACTTACAGAAATCGAATTTTGCTACTGCTATTAATTACCGATTTGACCCAAGCAGTAACAAAGTGAGAGGCGCCAAATTTTCATCACCAGAAGTATTGAATTTCTTGGAGCCATTTGGGATTAAGATTGAGTGATTTATTAGAGCTTTTATCAAGGAATTATACCAATCTCAACAAGTAACTCGTATTCCTTCCGCCACCTTTGGCCTTCTTTAAAACTAATTTTTGAAGTAAATCATTGATATCCCTTCCTGCAGTATCTTGAGAACATTTACCCATTTTTGCCCATTTTGAAGAAGTTAAATTCCCGTCAAAATCACTAAATAGTTTATTGATGATTTTAGATTGCCTCTTATTAAAAGGGGTTGATGCATGCTTCTCCCAAAATTTAGCTTTCTGCAAAGTAACCTTAAGGGTTTTCTTGCTGGCTAACATGGCACCTTCCAGCGTTGACAAAAACCACATCATCCAATCTGTGATATCCAGGCTTCCCTTCTGAGTCTTTTCTAGCAAGTCATAATACTGCTTACGATTATTGCTTATTTGGGAAGACATACTGTAGAATCGCTGAGAGCCACCATCTGCACGGGCTAGAAACATATCTGCTATGGCACGCGCTATTCTTCCATTACCGTCATCAAAAGGATGAACCGTAACAAACCATAAATGAGCAACCGCAGCCTTTAATACTGGATCTAAGGCTTTAGTAGAGTTTACCCACTTTATAAACGACTCCATTTCTGAATTTACAATATGCGAATCTGGTGCTTGAAAATGTACCCTTTCAAAACCCATGGCGCCAGATATTACTTGCATTGGGTCATCAACAGTATTATTTCTCCAATTCCCTCTAACTAGCTCGCTATTTCTCCCAAATCCATCTGGAAACAAAAGTGACTGCCAATTAAACAGCCTTGCTAGAGTTAGGTCTTTATTACAATTATTGGTAGCATCAAGCATCATTTCAACCACACCATCCACATTCCGGCTGACAGGCACCAATCCTGCTATTTTTAATCCCAATTTGCGAGCAATAGAAGACCTTACTTCATTTCTGTCAAGATCATTCCCTTCTATTTCATTTGTTTTTAATACATCCTGAGTAATTGTTGATAAAGAAGCTTCTGACTTTAAACTAAAACCTAAGCCCTCCATTTGCCCAACCAATCTACCTTGTTGGTGGCGGATTTCTACCAAACGCGACAAGACGACTTCCTTATTCCAGGAAAATGTTGGCCAATCTTTAAGTTGATGTACATACTTCATAATCTCCGCATATTATGAGGTGAATGTATGGTTTATTCTCCGCACATCAAAATTAATTTCCGCATATTATGCGGAGTATAGTCAGATTAATCTCTGCAAAAAAAGAGGACCCCCTAATCCTAGGGAGTCCTCAATCCATTCTTACTTTTAGATACCTTTACTTTTCCGTTGTTTCTACCTCAGTTCCATTTTCAGAGTTTACTGGTGCTTTCACATTAACAAATTCTATTTCCTTCTGATCATTCAATTCAATACTTACTACAGCATCCTTTTGAATTTTATCTGCTAGAATCTGTTTCGACAATTCATTCAGTACTTGTCTTTGGATCACCCTCTTTAAAGGTCTTGCTCCATATTGCGGATCATAACCAAGTTCTCCAAGGTAATCAAGCACTGCAGTACTCGCTTCAATCTCAATTCCATTGTCCCTCAATTGCTTCTGAATCAGGCCAAATTGAATCTCAACAATCTGTCTAATGTTTTCCTTATTCAAAGGCATGAACATGACAGTTTCATCAATCCTATTCAAGAACTCTGGACGAACCGATTTTTTTAAGAGTTCAAAAACTTGTGACCTTGTATCTTCCATCACTTCAAACACATTCTCTTCGTCAATTTTGGCGAAGTTCTCTTGAATCAAATGAGCACCGATGTTGGTAGTCATAATGATGATTGTATTCTTAAAATTCGCAACCCTTCCTTTGTTGTCAGTCAATCGACCTTCATCAAGCACTTGTAGCAAAATGTTAAAGGTATCTGGATGTGCCTTTTCAATCTCATCCAAGAGTATCACAGAATAAGGCTTTCTTCTCACCGCTTCTGTCAGTTGACCGCCCTCGTCATAGCCAACATATCCTGGAGGTGCTCCGATGAGCCTGCTCACAGAATGTCTTTCTTGGTATTCCGACATATCAATTCGAACCATATTGCTTTCGTCATTGAACAGGTATTCTGCCAATCCTTTCGCCAATTCCGTTTTTCCAACTCCGGTTGTACCCATAAAAATGAAGGAACCGATCGGTCTTTTTGGATCTTGCAATCCTGCCCTACTCCTCCTCACAGCATCAGATAGAGCTCCAATTGCTTCCTTTTGTCCAGCAACACGTTTCCCTAGTTCTTCCTCCAAGTGCAACAGTTTTTCTCGTTCACTTTGAAGCATCTTGGCAACCGGAATTCCTGTCCATTTAGCAACTACTTCACCAATATCGTCAGCATCTACTTCTTCCTTAAGCATTGTCTTTTCACCCTGCATTTCAATCATTTTCTGCTTGAATTGCTCCAGTTTCTGCTGGCTGTCAGTGATTTTTCCGTACCTGATTTCAGCTACCAATCCTAAGTTACCTTCACGCTCTGCCTTCTCTGCTTCCTGCTTAAATCGATCAATGTTTTCCTTCTCTTGTCGGATGCCTGTGATCACAGATTTCTCATTCTCCCACTTAGCCTTTAGGCTATCACGTTTCTCTGAAAGCTCTGCAATCTCTTTGGACAATACTGATTCCTTGTCTTTGTTTTTCTCCCTCCTAATTGCCTCTCTTTCAATTTCTAATTGCATAATCCTACGCTGCAATTCGTCCAATTCCTCAGGAACAGAATCTATTTCCAAACGCAACTTAGCAGCCGCTTCGTCCATCAAATCAATGGCCTTGTCTGGTAAATATCGGTCCGATATATATCGAGAAGAAAGTTCTACGGCAGCAATTACCGCATCATCTTTAATCCTCACACCATGATGAACTTCATACTTTTCCTTAATCCCTCTAAGGATAGAAATCGCATCATCCTGATCTGGTTCGTCCACAATTACAGTTTGAAACCTTCGCTCTAGTGCTTTATCTTTTTCTATATGTTTCTGATATTCTTTTAGCGTAGTTGCACCCACAGCGTGCAGCTCACCTCTAGCCAAAGCCGGCTTCAATAAATTAGCCGCATCCATGGCACCTTCGCCACCACCAGCTCCTACAAGGGTGTGTATCTCATCGATGAAAAGAATAATTTCTCCTTCCGAATCTTGAACTTCTTTGATTACTGCTTTTAATCGCTCCTCAAATTCACCTTTGTACTTGGCTCCCGCTACTAAAAGTCCCATATCAAGACTAATTATAGTTTTGCTTTTCAAATTTTCCGGAACGTCACCGTCCACAATTCGCTGCGCCATGCCTTCCACTATCGCGGTTTTACCAACACCCGGCTCACCAATCAGCATTGGGTTGTTTTTTGTCCTTCTTGACAAAATTTGAAGTACCCTTCTTATCTCTTCATCACGGCCAATTACAGGATCTATTTTCCCGTTTCGGGCCATATCGTTCAGATTCTTGGAGTACTTATCCAATGCCTTATATTTTGATTCAGCATTCTGATCAGTCACGGTATTGCCACCTCTCAGCTCATTGATGGCTGCTATTAATTCCTTTTTAGAAAATCCGACTTCTTTGAGAAGGGCGGCAGTTTTTTCTTTTCCTGCCAAAAGACCCAAAATGATATGCTCTATAGCAACATATTCGTCCTTAAATTCCTTTAAAAAGCCGGAGGCCTTGGTAAGCGCTGCGTGCCCATCATTTGATAAATAGGGTTGTTGCCCTTCAACTCTAGGGTAACTTTTTACTAGTTCGCTTACTTTCTCATCCAACTGAGTTTTATTCAAACCCAATTTTTTTAATAAAAATGAAATGACATTCTCGTCAGTTAACAAGATTGCCTTTAATATATGCGCTGGTTCTATGGCTTGCTGTCGATTTCCAGAAGCCACCTCAGAAGCCTTCTGTATTGCCTCCTGAGATTTGATTGTATAATTCTTGAAATCCATCTATTTATAGTTTTAGTTTACGATTGTTCTTATTCAAAACTTTAGCTTCAAAGATGCTTCCATTACAATAATTCGGAAATTATGTCCGATTTCGGACAGTTAATGTTACTAATTCAGCCAATATGTCTTAAATTTGAGCCGAACGAGATTTATTATGGCAAGAACTAAAATTGAGTTACCTGAGAAATTCGCTTTTAAAACACAATTGAGCATCCGAATTTCGGATATAAATTATGGTGGCCACTTGGGTAATGATAGTGTAGGAAGCCTTATTCATGAGGCTCGTTTTCAATTCTTTAAGTCACTCGGTTATAAGGATGAACTTTCATTAGAAGGTGTTGGCGCCATACAAGCTGATATGGTAATTGTTTATAGAGGTGAAGCCTTTCACGGTGACCAAGTTGAACTTATGGTAGCCGTTACAGAAATTTCAAAAGTAAGTTTTGACCTGACTTACTTAATAAAAGAAGTAGGCTCAGAAAAGGAGATTGCAAGGGGGAAAACCACCATTGTAACCTACGACTATGTACAAAAGAAAAAAATTAGTGTCCCCCAACCGCTGGTTGAAAAACTATGCTCATAACCCAACTTTCATTTTTTAGCTACTATCTTTGATCAATGATCAGAACCATTTCCGCTGTACTTTTATTCCTATTTATTGGAAACGTTCAAATCGCACAGACTTTCGCAGTACGAGGTAATGTATCAAATGCTGCTACCAAAGAAACCATCCCTATTTGCAATGTATATTTCTCTGGAAGTACCATAGGTACAGTGACCGATGCTGATGGCAATTTCGAAATCAAGGCTGTTCAACCCGGTACATATGATCTAGTCATTTCTCATATCAATTATGAATTTCAATCTATGCCAATCACAATAAGTGATAAGGACATTGAAATTGGCAACGTTAGGCTCAAGGAAAAGGAGATTGAAGAGAGCTATGCAGAAGTAAAAGACAAAGTTGACAGAAAATGGCGCAGGCAATTCACACGTTTTAAAAAATATATCCTTGGCAAAAATTACCGTGAAAAGGACATTGAAATACCGAATTCCTACGTGGCTGAATTTCAAGAAGTAAAGGGTGTTTTGGTTAAAAAAGATCCATTCACTTTAGAAATAAGAAATAAATACACGGGTTATACCATTTACTATCCAATTCAAGAATTTCTTTTAGGCTCAGGGGCTGAGCAATTCATGGTTGGGTTTCCACGATTTGAATTCATGGAAGCTGGTGATGATACACAAGAAGCCCTTTGGATTAAAAATCGAGAAAAAGCATATAATGGATCATTAAGACATTTTTTGGGAAGTATTGTTAATAACTCATTTGAAGAAAATAGATTCAAAGTTGAAATCACCAGTGTTTCCCCATTGAGTAGTCAATATGATCAGGTCGTCAGTAACCGCTATACCTTACCACTTGAATTGGAGGGTATGCCTGACAAGTTTTTAATTGAAGACACCAAAAATCCAGAAATCAAGAAACTCACTTTTTCTGGGTTTTTGAAAATGACCTATTACGGTGAAGTAGGCACAGGGGGTGGTGGCCAAACCACTTATGTTGAAGCAGCGCAAGGATCAATATTCGTTTTCACCAATGGTATTATTGTCGACCCTACTTCAATTATTGTTTATGGATACTTGGCTTCCGAAGGACTTTATGAAATGCTGCCTTTTGACTACGAGCTGCCCAAAGAAATTAAGTGAAATAACCAGCAATAACTTACCTTTGCCAAATGACCGATACGAAAAAAGATATTAGGCAACTGAACGTTGAAGAGATCGCAACGTTTTTCGTAGAAAACGGTGATAAGGCCTTTCGGGCCAAACAAGTTTATGAATGGATTTGGAAAAAGTCAGCTAAGGATTTTGACCAAATGACTAACATCTCTTTAGCCACAAGAGAAAAACTGAAAGCAAATTTTACATTCAATCACGTGCTCGTTGATGAGATGCAACGAAGTTCAGATGGTACGATCAAGAATGCAGTAAAATTACATGATGGCTTAATCGTTGAATCCGTCCTTATTCCAACAAATACCCGTATTACGGCTTGTATTTCTTCTCAAGTGGGCTGCAGCTTGGATTGCAATTTCTGTGCTACGGCTAGACTTAAAAGAATGAGAAACTTGAATCCTGACGAAATCTACGATCAGGTGGTTGCCATTAAGGAGCAAGGGGATACCTATTTTGAAAGACCATTGACCAATATTGTCTATATGGGTATGGGAGAGCCTTTACTCAATTACCAAAATGTGTTGGATTCAATTGACAAAATAACTTCACCAAAAGGGTTGGGAATGTCTCCGAGAAGGATCACACTGTCCACTGTTGGTATTCCGAAAATGATATCTAGAATGGCGCATGAAGAAGTGAAATTTAATCTGGCCGTTTCATTACACTCTGCAATTGATGAGACTAGGAGTAAAATGATGCCGATCAATGAGAAAAATAATCTTGCTGAATTATTAGAATCACTTCAGCATTGGTATCGTAAGACCGGCCGAGCAATTACCTTTGAATACGTAATTTGGAAAAACATCAATGACAATGAAGAGCACGCTCATGCTCTAGCAAAGTATTGTCAACAAGTACCTTCAAAAGTGAATCTTATTGAATACAATCCTATTGATGACGGTGAGTTTCAACAAGCCGATCCCGAAAAAATCGAGATGTACCAAAAAATTCTAGAGCATAAAAGAATCGTTGTCAATGTCAGACGCAGCCGCGGTAAAGACATCGATGCTGCATGCGGGCAATTGGCAAATAAAACTACAGAACTAGATCTCACATAAGGTTGCCTTCAAACCTGCGTTTTTTACCTCTGATAACAATTGACGCTATCAACTGCAATTTACTATCGCCTAAACTAAACCTTAGTGGCGATTACCCGTCTTAGAAATATGTCAAAATTATTGCCAACAACATTTGTAAGGAGTCTGCTCTTTTCTTTACCATTTCTTTTTATCTCCACGAGTACCAATACTTTTGAAGATTTGTTGACAGCACTAGAAACTCAGACCTATGACTTTGTTCAGGAAAAGGTCTATTTACATCTCGACAAACCTTATTATTCTAAAGGTGAAAACTTATGGTTTAAAGCTTATACGGTAGCTGGGCCTAATCATACACCTACTCCATTAAGTGAAAACCTTTATGTAGAGCTTATCAACGAAAAGCAGGGTGAGGTAATAAAAAGAATCACTGTTCATCTTAACCAAGGTTTAGGCCTTGGAGATTTTGCATTGGCAGATTCACTGGCCACAGGCCAATATACGGTTCGAGCATATACTAATTGGATGCGCAATTTTGACGAAAGATTCTACTTTGAGAAAAGCATAAAATTAATTGATCCAATTTCAGCTACTACCTTACCTGAAACTAAATTAGATCCAGGCAAGCAGATTCGTTTTTTCCCAGAAGGAGGAGAATTAATTGCTGGGGTGACCTCAAAGGTTGCTTTTGAAATCCCTTGGGCAAAAGATGGTTTAATAGGACAAATTACTGATGTCAAAGGCAATGTTATAACTAAATTGAATGTGTCACATGAAGGTTTAGGAAGTTTTGAATTAAAGCCAATTGCTGGCAAAACCTACTATGTGCAGGTTGATGGTATGCCCGCCATACAGGCTTTACCAGCCTATCGCAATGATGGTTTAGTGCTAGCAGTTGACAATCTTAGCAACGCTGATAATATAATTGTTAATGTTAAATCTTCCGACTTGACTGGCGCGCAGAATGAAGCCTATCTAATTGCACATACCCGTGGTTTAGTTGGTTTTGCTTCTAAGATTGAATGGAAAGGAAGAGAAGCAAAGGTTTCAATTCCTAAAAAGGATTTAGCTTCAGGTTTAGTTCATGTAACCGTATTTAATAGTGATTGGCAACCAGAGGCGGAACGATTGATTTTCAAAAGGCAAAATCCAGATTTAATCGATATTTCCTTAACTGCTGATAAGGAGCAATATGTAATCCGAGATTCGACAACGATTAAGCTGAAGTTGCAAAATAGTAAAGGCGAGCCATTAACCGGATTCTTTTCAATGAGTGTATTTGATACTACTCAGATTAGTCCATCTGCATTTGATGAAAATATCGTTTCCTCCATTTTCTTAAGCTCAGATATTAAAGGAAACATCAAAAATCCTAGCCAATATTTTGACATGGAAAACCCGACTGCTGATCGTGATTTAGACTTACTCTTAATGTCTAGAGGTTGGAGACGATTTGTATGGAAAGATATTTTAAATGAGAAATTTCCTGAGACCAATTTTGAAGTCCAACAGGGTTTTCTAGTTTCAGGAAAACTTAAAGCAAGAGGTAGTAAAAAGGCAGTTTCAAAAGGGAAAGTGAGACAGATTGGAACATTCAATGGCTTACCTAGCTTAGAAGAAGCGACTACCAAAGGCAATGGCAGTTTTGAAATGAAAAACCTCCTTTATTATGAAGACATAAGTTTCATTCAAGCAGCAGATAAAAAAGGAAAAAGCAGTGTGATCCTTGAATTGGATTCTATTTTGAGTACGCCTTTTAATGATAAAGTAGCCTTAGGGCCAAGCTCATATAATATGCCCATGAAGGTCGATGAAGATTTTATTAAAAGAAGTAAAGAAAGAAGAATCATTGATAGTGTCTTTTCATTTGAAAATGTAACTGACTTAGGAATGGTTGTGGTACAAGGCACTAGAAATAATGTGATCTCTTCAAATATATCTAGGGGCATGGTTTTCAACAGAGGGGAATACGGAGTAGACGTAACCCAATTAATGGCTAGAGGACAAAAATTTAGGAATGCACTTTACCTTTTACAAGGAAGGGTACCTGGTATAACAATTCTTCCGGGAGAATCTGGCGAACCTAATGTCATCATGAATAGAAAAGTAGAATCGTTCGTTAATCCTGATCCACCAATTCTTTACCTCATTGATGATGCGCAAACCAGTCTCGCTGCGGTTACGGCAATGCCAGCTGAATTAATCGCAAGAGTTGAAGTCCTCAAAGGCCAGAGAGCATCAGGTATTTATGGCGCCTCGGGAAATGGTGGAGCGATTGCCTTTTATACTAAAACACCAGATGAATTCGATGCATATTATGAGGAGCTGGCAAAAAACAATGTTTACGTTACTAAAAATTCCAAAAGACTTCAGGGAGGATATTATAGTAGCCGAGAGTTTTATGGCCCTGATTATTCGGAAGATTTACCTATCCATGATAAACCAGATCATAGAGATCTGATACATTGGGCTCCCATGATTTATACAGATGCAAATGGCGAGGCAAGTATTACTTATTACAATACTGATCTGCCTACCACTGTACAAATAAATCTAGAAGGTCTTTGGGAAGGTGGGATACCGCTATCCAAATCCATTAACTACAGGGTTAAAAGAAAGTAATATATACACGAGAGTCATAGTCTCACTTCAAGTGAGGCTATGACTAATAACGACATCGGTCCGGCCGCTCAGAGCGGTCTGATCGAATAGCAGTCTTTGCCTTTTAATCGATGGAATTGAAGGGGAATTAGTACCTAATTCTTACTAGCATTAAATAATTTCTGTTTCTCTTCTTTGCTCAAGGCGTCATAACCTTTGTCAGAAATTTTATCCAGAATTGCATCAATTTCATGCTGTGGGGTTACACTATTTGAATTCTTAGAAGCTGGACTACTTTTAGTCTTTACCGTTTGCTTTTTCTCTTTGCTTTTGTAGCTCACGTTCATCTTAGCCTTATTCGTAAACAATCCTTTAACAGCGGTGACAATAGCAACAATGGACTTACTCCAGTCCTTCCCTTGTTGTAATTGAGTAACTATAATATAACCCATAAGCGCACCTCCAAGGTGAGCAATCTCACCTCCCGCATTTGATCCTGTCACTTGAAAAAATGAGAGTAATAAATAAGCTGCAGCAACATATTTAAGCTTCACAGAGCCGATCAAAATCATTTGTACAGAAAAATTTGGTTGAAATGTAGCTGCGCCTACAACAACTGCCATTACTGCACCTGAAGCACCCACCAAACTTGAACCTGCAACAAGAGAGGCATAAAACGGTACTACATTGTAAATTAGAATATAGAGCAATCCTCCTCCAATTCCACCCCATATGTAGAGGCCCAATAACTTATTTTGACCTAAGTATCCTGCTATTATTTTTCCAAACCAATATAGAATCATCATGTTGAATAGAATATGAAATACTCCACTATGCATGAACATGTAAGTCAGAATAGAAAGTGGCTGGCTGATTAAACTAGATACATTTGAAGGAAGTGCTAGATAACTATAGATGGTAGAATACTGGGCGCCTGCTCCAGATAATTCCATAAAAACACCCAATACACCAAAAAGAACAAACACCGCCACATTGATGACAATGAGTTGATTCAGGATATTACCTGTTCGAAATGCTTGTTTAAATTCTTCGAGAATACTATTCATAAAAGCTTAATAAAAACTATCGCGTTTAGGCTTCCATTGTTTAATCAAAACATAGGCCACCAGTGCTCCTCCTAAGTGGGCGAGATGGGCCACAGAATCACCTGGAGTCCTCGCAAACTCAGAATAGAGCTCATATAATATATAAAAGCCCACCAAGTATTTTGCCTTTATCGGAAACGGTAGAAAGAGCAAATAGAGCTCCGTATTAGGGAATAACAAAGCAAAGCATGCCAAAATCCCAAAAATAGCACCTGAGGCTCCTACCATGGGAATATTAGAGAAAGATTTAAATAAGCCTTTGGCATTATTAATTGAAGTCTGTTGTAAATTTCTGTTGTCTGGATTCTCATCAAAGGCATCCATGAACTCGTACATATTCGAATAAGCATACTCAGCATGTTCCAATATCAAAGCACTGAAGGCATCAGGATTCGGATCAGATATATAGGTTTCTACATCATTCTTCAATCCGGTCAATTCCACATAATTCACTCCCCAGTACAAAATACCCCCACCAAGGCCAGCAGCCAAATAAAGAATTATAAATTTCTTTTGACCTAAAAACTGCTCAAGTAACGGGCCGAAGAAAAACAGTCCAATCATATTGCCCAATAAGTGCATTATTCCTCCATGTAAAAACATGTAAGTGAAAAATTGATAAGGCAAAAATGAATCAGCATAAATAGAGTACAGACCAAACTGAGCCCCTAAATCAACCTTCATTACACTTTGAATGATAGCTATTCCGATATTGATCCCTAAGAGTCTTTTTACAAGGGGGGTAAGTCTTCCAAACATATATGCTAGTTAAATAACTGGTCTATCTTTTCCAATTCAAGAATAAAGCTTGTTCGCCTTCCGCTTGGTGCATAATTGGGGTTTTGACAAGCAAACAATTGATCAATCAATGAAGCCATTTCCTCTGCTTCAAGCATTGTTCCTTCCTTTAATGATGAACGCCTGGCAATTGCCCTGGCAATATTTTCATCAGTAGAAATAGATAATTCTGATTGATTTAATTTGAATTGCTCTACAAAGCCTTCAAAAAGCTCCTTTTCATTAGCAGCCTTTAAATCGGCTGGAACACCATTAATAATAATGGCACTTTTTCCGAAAATTGAAAATTCAAAACCAATGGCTTTGATTTCTTCTTCCATACCCAAAACGAGTGAAAAGTCAGAAGGGTTGAGTTCTATGGTCTGTGGAAACAGAGATTGCTGAGAGGCGCCAGAGCGCTGCTCAATCATCAATAAAAATTTTTCGAATAAAATCCTCTCATGTGCTTCCTGTTGCGCCACCAGCATTAAACCTGATTTCACATGCGTACAAATATACTTTCGATGAACCTGAAAATATCTTTTGTCTTTTGAAGGCACAGAAAAATCAGGGCGAGGGGCTTTATTAATTGCACTCCCTAAAGTGATTGTTTCACTCGATTCTGGATGAAAGTCCATTTGAGCATTTAACGTTTCTTCTTGTTTTATATCTTTTTGAAGCCCTTCATAAAGCTTCTCCCAATGTGAAGTATCTTGTTTCTCCACAGTTCTAAACTGACCATAAGCCTTATCAGCTGAAGATGATCGATCGGTTTTCTGAGGAGAAAAAGAATTGAAATTCACATCTGCCCCAAAATCAATTGCTGGAGTAATATTATGCGTTCCCAATGCCTGTCTTACAGCAGCTTTAACTACCGCGTAAACGGTTCGTTCATCATCGAATTTAATCTCCGTTTTCGTAGGATGAACATTGATATCGATGTGCTTTGGATCAATTTCTAAAAAGAGTGTGTAGAATGGAAAAGTCTTTTCCTGTAATAGCTTTTCAAAAGCCTGCATCACTGCATGGTTCAAATAATGGCTCTTAATAAATCGATTGTTTACGAAGAAAAATTGCTCCCCCCTTGTCTTCTTGGCAAATTCAGGTTTGCCTATATAACCATATACCTTCACCAAATCTGTCTCCTCAAGGCAAGAAGCCATCTGATTCTGATAGTTCTTTCCAAAAATTTCGACAATCCTCTTGCTCAGCTTACCTGGGGTTAAACGGTACATTTCCAAGTCACTTTGGTAAAGTGACATACCCGTTTCAGGATTAGCAAGAGCCACGCGTTGAAATTCATCAACAATATGTTTCATTTCAACGGCATTCGACTTCAGGAAATTTCTTCTGGCCGGTACATTGTAAAAAAGATTTTTTACACTCATTGAGCTGCCTTTCGGGGTTGCAGTCAATTCTGATTTTTTAACTTCCGATCCTTCTACCTGAAGCAATGCACCTAATTCTTCATTGGCCATTTTGGTCTTCAATTCGACCTGGGCTACGGCAGCTATCGAAGCGATTGCCTCTCCCCTAAAACCCATTGTTTTGATCGAAAACAAATCTTCTGAGCTGCGAATTTTTGAAGTTGCATGCCTTTCAAAGGACATTCTCGCATCACTTTCTGACATTCCTGTGCCATCATCAATAACCGTAACGAGGGCTTTTCCAGCCTCCTTTACAATTAATTTAATCTGTGTAGCACCGGCATCAATGGCATTCTCAAGCAACTCTTTAACTACCGAAGCAGGTCTTTGCACTACTTCGCCAGCCGCAATCTGATTGGCGATGTTATCAGGAAGTAATCGAATGACATCTGACATTAATGAGGTTCGCTAAATTATTTGCGAAATTTTTTCCAAAGGTAAAAAGGGATATACAGTAGCGCGAGATAAAACACTTCGGTTCCTATGTAGACAAAACCACCCACAAAAAGAATGAGAATAATTAGAATTATCAATCTTAACATTGAAGACTGATCTACAATTCCAGTCGCATGTTTCATGTTCTTTCTGAATGAGCCAGAAATTTGAGAAGAATACCCAACATCCAGATCTTCACTTTCGCTGATCCCCATTTCTGATTTTATACGTGAAGTACGGTTTTCTATATCCTCTTTGATAGGGTCATAGTACCTAGGCTCAACACGAAATTGTTGATATTTTGGCTTCTTTGTTAAACTAGGTAACTTCATCATAATGGTTGACCTTTTTAATCGTTATTATTAAATCAAAGGATGTTAAATTATCCTCAATTTAAAAAATTACATGCGCTTTTCAGAAATAAGCACATGCTAAAGCAAATTTATGTTTTATTTGTTGCTATAAAAAGTTAACGCCCCCATGTTGAAAAAAGTTATCCCCGTTTTTATATTAATTGCCAGTTTCTGTAGTCATGCATTTGGACAAAAGATTTACAATAAGTTAGATACTGCAGCACAAAACAGTTGGGTCGACAGCGTCTTTAACTCCATGACCGAGGCCGAAAGAATAGGTCAATTGTTCATGGTAGCCGCTTATTCCAATAGAGATGAGGAACACTACAAGGAAATAGATGAATTCATCACTAAATACCACGTTGGGGGTTTAATATTCTTTCAAGGCGGTCCAGTGCGTCAAGCGCGATTGACCAACAGGTATCAGAATCAGGCTAAAGTTCCGCTATGGCTTGCCATGGATGCCGAATGGGGCATTGGAATGCGACTCGACAGCACCATAAGTTTTCCAAAACAAATGACACTCGGTGCTATTCAAGATGATAAGTGGATTTATGAAATGGGAGTAGAAGTTGCCAATCAGTTTCACAACATAGACATGCATATGAATTTTGCACCTGTCGTAGATGTTAATGTCAATCCAAAAAACCCAGTGATTGGATATCGTTCTTTTGGTGAAAATAAATTCAATGTCGCTAAAAAAGGCATAGCCTATATGAAAGGTATGCAGGACAACAGGGTTATTGCAGATGCAAAGCATTTCCCTGGTCATGGTGATACTGATGCTGACTCACATGAAGAATTACCCGTCATTCTACACAGTCAGGAAAGGATGGATAGTGTAGAGCTCTACCCATTCAAGGAGTTAATGAAAGATAGTTTGATGAGTGTTATGATTGCACATTTGCAGATTCCCGCTTATGACGCTAGAAAAAACATGCCAACAACTTTATCAGAGAAAGTAACCACTGATCTGCTCAGGAATGAATTAAAGTTTGACGGCTTGGCACTTACAGATGCCATGAACATGCAAGGAGTTGCAAAATATTATGAGCCAGGAGAAGCAGATGTCAAAGCACTAATGGCTGGAAATGACGTGGTACTGTTTCCGCTTGATTACCCAGAAGCCTTAAAGCAAATAGAAAAGGCGGTCAAGAAGAACGACCTCTCAAGGGCTTCCCTTGATGAAAGCGTTAAAAAAGTACTTCGAGCGAAATATTGGGCTGGGCTGAACAAATACAAAGCAATTTCAACTGAAAACTTAATTGCGCGACTCAATAATAGCAATGCGCAAATGTTGAACAAAATGCTTTATCAAAAAGCCATGACGGTTGTTGATAATTCTGGCGAATTACTGCCAATTATCAAATTGGACAGCACAAAATTTGGATCAGTTGTTTTTGGTGAAAAGGTGGCAACAACGTTCACAAATACCCTTGACAATTACGCCAAATTTGAACACCACAAGGCAGGCGAATTGAGCGAGGCCCTTTTAGAAAAATTATCACAATTGGACCTGGTTGTGGTCGGTTATCAGGGCATCACCAATTCGCCAAGAAAACAACATTTAGTCAAAAATGATGAAATTGAGTTTATCAGGAAGTTACAGACAAAAACTAAAGTGATTGTAGTAGTATTTGGCAATGCATATAGCTTACAGTATTTCGGAGGTGTGAAAAATATCATCTGTACTTATGAAGACAATAAGATCACTCAAGAAATTGTCCCTCAAATAATTTTTGGTGCAGTTAAAGCAGAAGGAAAGTTACCAGTGACTGCAGGAGAAAATTTCAAAGCTGGCATGGGTATTCAAACTTTATCAGCATCACGATTAAGTTATGGAACTCCTGAAGAAGTTGGAATGGACGCTGGCATTTTGAATGGTATTGATCAAATCATGAACCAAGCCATTGAAGATAAGGCGACCCCTGGTGGGCAAGTCTTAGTCGCTAAAAATGGTAAAGTGGTCTTTCAAAAAAACTACGGTTTTCAAACCTACGATCAGCAAAAGAAAGTTAAGGACGAAACGATGTATGACATTGCATCGATCACCAAAGTAGCAGCTACAGTTCAGACTTTAATGTATCTGCAGGAGCGTGATTTGATTGATATGAATGAAGAGATTGGTACTTACCTGCCAGAACTTAAAGGTACCGATAAGGAGCACCTCAAATTGAGAGACATATTAACTCATCAGGCCGGTTTGCAGCCTTTTATCCCTTTTTGGAAAAGAACATTAAAAAAAGGGGAATTGAATTCAGAATTATATCATGAAAGTCCGGGAGAAGGTTTTGATTATAAATTAGCAAAAGACCTGTATGTAAATCCTGCATTGGCTGATTCCATGTGGAACTGGGTAGTTAAGGCTCCTCTCAGAAAATTGCCACGAAGAGAAAAGAAATATAATTACCTGTATTCTGATATGGGCTACTACATGTTTTTCAGGATGGCGGAAAAAATATTGGACAAACCGCTTGATGTTTTTTTGAAAGAAGAAATCTATGGTCCATTGGGGCTACGATCACTAACGTACCTTCCTCGGGAGAAAACTTACTATAGCAATATTGCGCCAACTGAAGAGGACAAACTTTTCCGTGATGCTTTAGTCTGTGGTGTAGTGCATGATCAAGGAGCGGCAATGGTAGGTGGCGTAGCTGGCCATGCTGGTTTATTTGCCAATGCGCATGATTTAGCGATCCTAATGCAAATGAATATCCAGCGGGGCTATTATGGCGGAAATGCTTTCTTTAAAAAAGAAACAATCCCGCAATTTACAGCCAAACAATTCCAAGGTAATAGACGTGGCATGGGTTGGGACAAACCAGCAATCGATTTAAAGGATGGACCTACTTCAAAATTTGCTTCTTCATCGACATTTGGACACACTGGCTTTACAGGAACTGCAGTTTGGGCTGATCCGGAAAATGAACTTGTTTACATTTTTTTATCTAATAGGACTTATCCCAATGCATCAAACACAAAACTACTTACCACTAATGTGCGTACGAGGATTCAAGACTTGATCTATGAATCTATCTGGAACTATAAAGGTCAATAAGGAGTTAATGTTTGCTGAGAGAGAATTCACATTATATGAATATAGGAATCGTTTGTTATCCTACCTATGGCGGTAGTGGTGTTGTTGCAACTGAATTAGGACATGGATTGGCCAAGAAAGGTCATAAAGTTCATTTTATTACTTATTCGCAACCTACTAGGTTAGACTTTTTTAATGAAAATCTATTTTACCACGAAGTCAATATACGTTCCTACCCACTATTTAAGTATCCGCCTTACGAATTGGCATTAGCAAGCAAGATGGTAGATGTGGCCAAATATGAAAAGCTAGATCTATTACATGTTCATTATGCCATTCCACATGCTTCGGCAGCGGTATTGGCCAAGCAGATTCTTAAAGGGGAAGGAATTGAAATACCAATAATCACAACCCTCCACGGAACTGATATTACATTGGTAGGTAAAGACCCCTCTTACGAGCCGGTGGTGACTTACAGTATCAATCAGTCGGACGGTGTGACTTCTGTATCTCAAGACCTTAAAAAAGACACTTACAAGCATTTCAATATTACTAGAGACATTCAAGTAATCCCCAACTTCATTGACTTAAGTAAATTCAAAAAACAGCATAAAGACCATTTTAAAACTGCAATTTGTCCAAATGGAGAAAAACTTATTGTTCACACTTCTAACTTTAGAAAGGTCAAGCGTGTCGATGATGTAGTACGAGTTTTTCACCGCATACAAGATACCATTCCAGCTAGGCTATTACTTGTAGGTGACGGCCCCGAAAGAGGTCATATTGAAGCGCTTTGTAGAGAATTAGGGATCATTGATGAAGTACGATTCTTAGGTAAACTAGAAGCTGTCGAAGAAGTGCTTTCAGTAGCAGATTTATTTTTAATGCCTTCCGAAAAAGAGAGTTTTGGATTGGCAGCATTAGAAGCCATGGCCTGTGAAGTTCCGTTGATCAGTAGTAATGCTGGAGGAATTCCAGAGCTGAATGTGAATGGCGTAACAGGTTTCAATTCAGAGATAGGTGATATTGAGGACATGACAAAAAATGCCCTCCATATACTCAATGATGATAATTTAGCCACTTTTAAGAAAAACGCTTTGGCAAGAGCAAAGGAATTTGAAATTTCAAAGATTCTTCCGCTTTACGAGAGTTTTTATGAGCAAGTGTCTAAGGAAGTAATGACTGCTGCTCAAGTTTAGTAAGCCTTTGCCGTTTATTAACTCCTATTATGAAAATTAGCATTGTCGGTTGTGGCTGGTTGGGTCTTCCATTAGGGAAACAGCTTGTGGCTGAAGGTCACAAAGTCATTGGCAGTACTACTCGTCAAGAAAAATTAGAGCAAATAAAAGGCGGAGGCATCCAGCCCGTATTATTTAAGCTGCAACCCATGCCATTTGGCATTGAATTTAACCAACTCTTCAATACAGATTGTTTAGTCATTAATATTCCACCTAATCAGAAAGTCAATGACGCTACTTTCTATGAAGAGCAGATTAAATACCTGAAGTACTTAATTAAACAGTTTAATGTACCCAGAGTAATATTCATTAGTTCTACTTCCTTTTACCCAAATACAAATGCTGAAGTAAACGAAAACACAGCATATGACTTTGATAATGGCTCAAAAAAGGGGGTTGTACAAGCAGAAAAACAAATCCGAGAAGTAAAATCTGAATTAATGGTTTTACGCTGTGGTGGACTAATGGGTGCTGATAGAATTGCGGGAAGTCGGTTTGCCGGTAAGGCAACAAAGGGGGCAGCTATTCCTGTAAATTATATCCATCGAGATGATGTAATAGGGATAATTTCAAAGCTCCTTGAAGTCAAGCACTGGAAATCAGAAACGTTAAACTTGGTTTGTCCACAGCATTCAACAAGAAAGGAAGTTCATGAAGCGATGGCTGAAAAACATGCCTTCGAGAAGCCAATTTGGACTGAACCTACAACTATTCCTCACAAGAAAGTAAGTTCACAAATAGCAAAAATCCTTGATTACGATTTTAAGTATGAGAGCCCTTTGGGTTTTTGAAAAAAGTACGTCTCCAATTATTAAATCATTATTAAATTAAAAAAAGCCCTCTCTTTCGAAAGGGCTTTAATTTGATATTATTATTGGGCTATTGCCATACGCCAAGTATTATTCCTACAATAGTAAATGCGACAATATGGTAGAGTGACTCAATCAAAATCAAGGAACCTGGTTTCTGTGCCATAACATAGTCCATTGTCTTAGTTGGCAACACAAAAAAGATTCCCGACATAGCGCCGCCATACATAGCTCCCATCGACAAGGTCATTGGGTTTTCTGGGTCTATTCCATTTCCAAAAAAGAACATCGCCATACCAAAAGACACAACAACTGACATAGTGAATGCTGTGCCTAACATTTTACCATGACCGCCACTTTTTATTTGCTCTTCGGTAAGTCCCGTGCCTTTTACCCAGGCTTCGCCAAAAACTGGGCCGAACCAAATAGCACCGAGCACAAAATAGGCCGCTGCTGCAGCAATAATTGCCAGCCAATTCATATTAGAAAAATCCATAGTTAATAGTTTTGGTTGTAATTTCGCTTCCAAATTTGAACGGTTTCTTAATTACCATTCTTATCACCAGCATTATCCCAATCCAGGTACCCAAAAAAGATTCTTCTTGCATCTTTTGTTTAGAATGGTACCCCGTTCGCCTACAAACCTCTGTTATTACAAGGCATCTTTATTCAACTGAACTCCTATGAAAGATAAAAAATATTGATGAACGCTAACTAAACAAGCCTTTAATGCCTTCAGTGCTGAATTACGAATTCAAGCCACCTAAATTGAAAGTATTCGAAGTAAACTTTTATTGAATTTTAAATGACAAAATGATGGACATTCGACTTAACACGGGTTCCCCATTAAAAGTGGCGGCTTTCCAATCAGGCACTCGTTTTATGACTCGAATCGCTTCATTATCAAATAGATCTCCTAATGATTCCAATATTGTCACTTTATCAACTTTTCCCTGTTCATCAATGGCGAACAGTACCTTTACTTGGCCTTCTATACTGTCTTTCCTAGCCAATTCGGGATAAGTAAGTTCTTTATCAATAAAAGCATAGAAATCTTCGAAGCCAGTGACCGGTTCCGCTTTTAGGTAAACATCTTCTTTTAATAAATCCTTACTTGATTCAATTGCCTCTGAGGGCTGTTCTAATTTCTCTTGAGCCGTAGTTGATTCGAGAGTATTCGACTTTGAATTTTCCGTATCAGCCTTGATAAGTGTTACTTCCTTTTCTGCTGGTAATTCTTCAATTGCAGCGTCTGGTAGATCGGAGGCAATTTCTTTAGTAACAGGTTCATCTAGGTTCATTGATTCATCAGAAGAAGATTGATTAGTCACTAAAATATAGGTCACAATCGCGACAGGCACTGTAAGTGTCCACAATAACTTGCCTTTGTAGGCAAAGTCCAATAAGCGCCTGCTCCCCTTCAGCACAGTATCAAAATCCTTCATGGAATTGATCTCCTCGGTACTGATCTCCTGTCTCTTCTTTACAAATCGGTACTTCATTTTATGCGAAATTCTTTACTTCTTTTTTCATTCGAGCTAAAATTCGATAGGCTCTTGTCTTTGCATTATTTTCAGTAATCTCAAGAATTTCTCCCGCTTCTTTAAAGCTCTTTGATTCGAAAAACCGCAATTCGATTAATTCCAAATCCTTTTTATCTAAGGTCTCCAACAAACTCGGTAAAGAGTTCATCCAAGTTTCCTTTTCATCTTCATCCAATTGCATTTCATCCAAAAGATCAACATGCATAAAGTCTTCCAATGCCACTGTCCTGTGCTTTTTCTGCGCCCTAAAATAATCGTAGCATTCATTTACTGCAATCCGATAAAGCCATGAGGAAAAAGAAAGCCCTTGGTCCTTATACTTTCGTATATGGGCAAGGGCTTTATAAAAGACAGAAGAGGTAATATCTTTGCTCGCTTCAAGTTGCCCTACGCGAGAATAAACGAATCTGAATATTTGCTCGTGGTACTTCTCATAAATTGGACTAAACCTTCTAGGGTCTTTTTTCGATTGCTCGATAATCAGTTGCTCATCCAACTTCTCTTTTTTTAACCTTTGAGTTTCCACTTTGAGCTCTTGTTGACCTAAATATTACTTCAGATTCCACACTATAACGGGTGGGTATAAAAAAGATACGGCAATGAAAAAATTATTTTTAGCCATTTCTGTTACCTAATTTAATAAATTTCAATTTTAACGGACATGATTTAAACCAAATGGTCTAAATATGTGTTGTGATGAGAATTATGCGAGGATACAGATTTTCTAAATTCATTCCCCAAAAAGCACAGAACGAATCTGTCTTTGACAACTTACTCAATATTTTCCTTCAATTGGTAAGTATTACTGGCGGGGAGGCAAGTGAAGCCCTAAACTGGTTAACTAACCTCGACAAGCAATACAATATTTCAGGTGAAAATTATGGTATTGGAGATTTTATAGATGAGTTGAAAGACAAAGGTTATCTCTCCGAAAATAATGAGAAAGGGAATTTTGAAGTTACCGATAAAACTGGCCAGCAAATTAGAAAATCAGCATTAGAAGAGATTTTTGGCAAGCTTAAAAAAACTGGAAAAGGGCAGCATAAAACTAATTTCACTGGCGCTGGTGATGAAGCAGGCACAGATAGAAGGCCATTTGAATTTGGAGATACTACCCAGCAAATAGCTATGACTGATTCGATTAGAAATGCACAGATCAATCATGGGCCAGGAGATTTTAAATTGACTGAGGATGATCTAGAAGTTATTGAAACAGAATACAAAACACAGACTTCCACTGTATTAATGATTGACATTTCGCATTCGATGATTCTCTATGGCGAGGACAGAATTACGCCTGCGAAGAAAGTAGCAATGGCCTTGGCGGAATTGGTGACAACTAAATACCCAAAAGACACACTTGATGTTATTGTATTTGGAAATGATGCTTGGCAAATAAAAATTAAAGACCTCCCCTATTTACAGGTTGGTCCGTACCATACCAATACCATAGCCGGACTTGAATTGGCAATGGATATTTTACGCAGAAGAAAGAATGCCAACAAGCAAATTTTTATGATCACTGATGGCAAACCTACTTGCATGAAAGTAGGCATCAAATATTACAAGAACGCTTTTGGCCTTGACCCCAAAATATTAACAAAGACATTAAACCTTGCAACTCAATGCAGGCGATTACATATTCCAGTAACCACCTTTATGATTGCCTCTGATCCATATTTAAAAGAATTTGTACAAGAGTTCACTGAAGCCAATAATGGCAACGCTTATTATAGTGACTTAAAAGGCTTAGGGCATTTGATTTTTGAGGATTATAAAAACAACAGAAGAAAAAAATATTAATATGACATACTCAGACCTTACATCTGTGCAATTATTAAAAATAACAACGCTTGGCGAGCTCAAAGCTGCTGGTTATATCTCTAGGTCCGTAAAAGAAGAATTAAGAGATAACTTGATCAAAAAAATCAAAGCCAAAGAACAAAGTTTTGAAGGTATTTGGGGTTTCGAGGATACTGTTATTCCTGATATGGAAAGGGCCATTCTATCTATGCATAACATTAACTTGTTGGGTTTAAGAGGTCAAGCTAAAACTAGAATTGCTCGGCAAATGACTGAATTATTGGATGAATACGTGCCTGTAATCCAAGGTGCTGAATTGAATGATGATCCTTTAGCGCCAATATCACGATTTGGTTCAGATCAAATTAAAGAACACGGTGATCAAACTAAAATAGGTTGGTGGCACAACAGTGATCGTTATGCTGAAAAGCTAGCAACGCCTGATGTCTCGATTGCGGATCTGATTGGAGATGTAGATCCTATAAAAGCTGCTACCCTAAAATTGCCTTATTCTGATGAACGTGTCCTGCATTATGGTTTAGTGCCACGATCACATAGAGGAATATTTGTAATCAATGAATTGCCAGATTTGCAGGCCAGAATTCAAGTCGCCTTATTTAATATTTTGCAAGAAGGTGACATCCAGATCAGGGGATTCAAACTGCGCCTTCCGCTTGATATCCAATTTGTGTTCACGGCCAATCCTGAAGATTACACCAATAGAGGAAGTATTGTGACGCCTTTGAAGGATAGAATTGATAGCCAAATAATTACACACTACCCAAAGTCTATTGAAGTGGGTAAGCAAGTGACAACTCAAGAAGCAAACATCAAGGACGCACAAAAAGAAAAAGTAGTGATCAATGAAATTGCGCAAGATCTTATTGAGCAAATCGCTTTTGAAGCTAGAGAAAGCGAGTATGTTGATGAGAAGAGCGGTGTTTCTGCACGATTGACAATTTCTGCTTATGAAAATTTAGTGAGCACAGCAGAACGCAGGGCCTTGATCAATGATGAAAAGCAAACTTTCATTCGGGTCTCTGATTTTATTGGAGTAGTTCCAGCTATAACCGGCAAAGTAGAATTGGTCTATGAAGGAGAACAAGAAGGCGCAGGTATTGTAGCGCATAACCTTGTCGGAAAAGCCATCAGAACACAGTTTGCGAATTACTTCCCTAAGCCTGATGAGAAAAAAGAAAAAACAGAAAAGAATCCCTATCAACCAATAATCAATTGGTTTGGTGAGGGATTTACAATCGACCTATTAAACGATTTGTCGGATGATGATTATGCTAAGGCACTTAAATCTGTTCCAGGATTGTCAGATTTAGTCAAAAAGCAGCAGCCTGGAAAATCCAATCATGAGCAATTGTTCCTAATGGAATTTGCCCTCCATGGCTTAGCTGAATACAGTAAACTAAGTAAGTCCGCATTAGATACTGGCACTCGTTTCAAAGATTTATTGAGCAGTATGTTCACCATGTCTGATTTGGATGATTTGACGGAAGAAGATTTGGAGTAATACTAGGATTAATTTCTTGTAAACTGCTTTATTAAATCTGCATGCTTAGGATAGTTAGCTGATAAATCAATTCGTTCAGCCAATTCAAAATCCTGAAATTCGAAGCCTGGTGCAACGGTACAGCCTACGAGGATAAAATCAATTTTTATTACCTCTGCGGCAAACCATGTATTCCTTGGAATAACTACTTGTAGTGTTTCTTCATTTTCGAAATCTGCTCCAATCATCTTGAAGGAATAGTCACCTTCTTCTGAAATAAAATGGATTTTCGCAGCTCCACCCTGATGAAAATGCCAGATTTCATCAGATTTTAGCCTATGGAAATTGGAAACACTTTCTGTGGTTAGAAGAAAATAAATAGAAGTCCCAAATCTTCTTTCACCATCATATCGATTAGGAAGCACCTTTATTGGCTCATTAGAGCGATAGGTTTCTTTATAATAACCGCCTTCAGGATGTTCTACTAATTCAAGTTTGTCGATCCAGTATTGTGCTTTAGCCTTATTCATATCTATAATTTACTCACCTTAAGCCTAAGAATTCCAAAACCACTGTTGGAGCTTCTTTATGAACTAATGATTCTTTTCTTCCCTGAGGAACGAAGGGTCTTTAGCACAATTATAATCATTGGACTAGTTCCTTCGTTGCCACTCAGGATAGAAAGCAAAGTGCAATAAATTACTGAGAGCATAAATTGTTCTAGGTAAATAAAACAAGACTTTAATTGAGCCGCCATCTAAACAAAAAAGCTGCTCCCTATCTGAAACAGCCTTTAAATACTTTGAATAAAATCTCCTACTTCTTCTCAGACATTTCAACATTGCAAATTATTTCAATCATTGGTGCGACAGAACCACCGGCTCCAGAAACTCCAAAATCGTTTCTATTTACAGACCCTATTAATTGAAATCCAACTTTGTTACTCTCATCTCTATTCTTAGTTGAACCAATATGAGTGGCCATTAACTCAACTTCTTTTGTATTTCCTCTCATGGTAAGATCACCAGTCAGCTTGTATATCCCACCACCAGAATTAGTGAAGCTTTTGCTAACAAAACTCACAGTTGGGTGATTTTCCATATCGAAAAAATCATCAGTCTTGAGGTGTTTATCTCTGCCGGCCACCCCAGTGTTGATACTTTCCACTTTGGCTGTAAAACTCACAACCGCTCCCGTAAAATCTTCAGGAGTTCCTCCTTCGACTGTCGCTTCAAATTTTTCGAATCTTCCATTAACAAATGAGATACCGGAATGTTTAGCATTAAACATAATACTAGAATGATTTGGATCAATCTTCCAGCTTTGTGCATTCATATTTATCGATACAAAAAACATGATCGATAAGAATGTTATTATACTCTTTTTCATTTTGTATTAGTTTAGTCTCCCGTAATACGAACTCACAATTTAGTCCAAATTTGCTTCATCCATCAATTCTAGTAATCGAAATTGATTTCTAGCCCTTATCATATTCTCTTCCGGAAAACTGACTTTATAATACGTATCTCCATTCAGGTAATCAGCTAGGAATCGAATGCCTATCATGTAAGTCATGTAACGCCCTCCAAAACTTAAGGTAGCTTTCTCCAATGGTGTAAGCATATGTTCAGCTTCCTCTAGAAATCCCGTTCGAATATTTTCCAAATAATCGGCTCTTAATTCGATTTTGGATTCCACCTTTTCATTCTCTTTGGTTGGCGAAAGTAGCGTACGCATCATATCTCCGAAGTCATATAAGACATAGCCTGGGCCAATAGTATCAAGATCAATCACGTATTTGAATTGATTTGAAGCCTTTGAGAGTAAGATATTGTCAATCTTCGTATCATTATGACACACTCGGAGTGGCAAGCCTTTTTCAATCAAATCGTCCATTTTTTCGGAGATCCATTTAAACTTACCTGCTTTGTCTAGCAGTATTTTTGCAGCGACTAACCTCTTGGCGGAATTGTTTTCAATCGCCTTATCAAGCTGCTCTAGTCTCCATTTAAGTTTGTGGAAATCTGCAATGGCTTCTTCGAATTTCCCTACATCAAAAATTTTACTCAGGGCAGTGAACTTTCCAAACCCCTTTCCTATTTCGTGAACCAAACCAAGTTCAGTAGCCAATGTTGGTGCATAAACATCGCTGTCGAAAACCTGCATTTTCCAGACGTCATTTTGAAAGTGCAAAAGCCAATTTCCATTTTTAGTTTTGACATGAGGCACCAAAATTTCTGATTGCTCTGAAAAAAGTGCCTCGAGATTAGCTTCTAAAACGGCTGGGTTAGTAAATACGCTCGTATTTACCCGTTGCAATAGAAAATCACCATCAGAAGTTTGTACATGATAGGTGTCATTAATATGACCTCCACCAAAAAGAGCAACCGAATTGATTGCTCCTTTAATTTCAAAATGCGTTAAGGCTGCTATAGGCTTGCCCATTATTTTACTTCAGAAGGATAAATCCCATCTGCAATCATTTTTTTAATACCAGCAACAACGTGCGGCTTGTCTTCTTGGTAAGTAACCCCTAGCCATGAAGCTGAAGTTGGCACAACTTTAACCGTTACTTTTCCTTCTGCCATTAAATTGTCAACCTCAACAGGAATAAAGCATTCTGCTTTTGGGTTGGCATTGTTCCCTTTAACAAAGTCTACAAATTTATCCTCAAACAAATCCATTGATGAAGCAGGGAAGCCCCAGAAATTCATGGAAACATAAGTATCAGGAGCTAAGTCATAACCTTGTCCCTCCTCTTCATATGAAATTTCATTCCCATTCTTCCCTATGGAAAGTGTCTCCTTTATGCCAGTCAACATCATGTTTCCATCTACCTGACAAACGCCTCGATTTACGGTGCCGTAATCAGATAAAGTATTCAATAGGCCGTAACCCATGATTAAATACTCATTGTCTTTTAAAGCTTTCATCGCTCCTACTACTTCTCCAAACGACTCATGCCCATAATAATCATCCGCATTGATCACGACAAATGGTTCATTTACTAAATGCTTGGCTGCAAGAATTGCGTGCGTTGTACCCCAAGGCTTCAACCTCATAGACTGGTATTGAGCAGTATGCTCATTGTACTGATCCTGAAAGGCATATTCCATTTTAATCTTCCCTTTAAATCGGTCGGTATAATGATTGTCAAAAGCTGCTTTTAAATCAGTCCTAATAATAAAGACCACTTTAGTAAAACCCGCTTTAATAGCATCATGAATTGAATAATCCATAATAATTTCTCCATTTGGTCCAATGCCATCCAGCTGTTTGTTGCCGCCATATCGGCTGCCCATTCCCGCTGCCAAAACCACTAATGTCAATTCCATATTTTGTTCGTCAAAAAATTGAGTATTATTGTTAGTTCTAATTTATCGGCAAGATAAAAAAAACACCTTACTAAAACATTTATTTATGAATCTCTCCACTATTGACATAGTAATCATTCTAGGGTTTTTTGCCGTCTTCCTTTTCATTGGACTACGACTTACAAAAAAAGCGGGGTCTAGTTCCAAAGAATTTTTCTTGTCAGGAAGAAACATGCCATGGTGGCTCTTAGGCGTATCCATGGTAGCGACAACGTTCTCAGCTGACACACCCAACTTAGTAGCTGATATAGTTCGTCAGAATGGAGTTGCAGGAAACTGGGTTTGGTGGGCTTTCCTGATTACAGGAATGCTAACCGTATTTGTATACGCCAAACTGTGGAGAAAATCTGGTGTATTAACAGATTTAGAATTTTATGAAACACGTTACAGTGGCAAAGGAGCTGCCTTTCTTAGAGGATTTCGAGCGTTATATTTAGGCGTTTTCTTCAATATAATGATCATGGCATCGGTAACATTAGCTGCCATTAAAATAGGAGAAGTGATGTTTGGTTTAGAGCCATGGAAAACCGTCGTATATGCTTCAATAATCACCGTGGTTTATAGCACCCTCGGTGGCCTTAGAGGTGTAATAATTACGGATTTCTTGCAGTTTTTAGTCGCCATGGTAGGATCCATTGCTGCTGCAATTTACATCATCAATTTACCGGAAGTTGGTGGTTTGACTGCCATGCTTGAAAATCCAAATGTTGCGGATAAACTAAGTTTGATTCCGGATTTTAATAATAGAGAATTGTTCATTACGCTATTGGTAATCCCAATTGCAGTGCAATGGTGGAGTGTTTGGTACCCAGGGGCGGAACCCGGTGGTGGTGGCTATATTGCCCAGAGAATGCTTTCAGCTAAAGATGAAAAGAATGCCGTATCTGCAACATTGCTATTTAATATTACTCATTACGCTTTAAGACCTTGGCCTTGGATTTTAATCGCTTTGGCATCCTTAGTTTTATACCCAGATTTAGATTCAATTCGACAAGCTTTCCCGCATATTAGTGAAGGAAAAATTGGCCATGATTTAGGTTATTCAGCAATGTTATTAACGCTGCCTTCAGGATTATTGGGTATTGTAATTGCTTCCTTGATTGCAGCTTACATGTCCACTATTTCGACACATTTGAATTGGGGCTCTTCGTATATCGCATTTGATTTTTATCAAAGATTTGTTAAACCAGAAGCGTCAGAAAAGGAATTGGTAAATGTCGGTAGAATTTCAACCGTTGTGTTGATGGTGCTTGCTGGATTATTCTCCCTAGCCTTACAAAGTGCTTATGGGGCATTCCAGATTCTTTTATCCATTGGAGCAGGTACTGGCTCAATATTTCTACTTCGCTGGTTTTGGTGGCGTGTAAATGCCTATTCTGAGATTGCTGGTATGATTGTCTCATTTATCCTCGCATTATTATTGAGCGGAGATCTCAATTGGGGACCTGAGTTTTTAACTTCACTCTCCAATGACTATAAATTACTCTTGAGTGTTGGTATTACCACGCTGAGTTGGGTGATAGTAACTTATGTTACCCAGCCTACAGACTATAAAACTTTAGCTACCTTCTTTAATGCGATTAAACCTTATGGAAATGGCTGGAATGGTTTTAAGAAAATTGCAGACAAAGAAAATATACCTCTTGAAAAAGGTGTAGGCAGTATGAGTGTAGACATCTTGGCCATGTTCTTAGGCATCATCATTGTCTACAGCGCATTGTTTTGTGTCGGTATGTTTATCTACGGTAACATAACTACAGCTGCAATATTATTGGTAATTACAATTGGAACTTCCCTGCTTTTGGTCAAAACTTGGAAGAAGATAGAGTTTTAAACTTTTATTTTCTAAACACAAAAAAGCCTTGCCTTAATATTAAGACAAGGCTTTTTTTCTGCTCATGTTGGTAAGGTGTGAAAAGATTCCTCCTTTTCAATACGGAATGACTTTCAATGTCTGCTGCTTTTTAAGGGCTATCCAGCTGATAATTTTGACTCATTATTTATTAGAGAATCATCAATTAATTTTCAAGAATAATAAAGCAATCAAGTGTATTTAAATCGATTTATTTATAACTTGATTGAACCTATCTAACTAACTATTGAGGAGCGATATGCCGAGAGCCACGAAGAAGAGTGATAAGAAAATATTTGTTTTAGATACTTCAGTAATCCTTTTTGAACATAATTCCATTATGAATTTCGAA